>Ga0208725_1000086_pt1 | contig 20136 bp, 22 predicted proteins | sample MicForSoSWNH13_O_FD_188004 | JGI IMG/M metagenome (GOLD analysis project Ga0208725, IMG submission 188004) | Forest soil microbial communities from Harvard Forest Long Term Ecological Research site in Petersham, Massachusetts, USA - MetaG HF011... | ecosystem: Environmental > Terrestrial > Soil... | reverse complement strand
GCCGTTGCTCGGTGACCCGAACTTCCGGAGAACCGTGATCTTGATCGTAGAGGACGAGCCCGAAGAGGGAACCCTGGGCGTCGTCCTGAACCGTCCGACAGAGGTCGAGGTCGGGCAGGTACTTGAGTCGTGGAGCGAGCTGGTCACCGGGCCTTCGGTGGTGTTCAAGGGCGGGCCGGTCTCGCCGAACAGCGCCCTGGCGCTGGCGCTGGCGCGGGGCGAGGACGAGCCGCTCGGCTGGCGCTCGCTCGACGGGTCCAGCCTGACGTCCCGGATTGGCCTCGTCGACCTTGAGGCGCCGCCCGAGCTGCTGGCCGACGGCATCACCTCGCTGCGGGTGTTCGCCGGCTATGCGGGCTGGGGTCCCGGCCAGCTGCAGGCCGAGATCGAGGAAGGCGCCTGGTACGTGCTCACCGGCGAGCCGACGGACGCGTTCCTCGCCGAGCCGGAGCGGCTCTGGCAGGAGGTGCTCCGGCGCCAGGGCGGCGAGTTCGCGATCGTGGCCACCTACCCGGACGATCCGATGCTCAACTGAGCCCAGCGCCGCTGGCAGCGTAGACTCGCTCCCTGTGAGCACAGAAGTCCTGCCAGAAAGCGACATCAGGGAAGACACCGCAGTACGCCCGGATCTCTCCCACGGGGATGGCGATCACGAGCGTTTTGCGCACTATGTCGACAAGCACAAGATCGTCGACAGCGCCGTGACCGGCACGCCCGTGGTCGCGCTCTGCGGCAAGGTCTGGGTGCCGAGCAGGGATCCCAAGCGGTTCCCGGTCTGCCCTGAATGCAAAGAGATCTACGAGTCCCTGCCGGAGGGCAGCGACTAGTCCGCCGTGTCGGCTGGGAGCGGGGTGCCCGCCAGCTCAGCGCCGGCCGTGCGCATCTCGGCCAGGGCCGCCTCGACCGTGTCCGCGGCGACTCCCGCGGTGAGGCTGAGCAGCACCCTGGTGGTGAAGCCCGCGGTGGCGGCGTCGGTGGCGGTGGCCCGCACACAGTGGTCGGTGGCCAGCCCGGCGATGTCGACCTCGGTGACGTGCCGCTCGCGGAGCCAGGCCGCCAGCGGTATGCCGTACTCGTCGGCGCCCTCGAACCCGCTGTAGGCGGCCGACCGGGCGCCCTTGCGGAACACGGCATCGAACTGGCTGGTGTCGAGCGCGGGGTGGAAGTCGGCGCCGGGCGTGCCCGCGACGCAGTGCGCCGGCCAGGTCTCGGCGAAGTCCGGGTCGGCGGCGAAATGCCCGACGGGATCGACGTGATGATCCTGCGTTGCCACGATATGGGCGTAACCGCCGCCTTCCGGGGAGGCGAGGTACCCGCTGATCGCGCGGGCCACCTCAGCCCCTCCGGTTATCGCGAGCGAACCACCCTCGCAGAAGTCGTTCTGAACGTCCACGATTACCAGCGCTCGGGCCACACGCTTGAGCTTAGAGCTACTGCTGGCTGGCTCGGAATGCCCAGGTCGACATCGCGGCGGTGGCCACGAGCGCGAGGGCGAGGAACCCGGCATACGCGCCGACTGTGCCCCACGGCGGGTGGCCGCCGACGGCGGCGCGGCCGGCGCTGGCCGCCCAGTTGACCGGGTTGAACCGGGCTATCCCGGCGATCCACCCGGGAACGAGCCGCAGCGAGAGGAACGCGCCCGACAGGAACGTCAGCGGGAGCACCAGCAAGGTCGAGATGCCGATCAGCGCCTCGCGCTGCGGGACCAGCAGCGCGAACCCGTCGGACAGCCCCGCCATGGCGAGCGCGATCAGTACCGAGATCCCGATCAGGGCGGCGACGCCCGCGGCGCCGCCGGGGAATCCGGCGCCGATGCCCCAGCCGATCGCGATGATGATGGCCGACTGCACGAGCGTGGTGACGCCCTGGTAGGCGAGCGACGCGGCGATCAGGGCGCCGCGCGGCACCGGCGCGGTCAGGAACCTGTCCATGACCCCGGTGTCCATGTCTTCGATGAACGACATGCCGGTCCAGCTCGACGAGAACAGCGCGGTCATGATCACCACGCCGGGGGTGAGGTAGGTGATGTAGCTCCCCCCGCCGAACCCGGGCAGCTCGGCCACCTTCTTGAACAGCGCGCCGAACAGCAGCAGCCAGATGACCGGCTGGGTGAGCGTGATGCCGATGACCGCGGGCTGGCGGTAGAGCTGGCGCAGGTATCGGCCCGTGAGCAGGGCCCAGGACTGGCGGATGGCGTTCATGCTGCTGTGATCCCTTCTGCCTGCCGGAACGAGCGGCCGGCGTGGTGCAGGTAGACGTCGTCAAGCGACGGCCTGGCGACGGTGACGGAAAGGACGCCGACGCCGTCCGCCTCGAGCCCGGCGAGGACGGCGGGCAGTGCCCGGGGACCGTCGGCGACCCGGGCCCTGACCACGGCCCCCTCGGCGGTTGCCTGGCGGACCTGCGGAATCCGGGCCAGGGCTTTCTCGGCCTGCTCGACCTGCCCGGCGTCGCCGAGCTCGAGCAGCACCGAGTCGCCCTGCAGCTGGGCCTTGAGCTGGTCGGAGGTGCCCTCGGCGACGATCCGGCCGCGATCGGTGATCGCGACCCTGGCCGCGAACTTGTCGGCCTCGTCCAGGTAATGGGTGGTGACCAGGATGGTGGTGCCCGCCTCCGCGCAGCGGCGGGTGAGCACGGCCCAGAGCTCGGCGCGGCCCTCGGGGTCGAGCCCGGTCGTCGGCTCGTCGAGGAACAGCACGGCCGGCCGGTGCACCAGCGCGGTGGCGACGTCAAGGCGCCGGCGCATGCCGCCCGAGTACGTGCGCACCTGCCGCCCGGCGGCTTCGGTCAGCCCGAACTGGTCGAGCAGTTCCGCTGTCCGGCGCCTCAGCTCCCTCGGCGGCACCCCGAACAGCCTGCCCTGCAGGGCCAGGTTCTCGCTGCCGTTCAGCAGGCCCACGGTCCCGCTGTGCTGGCTCACCACACCGATGACCTGCCGGACCCGGCCGGGGCGCTTGAGCACGTCGATTCCGGCCACCACCGCCCGGCCCGCGTCCGGCCGGGACAGCGTGGTCAGGATCCGCACGGCCGTCGTCTTGCCTGCCCCGTTGGGGCCGAGCAGGGCGAACACACTGCCCGGCGCGACCGAGAAGGTCAGCCCGTCGAGCGCCCGGACCTCGCCCGCCCGGCTGCGGTAGCTCTTGCGGAGTTCTCCGGCCTCCACCGCCCCGCCTACCTCCCCGTCCCTCTTCCCGTCGTTCATCGCACCTCTCCGTCCACTAGATTCTGAACAACGTTCTGGATATGAACACTGTTCTGTCTGAACAACGGTCTATCGCAGAACACTGTTCACGTCAAGTATTGTGCTGTGCATGCCCCAGATGCAGAGCGGCCCTGCGCCCGAGCCGCCCTGGCGGTCAACCCCGCGCCGGCATGGCACGCCACGGCCTCAGCTCAGCCGCGAGGTGGTCGTCGATGCCGCACTGCAGGTCCTGGACGCCGAGGGCGGAGAGGCGCTGACCATGCGCCGGGTGGCAGACCAGATCGGCGTCTCGGCGTCGTCCCTCTATGGGTACGTCGACAACAAGGAGGAGCTGGTCCAGCTCGTGCTCGACCGGATTTTCCAGGAGGTCGAGGTCCCGCCGACGGGCGGCAACTGGCAGCAGACGCTCAAGGAGCTCGGCCGGGCGACGCTGGCCATGTACCGGAGGCACCGGGGGGTTGCCGCGCTCACCCTCGGCCGGGTCGTGTTCACCCCGAGCATGCTGACGATCGGGGAACGCCTGCTGACCGAGACCCGGGCGGCCGGGATGCCCGATCAGGTAGCGGCCTTCGTCGGCGACCTTGGCGGGCTCTACGTGGGCGCGATCGCGTACGAGCTGGACGTGACGCCGATGGCCGGGCCGGGCGCGGCTGACTTCATCGCCCAGTTCACCGCGTGGATGAGGTCGCTGCCCGCCGACCAGTTCCCCAGTACCGTGGCCCTGGCCGACACGCTCTCGGCCGGCACCGCCGATGACCGGTTCGAGTGGGGGCTTGACGTGATCATCCGCGGGCTGGCGACGTACCTGAAGGACCCACCCGACCCGGCGGCCGGCTGGCCGCCGGGCCCGTAATCCCGCTCGTCATCCGAACTGGCCGGGCTTGTAGTCGATGTTGGGCTGCCCGACGATCACGTTCCCGCGGTTGAAGGCGTTGATGAGGGCGATGGTGCAGACCAGGGCGGCGAGCTGTTCTTCGTCGTAGTACTTGGCGGCATTCGCCCAGGCCTCGTCGGTGACACCGCCGGCGGCGTCGGCGATGCGGGTGCCCTGCTCCGCCAGCTCCAGCGCGGCGCGCTCGGCATCGGTGAAGACCGTGGCCTCCCGCCACACCGCGACCAGGTTGAGGCGCACCGAGGTCTCCCCGGCGTGCGCGGCATCTTTGGTGTGCATGTCGACGCAGAAGGCGCAGCCGTTGATCTGGCTGGCGCGGAGCTGCACCAGTTCCTGCGTCGAGGCCGGCAGGCTCGAGTCCCTGATCACCTTGGCCGCCGAGGTGAGGTACTTGGAGACCGACGCTGCGACCGGGATGCTGAAGACGTTCAAGCGAGCATTCATGGTGAACTCCCATGCCGTTGCTGGTGGATTCACCCTCCAAGACAGAACAGTCCCGCTGCGTGTGACAGAAACCAGATGCCTGACGATCTTCAATTGCGGGGGTTACGGCTCTGGTAGCAACGGGTCTGCTGCAGTATGCCGGAAGCATGAGGTATCCCGATGGCGGCCGGCTTGATGCACTGGTGCGGGCGCGCCGGGGGCGGCTACGTTATGGCCGGCCGAGATGAGCGCGCGAATCACGAAGGGAGCCAGCCATGACGCGGTCCGTCACGAGTAACCAGGCCATGGACCTCATGGACCAGCTGACCAAGCAGCGCAAGCACGTGCTGGGCATTCTGGAGAACCTGCCCGAGGAGGCGATGCGCCGCCCCGTGCTGCCGACCGGCTGGACCTGCGCCGGGCTGGTCCAGCACTTGGCCCTGGACGACGAGCGGTTCTGGTTCCGCCAGGTCATGACTGGTGAACAGGTCGAGCCGGACGAGTTCGGCGATGACGGCTGGCAGGTGCGCCCCGAGGTGCCGGCCGCGGCAGTGCTGGACCTGTACCGGGGGGAGATAGAGCTGGCCGACAAGATCATCACCGCCACCTCGCTGGAAGCCCCGCCCGCCTGGTGGCCGGACTTTTTCGCGCCCAGTTTCCGCCTGGACAACCTGCGGCAGGTGCTGCTGCACGTGATCGCAGAGACCGCCTGCCATGCCGGTCACCTGGACGCCGCCCGTGAACTCATCGACGGCCAGACCTGGCTCATCCTCACCTGACACAACGGGGCGGCCAGCCTGCCCGACGGGTTCCTCGCCAGTACCAGGCTTGACTTCCGTGTAACCCCACCATGAAGGATCGTTAGTCGCCGTTCGGGCTGAAGATGGTCGGGATCGCCGGGTAGCCGCGGGAAAGCTGCAGCGCGTGCAGCGGAAGCTCGGCCAGCGCCTCGCGATGGCGGGCGCGCGCCGCGGTCAGCGGCTCCGCACCGACGGTCTCGCCGCCACGCACCAGTTGCCGCAGCAGCACCCGGCCGCCGGAGTCCGGATCGGGCGGCTGCGTGGTCACCACCTCGGCCATGGCTGTCCCCTCGGCGTTGTGGGTACGCACCGCCCACTTCCGCCCGCCGCGGCCCGGCTTGCCGACCGAGCGCTTGGCCACCGGGCGCAGCGGACCCGGCTCCCCGGCCTCGTCGGCGCGGGCAACCAGCTTGTACACCAGGGCAGCGGTCGGTGCTCCGGACCCGGTGACCAGCGACGTGCCGACCCCATAGCCGTCCACCGGGGTCGCGGCCAGCGCGGCGATCGAGTACTCATCCAGGTCACCGGTCAGCACGATCCTGGTCTTGATCGCGCCGAGCGAGTCGAGCAGCGTCCGCGCCTGACGGGCGACCACCGGCAGGTCACCCGAGTCGATCCGGATCGCGCCCAGGCCGGGGCCGGCCAGCTCAACGGCGGTCCGCACCGCCGTCGCCACGTCATAGGTATCCACCAGCAGCGTGGTGTCGGTGCCCAGCGCGTCGATCTGGGCGGCGAACGCGTCCCGTTCCGACGCATGCACCAGCGTGAACGAGTGCGCGCTGGTGCCGACGGTCGGGACCCCGTACTGCTGGCCTGCGCGCAGATTGGAGGTGGTGGCGAACCCGGAGATGTAGGCGGCGCGGGCGCTGGCCACGGCGGCCAGCTCGTGCGTGCGGCGCGAGCCCATCTCGATCAGCGGCCGGTCGCCCGCCGAGTTGACCATGCGGGATGCGGCCGAGGCGATGGCGCAGTCGTGGTTCAGGATCGACAGCACCAGTGTTTCCAGCACGACCGCCTCGGCGAACGTCCCCTCGACCACCAGGATCGGCGATCCGGGGAAATAACAGTCACCCTCGGCGTATCCCCAGATGTCCCCGCCGAACGCGTAGGACTCCAGGTAGCCCAGGGTGGCTTCGTCGGCCACTCCGGCCTGCCGGAGGAACTCGAGCTCGGCAGGGCCGAACCGGAACTGCTGCACCGCCTCGATGAGCCGGCCGGTGCCCGCCACCACCCCGTACCGCCGGCCGTGCGGCAGGTGCCTGGCGAACACCTCGAAGACCGAGCGCCGCTGCGCCGCGCCGCTGCGCAGCGCCGCGCGCAGCATGGTGATCTCGTAATGGTCGGTCAGCAGGGCGGTGCTGCCCGCGGGGACCGCGCCAACGTCACTAGTCACAGAGGAAGACTACGGACCTTGCGGGAAGGGGCGTCGCACCTATGCCCTAAGGTCCGGGATGAGGTCACCGACGTCGCCGTGCAGCTCGGCCATCGCCTGGTCGAACGTGGCCAGCCGGGAGCCACGGCCTCGGGCGAGCTGAGCCAGGTAGGCATCGGTTACCTGGCGGTGCCCGACGATTCCCTGAACCGGGCGGTCACCGCTCGTCATCCTCGAGCCGCCGCACATCCTCGGTGGGGATAGTCCTCCCGAGATGTACAACCGGGAGGCCCGTGCGGGCGCTTATGGCGATCTTGCCCGGACCACCCGTGCCGAGCCCTCGGCGCATCAGCCCGGCGACGGTTTGGCTCAGCGACTCATGGGCGTCCCTGGCGATCGCCACAGCCTGAGCGTGAAGATCATCGGGAATGTCGATCGTGATCCGCATATCAGATCGGGTAGGGCTCGGGGGTGACGGTGACCTGCCGGCCGCTGGGGAGGGTCCAGATCAGGATGCCTGGTTCGGGCTGGTCGAGCCGCCATCCGGGTGCCTGCTTGGTTTGGTGATGACGCCTGCACAAAGGGTGCAAATTGCACTCGCAGGTCCGTCCGCCTTTGTCGTAAGGGATGGTGTGGTCGTCGTCGCACTGGACGGCGGGGCGGCGGCAGCCGGGGAACCCGCACCGCCGGCTGCGGGTTTTGAGCAGGTGCCGCAGTGCGTCTGAGGGCTGGTAGCCGGCGGATTCGCGGCGGTGCTGGCAGGTGCCGGATTCGATCGGGGTGATCGTGATCGTGGTGAGCCAGGTGGCGGGGTTTTGGCTGGCTGGGGGGCCGGGCCCGGCTTGGGCGCAGCCGTGGGCTACGGCGCGGCCTCGGTGGTCGGTCAGGGTGAGGCACCAGCGGGTGGCCGGGTTAGCGGCGAGCGCGGCGGCCAGGTCGCGGCAGGTACCGGCGTCGGCCGGGCCGGTGCCGGGCACCTCGCCGGGTGCGTCGGAGCGGCCGAGCCACGCCGACGCGGGCATGGTCAGGTTCACCGACCCGCCGGCGGCGGGCACGCCGCGGGCGGGTGCGGCGGCGCTGCCGTCGGCGGGGAGCAGGGTGTTCAGGGGCTGGCCGGTGAGCCGGGCGATCATCGCGTCGGCGCGCAGCTGGTCGTGGCTGCCAGGCCGGCCGTGGGCTTTGAGCCAGCGGGCGTCGGCGTCCAGGGTCTTGCCGGCGGCGATCACGCTCGCCGGGGACAGGTCGCGGCCGGCCAGCGCGGCGGTTCCCGCGGCCTCGGCCCACGCTTCCACGCGCGCGTCTTTCTCGGCTTCCGTGCGGCGCCGGATCGCCGCGGCCGGGTCGCACGCGGCCGCCGCGTGCCGGCAGGCGGCGGCGAGTTCACCGGTGGTCATGGCGGGCGCGCGGGGCAGCACCGCGTCCTGCACCGCGAGGGCGTGCTGGACGGAGAGCACGGCGGTGTGGCTGGCCATGATCTCGGCGCGGCGGTAGTCGATCGGCCCGGCGGCCAGCATCGCGGTCGTGGCGGGCAGCCGCCCCAGCAGCCGCGACAGCCCCACCAGCGATGCCGCGGACCGGCCGGTCAGCCGCAGCACCGCGGCAGCTTCCTCGCTCACGTGCTCGCCGCCGCGGCCGCCGGGCCGGGCCCGGCGGGCATCCAGCTCGGTCACGGTGGCCAGCTTCAGCCCAGATCCCCACGATTCCAGCCGCTGCGCGGCTTCCATGACCCCGCACAGCTCGGCATCGGACAGCGCGTCAAGGCCGCGCTGCCGCGCGGTCCCGGCGTGCCACGCCAGCTCGTGCCCGCCCGGCATCCGGCCCAGCGGGCCGCCCGCAGCGAACCCGGTCGCACCCCGACCAGGGAGATGATGAACGAACCCGGCCTCCAGCGCCTCCATCACGCCCGGTGCATCGGAGCTGTCGGTCTGCAGCGTGAGCCACTGGGGCGGCGGCTCGTCATTGTCACAGTCAAGGGCAGCCACGGGGTCATCCCAGCAGTCATCGCCAGCTCCCGGCCCGTCGTCCATCCGGGCCAGCGCGGCGATCTCTTCGGCGGTCAGCTCGCCGGCGCCCTTCAGCCGGGCGGCCAGGTCCGGTGCGGTCAGCCCCGTGCCGGCGGGCGGCTGGTCGCCGCTGGCGCTGGCGGGGCTCTGGGTCATGACACCTCCCGTATGCCTGTTCGATTAGCTTACCATGACATAGCGAGGCATACGATTTGTTTTCGAGCATGATCCCTGCGATGTCGGGCAGTGACTTCGGCGGGATGCGTGTGCCCGCCGATGTCACCAGTGCGCTAGTGCTTTGGCAGACTGGTGGCCTACGCACAGGGAGGTGACGGCCGTGAGTGTCGCGCCTGCAGAGGTTGAGCAGTCGGAGACCGAAGAAAAGGCGGTGCCGGATCTGCCGTGGGTCACGATCGTGTGGAATGACCCGATAAACCTCATGTCGTACGTGACGTACGTGTTTCAGACCGTGTTCGGCTATGCCAAGCCGAAGGCCGAGAAGCTCATGCTGGACGTGCACCACAAGGGCAAGGCCGTGGTCTCCTCCGGCGGGCGCGAGGCCATGGAGCGGGACGCGGAGACGCTGCATGGCTACGGCCTGTGGGCCACCATCAGCCACGACTCGTGACCGGCGGCGAGCAGGAAACATCCGGCGGGCAGAGGCCGGAGCACGGCGGCGAGCAGGAAACGGCCGGCGGGCAGAGGCCGGAGCAGGACGGCGGGCGGGAAACGGCCGGCGGGCAGGGGCCAGAACGGGACGGCGGGCAGGGGCCAGACGAGGCCGGGAGCCTGGAGGATCTGATGGCAGGGTTCCGCGGGACATCGGGCGGCGCCACGGCGCGGTTCGCGGCGGCCCAGGCAGCCATCATCCGTGACCTCGTCGGGCAGGTAATCGAGCTCATCGGCGGCGAGGCCGAGGACGACGGCGAGGCCCGGCCCAGCGATACCGCAGCACGCGAGCCGGGCCAGGGCACTGACGATCTCGCCGCGATGATTGGGTTCGCGGAGAACGCCGAGTTGCCGGACGATCCCGCTCTGGCGCGGCTGCTTCCCGATGCCTACAGCGACGATCCCGAGGCGTCCGTGGAGTTCCGCAAATACACCGAGCAGGGGCTGCGTTCGGGCAAGGCCGCCGCCGCGCGAACGGTCCTGGCGACGCTGCCCCCGGGCGGGGGCAGGATCCGGCTCTCCGAACCCGAGGCGCAGGCCTGGCTGCGGGCCCTGAACGACGTCCGGCTGGCTCTCGGGACCCGCCTTGGTGTCACCGATGACTTCGATGAGCAGGTGGCGGGCATGGGACCCGAGGACCCGCGTGCCGCGTACGTCGGGGTGTACCAGTGGCTGGCGTTCTTGCAGGAGACCCTCGTCCAGGCGCTGTCCCGGTAGCGGCGGGCTACGCTCGCGTTCATGCTGACGTTGCCAGGCGAGCTGCGCGCCGCCATCATCGCGCACGCGAGGGCCGACCACCCGGACGAGGCCTGCGGGATCATCGCCGGACCCGCGGGCAGCGACCGTCCGCAGCGATTCATCCCGATGATCAACGCCGAGCGCTCGCCGACGTTCTACCGGTTCGACTCGATGGAGCAGCTGCGGGTATGGCGCGAGATGGACGACGCCGACGAGGAGCCCGTGGTCATCTATCACTCGCACACCGCGACCGAGGCGTACCCGTCCCGAACCGACGTGGCCTACGCCAGCGAGCCTGAGGCACACTATGTGCTGGTGTCCACCCGCGATCCCGACGAGGTCGAGTTCCGCTCGTTCCGCATCGTCGACGGGGTCGTCACCGAGGAGGAGGTGCGCGATCCGGTAGACGCAGCGCCGGAATGATCCGGGCAGGCTGCCGGTTGCACCGCACGAATTCCCGTCCGCCAACCCGCACGATCTGGAGTGTTATCCATGGCCATCGAGGTACGGATCCCGACGATCCTGCGCAATTACACCGGCGGGGCGAAGGCGGTTGAGGGCTCCGGCGACACGCTGGATGGCCTGATCGCCGACCTGGACGAGCGTTACAGCGGGCTGCGGGAGCGACTCGTCGACGATTCCGGTCTGCGCCGGTTCGTGAACGTCTACCTCAACGACGAGGACGTGCGCTTTCTCGGCGGGCTTGAGGCCCCGGTCAAGGACGGCGACACGGTGACCGTGCTCCCGGCCGTGGCCGGCGGCGCGCGCTGAGCGGTCGCCGCCGACACCCATGCGTTACGACTCGCTGCTCGACTCGCTTGGCGGGACCCCGCTGGTCGGCCTGCCGCGGCTATCGCCGGCACCGTCGACGCGGCTGTGGGCCAAGCTGGAGGACCGCAACCCCACCGGCTCGGTCAAGGACCGGGCGGCGTTTTACATGGTCGCGCGCGCGGAAAAGGACGGGCTGCTGAAGCCCGGCTTCACACTGCTGGAGCCGACCTCGGGGAATACCGGGATCTCGCTGGCGATGGTGGCCAAGCTGCGCGGCTACCGGCTGATCTGCGTGATGCCGGAGAACACGTCGGTCGAGCGCAGGCAGCTGCTTGAGATGTACGGCGCCGAGATCATCTCCTCGCCGGCGGCGGGAGGATCCAACGAGGCGGTCAGGGTGGCGAAGCAGCTGGCCGCGGACAATCCGGACTGGGTGATGCTCTACCAGTACGGCAACGAGGCCAACTCGCTGGCGCACTACGAGACCACCGGGCCGGAGATCCTGGCGGACCTGCCATCGATCACGCATTTCGTTGCCGGGCTCGGCACCACGGGGACCCTGATGGGGACCGGCCGCTACCTGCGCGAGCGTGTGCCGGGGGTGCAGATCGTCGCGGCCGAGCCCCGTTACGGTGACGTCGTCTACGGGCTGCGCAACATCGACGAGGGCTTCGTGCCCGAGCTGTACGACCCGTCGGTGCTGACCTCGCGATTCTCGGTGACCTCGGGCGACGCGCTGCGCCGGACCAGGGAACTGCTGGACCTCGAGGGGCTGTTCGCCGGGATCTCATCCGGAGCCGCGCTGCACGCCGGGCTGGCGGTGGCCGAGAAGGCCGCAGCGGCCGGCCAGGACGCCGACGTCGTCGTCATGATCGCCGACGGCGGCTGGCGCTACCTGTCCACCGGCGCTTACACCGGGACGCTGGAAGAGGCCGAGGCCAGGCTGGAGGGCCAGCTGTGGGCGTGACGGCAATGGCCGAGGGCTCCGTGGTCGGCGCCTCTGTGCCCGGGGCCCCCGTGCCCGGGACTCCCGCACCCGGGACCCCCGGGGTCCGTGCATGAGCGTTTTCGACGAGGCCACGGCGGTCCGGCTCAGCGGCCCAGGGCGGTACCAGGTAAGGCCCGACGAGAGGTTCGCACTTGTGGCGCCGGGCAATGCCACGCCGCCCGCCGTGAACGGCGGGGTGATGGTGGCGACGATGCTGCGCGCCGTGCTCGACACCTCACCGCTGCCGTACCCGGTCGCGACCAGCGCGCACTTCCTCCGGGTTCCGCTGCTGGAGCCCGGCGAGGTCGAGGTGACCTGGCTGAAGCAGGGCAGGACGGCGGCGACGGCCCGTGCCGCGCTGGTGCAGGACGCGCAGATCGTTCTTGACGTGACCGTGACCACCGGGAGCCTGCCCGTCGATCCCCGGGCCAACGGCGAGCTCTTCTGGACCGGCGAGCCGCCGGAACTGCCGCCGATCGAGGAGTGCGTCAACCTCGGCCCGTGGCGGGGAACGGTCGGCGCCGACGGGGTCGCGGGTTACGCGGCCCAGGTGGACCTGCGCATGGATCCGGCCACGACCGGCTGGCGCCGCGGCGAACCATCGGGCATCCCGGAGATGCGGGGATATTTCGGCCTGCGCGACCAGCGGGACCCGGACGCCTACCTGCTCGCCGTGGCCGTTGACGCGCTGCCGCCGGTGGTGTTCGGCCTTGGCGCCCTCGGCTGGGCGCCGACCGTCGAGCTCACCTGGCACATGCGCGCGGTGCCCGCGCCCGGGCCGCTGCAGGTGGTCGCGCGGTGCCGGCACGTCAGCGGCGGCTGGTTCGACGGGGAGGCCGAGGTATGGGACGCCGCGGGCAAGCTGGTCGCGCAGGGCCGCCAGCTGGCCAGGGTCGGCCGCAGCAGCCGGCGGCGCCAGGCGCAGCCGGGCGTGACGGCCTGACGGTCAGGGCACGCTCTTGATCTTCCAGACCAGCACCGAGCCGAGGACCGCGACGACCGCGGTGCCAGCGAACAGCGTCGGATAACCGCCGAGCGACACCAGCGGCGCGGCGATCAGCGCCCCGATGGCCGACGGGCAGACCAGGGCGATGTTGATCACTCCGAGGTCCTTGGCCCGGTCCCTGGCCGTCGGCAGCACCTGGGTGATCAGCGCCTGGTCCACGGCCAGGTAGGCGCCGAAGCCGACGCCGAACAGGACCGCGGCACCGATCGAGGCGGTCCAGGTCTCCACGAACGTGAGCAGCAGTGCCGCCGCGGCGATCACGATGCCGGAGACCAGGACCATCGTCTTCCGGCGGCCGAGCCGGTCGGAGATCATCCCGCCGACGATCGCGGTGATCACCACGCCGGCCGTGTAGATCACGATCAGGATCAGCAGCCCGTCCTGGGCGTCCTGGCCGGGGAAGAGCCGGGCGTAGTGGATCTTGTCCCGCAGAAAGTACAGCAGGTACAGGGTTCCCATCGCGATCGCCAGCGACATCAGGAACCTGGTGATCCAGGCCCAGGCGAAGTCCGGGTACTCGCGGGGGCTGATCCAGTACGACCGCCCGAGCTCCCGCCAGGAGAACGGCTTGCGGTCCTTCGAACCTAGCGGGTAATCCGGCGTGAGCAGCACGAACGGGAGCACGAGCACGGCCATCAGCACCGCGAGCACCACGTAGCCGCTGGTCTGCCCGGTGAACACGGCCACTACCAGGACCGTGCCGACCACCAGCCCGAGGGCCTGTGGCATCCCGACCCAGCCTGCCACGGTGGCCCGCTGGCGCACCGGGACGTGATCGGGGATCGCGGCGCTCAGGCTCGCGTACTCGCCGTTCTGGAAGGCGCTGAACAGCACCCAGAGGATCGTCACGCCGAGGACCGTCTTCATCTGCGACACCAGCACCAGGGACAAAGCGGCCAGCACCACCATGCCCAGCGTCCAGCGGTGCCGGCGGCCGGCCATACGCCAAAACGCGTACCTGCTCGTGGTGTTGTCGGACAGCGCTCCGGCCAGCGGCGTGGCGATGCCGGACGCGATCGCGCCGAACCCGGTCACTACGGCCAGGGCGACGATCTTGCCATGCGGGTCGATGTTCTGGAGCTGGGTGGGCAGCAGCACCTGCAGCGGCGTGTAGGCAGCCATCCACATGCCCAGGCTGGCCAGGCCGAGGCCGGCGACCCATCCGTGGCGCACGTGCACGGTCGGCTCAGCCAGTGCCTGGGACACCGCCTCAGCCTGATCGGTCGTCTGGTCGGCCATCACACCCTCCCGTTGGGGCGCCCTGCAGGGATCATGCCGCGTTCGCGGCCATATTGATAGATGCTTCAACCTGTGCGATTGACGATAGTCGGCTGCTCGGGCAGCTTCCCCGGGCCGGACAGCCCGGCCTCCTGCTACCTGGTCGAGGCCGAGGGCTTCCGGCTGCTGATTGATCTTGGCAGTGGCGCCCTCGGCGCCGTGCAGCGTTACGCCAGCCTTTACGAGATTGATGCGGTATGCGTCAGTCACCTGCACGCCGACCACTGCCTGGATCTGTGCGACTACTCGGTCGCGCGGCGGTTCCACCCGGACGGCCCGAAGCCGCTGCTGCCGGTCTACGCGCCCCCGCAAGCGGCGCTGCGGCTCGGCCTGGCGCTCGGAGCCGATCCCGTGGCCGGCGCCGAGCAGGACCCGTATCACGGGATCACCGAGATCTTCAGCTTCACGACGATTACCCCAGGAGTCAGCCAGATCGGCCCGCTGCGCGTGACGGCCGCGCACATGAACCACCCGGTGGAGACGTTCGGCTTCCGGCTCGAGCACCGGGGCAGGTCCCTGGCTTACTCGGCCGACACCGGCCAGTCCGACGCGCTCGTCGAGCTGGCCAGGGATGCGGACGTGCTGCTCTGCGAGGCGTCGTTCGTCGAGCCAGCGGATGACAGCGCGCCGCCGCTGCCCGAGAACCTGCACCTCACTGGGCGGCAGGCGGGCCAGCATGCCGCGCGGGCCGGTGTCGGCCAGCTCGTGCTCACCCACCTGGTGCCGTGGAACGACCAGAGCAGGACGCTGGAGGAGGCCGGCCAGGCCTTTGCCGGCCCGCTCTCCCTTGCCGCGCCAGGATTGGGCTTCGTGCTCGACTGAGCACGGGTCGTAACGTTCAGGCCTGTCATACACTCCTCTGCCATGCGTGTACTCGTCACCGGCGGCGCCGGCTTCATCGGCTCACACCTGACCGACGCGCTCCTGGCCAGGGGCGACGAGGTGACCGTGGTCGACGACCTGTCCCGGGGCCGGCTCGCCCGCCTCGACGAGCAGGCCACGCTGCACAAGCTGAGCATCACCGACGCGGGCGGGATCGCCGCGCTGGTCGCGAACGTCAGGCCCGAGCTGATCTGCCACCTCGCCGCGCAGATCGACGTCCGCGTCTCGGTGGCGGCCCCGGCGGACGACGCGCAGACCAACGTGGTGGGCACCGTGAACGTGCTCGAGGCGGCGCGCGCGGCCGACGCGCGGGTGCTGTTCTGCTCCACCGGGGGCGCCCTGTACGGCAGGGACGCGCCGATCCCGTCGCTCGAGGACGTGCTCCCGCTGCCCGAGTCGCCGTACGGCATCGCCAAGTACTGCGCCGAGCAGTACGTAGGCCTGTACAACCGGCTGCACGAGTGCAGGCACACGATCCTGCGGCTGGCCAACGTGTACGGCCCCCGGCAGGACCCGGGTGGCGAGTCAGGGGTGATCCCGATCTTCTGCGCCCGGGTCCTCACCGGGGAGCGGCCGGTCATCTACGGCGACGGGACGCAGACCCGCGACTACGTCTACGTCGGCGACGCGGTCGGGGCCTTCCTGGCCGCCGCCGACCAGGGCCGGCCGGGGATCTGGAACTTCGGCACCGGGGTCGAGACCAGCGTCCTGGACCTGGCCCGGCAGATCGGAGCTGCCGCGGGCCGCGAGGTCGACCCGGAGTTCGCACCCGCGCGCCCCGGCGAGCTGCAGCGCAGCGCGCTCGCGGCGGAGCGGGCCCAGCGCGACCTGGGCTGGGCGCCCGCCGTCCCGCTGGCCGACGGCGTGCGCAAGGTCTACCAGTGGATCGAGGCAGGCACGCCCGACCGGTCTGGTTACTGATCGCCAAATTGCCGGGAGCCGAAGCCTCCCTTCTTGCTTTCCAGGTCCATAATGGATTGCAGGGGTGCGCCCATTGAAAGCGAAAGCGGAGATGGCAATTCAGCGGGGGATACACCGATGACCGCATTGCCCAGCGGCGCAGCGCGTTACAGCCCCGAAGAGATCAGCCGTGCCCGTGCTGTTATCCGCTTAAGCCTGCTCTGCGCTATATTATGGGCATCGATCAACTGGGCGGCCGGGTGGTGGCTGCATAACGTCCGTCCGGACGGTGTGGCTATAGCGGGATTCGTCATGGCCGGGGTCTGGGCATGGGCGCTGCACCAGATTTCCGGTGACCGGATGGCATCGGCGGTGGCCGCTTTCACGATATCCGGCCTTGTGCTCCTCGCGGTTATGGGGCTGTTAGTCCCGGAATTCTCGCTGATATTTATTTTCGCCACGTTTATCTTTCTGGCCTTTGGCGTCTCCCACATGAGCGGCCGCTCGTCCACCGGGGTGGTGGCGCTGACCATCGCGGTCGCCCTGATCCTGCTCGTGCCATCGCAGGCGCTGCGCTGGCGGGCCGGGGTGCCGGACGGCATCACCCGCTGGGTCGACCTGACTGGCATGCTGATGGTGCTGTCGGTCGACGCCACCATGTTCATCATGCTCCGCCGGACGCTCGAAGCCCGGGGCCAGCGGCTCGTGGACGCCGAGCGGGAGGCCGCCGACATGCAGCGCAGAATCGCGCAGCAGGAGCGGCTGGAGAGCATTGGCAAGCTGGCCGGCGGGGTGGCCCACGACTTCAATAACATCCTCGCCATCATCCTCAACTACGCCGAGTTCGTGGCCGGCGGCGTGGCCGACCGGCCCGAAGTCCTGGCCGACGTCGAGCAGGTGCGCAACGCCGCGCAACGCGCGGCCGCGCTGACCCGCCAGCTCCTGATCTTCGGCCGGCGGGGTCTCGTGCACGGTGATGTGGTGGACATCAATCAGGTGATCGCGGACACCACGAATCTCCTTCACGCGGCGCTCGGGGAGCACATTGAGCTGACCACCAAATTGGTCCCGGGCGTCCACCGGATACGCCTGGACAAGGGCCATATTGAGCAGATCCTGCTCAATCTCTCCGTCAACGCCCGCGACGTCATGCCCGACGGCGGATCGTTGCTGATCGAGACATCGCAGCGGCAGTTCAGCGACGAGGAAGGCAATGCCATCGCGCCGAAACCGGGCCGGTATGTGTGCCTCAGCGTGACCGATAACGGAACCGGATTTACCGACGAGGCGCTCAAGCACGTGTTCGAGCCCTTTTTCACGACCAAGCCGACCGGTTGCGGCACGGGCCTGGGGCTGGCCACCATCTACGGGATCGTGACGGACGCCGGAGGCGACATCCGGCTGCACACCGGGGCCGGGGTCGGCACGACCGTGCGCGTGTACCTGCCGGCCGTGGCCGGGGATGTCCCCGTGGCCACGGCCGGCCCCGCCGCGTCCCCGGCCAGGATCGATGGCATGGGCCGGACGGTGCTGCTGGTCGAGGACGAGCCGCAGTTGCGCCAGATCACCGCCCGGACACTCGAGCGGCACAACTACCGGGTGCGCGCGGTCGAGAACGCACGCGAGGCCGTGGCCGTGCTGCAAGGGGACACGCCCGTCGCGCTGCTGCTCACCGACGTGGTCATGCCCGGCATGTCCGGCCTGCAACTGGCCTGGCGAGCCGCTGACCTGCGGCCCCAGTTGCGCCTGCTGTTTATGTCCGGGTTTCCCCGCGACCTGTGGGAGCAGGGTGAAATAGACTGTGATGTGGCAATTATCGAAAAACCTTTCGACGCTGCGGAGCTGTTGCGCAAGGTCTCCGAAGTCCTGAACCCGGACACCGAGGCAGCGACGCCGGCGTAATACCCTGGTCGGCATGTCACGACCAGACGGGCGCAGCCCCGATCAGCTGCGTGAGGTAAAGATCACCAGGGGCTGGCTCGATCACGCCGAGGGCTCCGTGCTGGTGGAGTTCGGCGCTACCCGCGTGCTCTGCGCGGCCAGTGTCGCCGAGGAACTGCCGCGATGGCGCCGGGGCAGCGGGCTCGGCTGGGTCACCGCCGAGTACGCGATGCTGCCGCGGGCCACGAACACGCGCGGCGAGCGCGAGTCGGTCAAGGGGCGGCTCGGCGGCCGCACGATGGAGATCTCCCGCCTGGTCGGCAGGTCGCTGCGGGCCTGCGTCGACCCCAAGGCGCTGGGCGACAACACGATCACCATCGACTGCGACGTGCTGCAGGCCGACGGCGGCACCCGCACCGCCGCGATCACCGGCGGCTACGTGGCGCTGGCCGACGCGATCTCCTGGCTGCGGGCCAGGAAGCGGACCAAGGGCGACCCGCTCGTGGCCTCGGTCGCCGCCGTCAGCGTCGGGATCGTGGCCGGGCAGCCCAGGCTGGACCTGTGCTACGAGGAGGACGTCGCCGCGGACACCGACATGAACGTGGTCTGCACCGGCGACGGCAGCTTCGTGGAGATCCAGGGCACCGCGGAGCGCGAGCCGTTCGGCCGCGAGCTGCTCGACGAGCTGCTCGGATTGGCGGTCACCGGTTGCGCGGAGCTGACCGGACTGCAGCGCCAGGCGCTGTCCAAAACATGAGCCCGGAACGCGACGCCCGCGGCGAGCTCACCCGACCCCGGCTGGTCCTGGCAACGGCCAACCAGCACAAGCTCGCCGAGCTGATCAGAATCCTCGAGGCCGGCCGGGTCGAGGTGGAGCTTGCCGGGCTCGGCGAGTTCCCCGGCGCGCCCGAGGTCGCCGAGACCGGGGCCACCTTCGACGAGAACGCGCTGCTCAAGGCGAGAGCGATCGCGGAGTTCACCGGCCTGCCCGCGGTCGCTGACGACTCCGGCCTGTGCGTCGACGCCCTGAACGGGATGCCGGGCGTGCTGTCGGCGCGCTGGGCCGGGCGGCACGGGGACGACGAGGCCAACCTGCGGCTGGTCCTGGCCCAGCTCTCGGACGTGCCCGACGAGCGGCGCGGCGCGCACTTCGCCTGCGCGGCCGCCCTGGTCCTGCCGTCGGGCAAGGAGCACGTCAGCGAAGCCGCGGTGTACGGGCGGCTGATCCGCCAGCCGCGCGGGACCAACGGGTTCGGCTACGACCCGATCTTCGTCCCGGACGGGTCGGAGCTGACCACGGCCGAGATGAGCCCGGCGGCCAAGGACGCGATCAGCCACCGGGGTAAGGCGCTGCGGGCGCTGGCCCCGGTGATCGCCGCGATGCTGGGCTAGCCGCAGCCAGCCCGCCGACTTAGACGCCGCCGAGATCGCTCTTGGTCAGGACGACGGCCTCGCCGGCCGACGGCGGTGCGATGCGCACCTTCTTGTTGACGGACGTGATGCTGATGGTCGAGTGCACGGCCTCGCCGCCGACCGTCTCGACCTCGGTGATCCGCCGCACCACGTGCTGGGCGTCGATCCAGGCATTGAACTGGATATCGCCCGACACCATCTTCAGCAGCGGGCCGATCTGCTTGCGCTGCGCGGGCGGCAGCGCGGCGAGCGCGGCCGGGACGGTGAAACTGCCCGTGTAATGGGTGGTGCGGACCCCGTCGATGACCTGCGTTCCCGCCACCCGGACGTTCTTGGCGGCGGCGAGCATCCTGGTCTGGGTTAGCGGGTCCCCGTTCTGCGCGTCCTGGAGCAGGCCGGTGAGGCTGGCTCCGAGGCTTCCGGACAAGCTGGCGAACGGGATCTCAATCCACGGCTTGCCGGTCTGGCCGGTGAACACGGAAAACACGCTGGACTTCAGGTACATGTCCGTGGTGGACACGATCTCGTCGATCGGGAAGGTCTGGCCGTCGGCGGACGTGGTCGCGTCCGCCTCGGCGAGCAGAGGCTTCATCTGCATCTCGAGCGTGCCCGATGTGGTCTCGGCCACGGCGCCGCTGATCTGATCGGAGAACGTGGCGATCATGGAGGTGACGCTCTGCGTCTTGTCCGCGGCCAGGCTGATCGCCATCCGCGGGGTCAGCGGGGCCGCTGCTGCCGAGCAGCCGGCCACCGAGGCCATCAGTGCGCACGCTCCGGCGCAGAGCGCAAAGGCGGCCGCACGTCGCCCCCGGCGCCCGTCGGCGGTAACGGGCGAATGGGCCGAAAGCAGCGTCATGGCGGCAGGTTAGCCGGCCTGCGGTCGGCGCCCGGTAACGTTGGTCCGACCGGTTCGGCCGG
>Ga0208725_1000085_pt1 | contig 20143 bp, 24 predicted proteins | sample MicForSoSWNH13_O_FD_188004 | JGI IMG/M metagenome (GOLD analysis project Ga0208725, IMG submission 188004) | Forest soil microbial communities from Harvard Forest Long Term Ecological Research site in Petersham, Massachusetts, USA - MetaG HF011... | ecosystem: Environmental > Terrestrial > Soil... | reverse complement strand
TGCGCCTGCAGGGCCTGGGCCATAAGCGTGGCGCGGCGGGCGTACAGCGCGCGGGATGCGACAAGCTGGCGGTCGAGGTGGCCGCCGCGCCCGTACTCCTCGAGCATCCGCTGGCCAAGCGCACCCGAGCACTGGTCGGAGTTCTGCTTGGCGGTGACGAGCTGCGCGATGATCTCGGACGGCCCGGCCGCCCAGCCAAGCCGCACGCCCGGGAAGAACGTCTTGGAGAACGTGCCGGCCTGAACCACCACGTCGGGCGCTTCCGACCACAGACTCGGCGGCGCGGCGGGCTCGAAGCCGAGTTCCCGGTACGCGACGTCTTCCAGGATCAGGAAGTGGTACCGGCGGGCCAAGTCGACGAGCTCGGCCCGGCGGTCCTGGGGCATGGACAGCCCGGTCGGGTTCTGGTGATCGGGGATCGTGTACAGCACCTTGGGCCGCAGCCCGGTGGCGAGCAGGTCGGCGAGCACGTCCACCCGCATGCCGTCGTCGTCCATGGGCACGCCGCGCACGTCCGCCTCGTAGCCGCGGAACGCCATGATCGCGCCGAGGTAGGTCGGCGCCTCGACCACGACCACGTCGCCGGTGTCCACCATGCTCTTGGCGATGAGTTCCATGCAGTCGATCCCGCCGCTGGTGATCATCAGCTCACCCGCGGCCGGGCGCCGGCCCTGAAGCGATTCCAGCCGGCCGGCCACGTAGTCGCGGAGTCCCGGCAGCCCCTCGGTGGGGGAGTACTGCAGCGCGACGGCCACATCCTCGGCGAGCAGTTTGCTGGCGATCGCCCCGAGCACATCGCTGGGGAAGGTCGCGGGATCCGGGAAGCCACCCGAGAACGTGATCACGTCGGTGGCGCCGGCCAGGGAAAGAATCGCGGTGATCTCGCCACCGCCCAGCGTTCGCGTCCGGCGGGCGAAGCTCGCGGTCCAGTCACGCAGCTCCGGAGCGGCGGTCATCCGTGCCTCCCGATTTTGTCGATACCGATCACTCTTGACACCGGGCCTGGCAAACGTAAGAATTCTCGGCAGTAAGACATACATTTGCTCAGGTCTAGATCAAATCATACATGAGGTCAGCAGCCTCCTCAGCAGAGATGTCTGCCAATTGACAACCACGTCAGCGCCGCTCGCGCGGCTCGCCGAAGTCGCCTCGCCGTCGGCCGAGAAGGTCGAGGTAGACGATCTGGACCTGACCCTGCTCCGGGCTCTTGCCGTCGACGCCCGCCAGTCCCAGCGCGCGCTTGCCCGGGCGGTCGGCATGTCGCCGCCCGCGATCGCCGACCGGCTGGCCCGGCTGGAACGCCTCGGCGCGATCCGCGGTTACCGGGTGGAACTGGACTGGGCGGCGCTCGGCTACCCGGTCGTGGTCTACCTGGCCGTGAGCGCGAATCCGGGCGCGGACCTGAGCGAGATCGCCCGCGCGATCAGGGCGCTTCCGGAGGCTCAGGACATGAGCGTGGTTACCGGTGCCTTTGACCTGCTGGTACGGTTGCGGGTCCGCGACCATACCCACCTTCGCGAGCTGCTGCTGAACACGATCTTCCAGATCCCAGGCGTCCAGCGCACGGAGACCTTCCTGTCGCTTGCCGACGCCGAGCCCGAGAACTTCGCCGAAGCCCTGCTCGAACAGATGAGCCAGCTGAGCCAGCAAAGCCAGCGGAGCAAATCCGGCGACAAGGCCCGAGGCAACCAGCCCTGAGGCGAAACCCGCGCCAAGACCTGATGAAGGAGTGCACCACAAAGTGAGTACCGAATCCCCGGGACACCCCGACGACAGGGTCACGATCACCGCAGGCGTCGGCCAGCCTGGCTTCATCGCCCAGCACGGCCTGTTCAGTGACCGGCAGGCCAGCGCGGCCGAGCTGGTCGCCGCGCGGATCAGCGAGCTGGGCCTGCGCACCGTGCGGCTGGTGGTCGTGGACCAGCACGGCCAGCCGCGTAGCAAGTCCCTGTCCGCGGACGCGGCGCTGGCCGCGCTATCCAACGGGCTCGACTTCTCCGGCGCGATCTACAGCCTGGACACCGGCAACAACGTGTTCGTCCCCGCGTTCGCCCAGGGCGGCGGGTTCGGCATCGAGGAGTTCACCGGCTTCCCCGACGTAGTCCTGGTGCCCGACCCGACCACGTTCCAGGTCCTGCCGTGGGTGGACCGGACTGGGTGGATGATCTGCGACGTCTACTTCGCCAACGGCCAGCCGATGCCGCTCGACGGCCGCGGCCTGATGCGCCGGGCCCTCGCCGACCTGGGCGAAGCCGGTTACGACTACCTGGCCGGGATCGAGATCGAGTACTACATCGTCAAGCTCGAGTCGAACCTGATCACGCCGGAGAATGCCGGGTTCACCGCGCCGGCCCCGGAGGTCAGCGTCTTCGAGCGCGGCTACCAGTACCTGTCCGAGGTGCGGCTGGACAGCGTGAGCAGCACGCTCGAGGCGATCAGGGACGCACTGTGGGAGGTCGGGCTGCCGCCGCGGGCCATGGAGGACGAGTGGGGCCCGGGCCAGATGGAGTTCAGCTTCAGCCCGATCGGCGGGCTGGCCGCCGCCGACGCGGTGGTGCTGTTCCGGTCCGCGGTGAAGCAGGTCTGCCAGCGCCGCGGCCTGCTGGCCACCTTCATGTGCCGGCCTGGGCTGCCGAACTTCTTCTCGTCAGGCTGGCACCTGCACCAGTCGCTGATCTCGCGGCAGGATGGCAGCAACAGCTTCGCCAGCGCGGACGCGCCGCTGTCGGCGCTGGGCCTGCAGTACGTGGCCGGGCTGGTCGAGCACTCGCTGCCGATGATGCCGTTCTCCACGCCGACCGTGAACGGCTACAAGCGCTACCGCCCGTACTCGTTCGCCCCGGACCGGGTGTGCTGGGCGGTGGAGAACCGTGGCGCGCTGGTGCGGGTGCAGGGCTCGCCCGGCGACAGCAGCAGCCACGTGGAGATGCGGATCGGCGAGCCGGCGGCCAACCCGTACCTCTACATGGCCGCCAACATCGCGGCCGGCCTGGACGGTATCCGCCGCGGCCTCGAGCCGCCGGCCCCGGTCGAGGCGGATCCCTACGTCGCCGATGCGCCGATGCTGCCCACGTCGCTGGCCGATGCGGTCAGCGCCCTCGACGCCGACAAGTTCTACCGGCAGGCGTTCGGCGACACCCTGGTCGACTACATCCTGCAGATGAAGCGCGCCGAGGTGAAGCGCTACGACGCCGCCGTGGCGGAGAACCCGCCGCCCGAGGGGCAGGACGTCAGCGACTGGGAGATGCGCGAGTACTTCGAGTTCTACTGAGGCCGGCCACGAGCAGACACGTACGGAGCCCACGGTGACCCTGCAGCATATTGTCCTGTTCAGCTTCCCCCGCCAGCTCAGCGAGGAGGAGGCGGCCGCGATGCGAGCGATGGTGGCGAGCTGGCCGAGCGAGATCGGGCTGATGACCAAGTGCCGGTTCGGCACCGACCTCACCCGGGAGCGCAACCGCGGCTACGAGTACCTGCTCTACACCGAGTTCGCCGGCCCGGACACGCTCCGCGAGTACCAGGACCACCCGGTACACGTGCGGTTCCGTGACTGGATCCTGGAGCGCCAGTGCACGCCGCTGGCGTTCGACTACTACCTCGACGACAGCACCGTTTTGATGGCCGAGCCCGATCCGGCAGCCGGGGGATGAATCACTGGCGGTCGCGCAGCAGCGCGGCCACCCGGTCCCTGGGCAGCGCCGGGGTGCGGTGGCCGTCGCGGCCGGTCATGTCCTCGTTCGCGACCAGCGCGTTGGCCACAGCCTCCTCGGTGGCCTGCACCGCGGCCTCGTAGAACCGGTCGATGAAGCCCCACGGCACGAACCGCAGCTCGTCGTAACGTTCGGGCACCGCGCCGAGCATCACCTCCCCGCCGGGCGTGAACGCGCCCGGGTTGCCGGTGGAGAAGGCCAGGAACAGGTCGCCCGAGAAGTGCGAGCCGGTGGTGCCGGTGCGCGCGATGCCGAGCGTGACCCGGCGGGCGAGGGCCATGCACTGATGCGGCAGCAGTGGCGCGTCGGTGCCGACGATTGCGATCACTGAGCCGGCGCCGCCGGGGCCGCCGGGGTCGTCGGTGAGCAGCTCGCCCAGCGGCAGGCCGGCCAGCGTGAGTTCCTGCCTGCGCCCGAAGTTGGCCTGCACGAACACCCCGACCGTGTAGGTCGTGCCGGCGAAGCTCACCAGCCGGGAGGCGGTGCCGTTGCCGCCCTTGAACTCGTAGCAGATCATGCCGGTTCCGCCGCCAACCGAGCCCTCCTCGACCGGCCCGGACGCCGCCGCCTGCAGCGCGTTCAGGCAGTCCTGCTCGGTGACGCTCGGCGTGTTGATGTCGTTGAGGTAACCGTCCCAGGTCTCGCCCACCACCGGCAGCAGCCAGGCCTCGGCGAGCCTGGGATGATAGCGCGCCACCCAGGCCACGATGGCGGCGTGCGCGATCCCGACCGCGTGGGTGTTGGTGATCGCCACCGGGCCGGCGAAGGTGCCGGACTCCCGGATCCACGACACGCCGGTCATCTCCCCGTTCCCGTTCTGCGAGAAGAAGCCCGCGGCGACCGGGTCGGCGGGACTGGCGGCGCCGCGCGGATGGATCGCGGTCACCCCGGTGCGCACGGACGTGCCACGGATCAGAGTGGTGTAGCCGACCTCTACCCCAGGCACATCGGTGATCGCGTTCCACGTACCCGGCGTGCCGCCGAACGGTATCCCGAGCGACCTGGCCCGCGGCTTTCCCGAGGGGGTCGCCGCCTGCGGGCCGGACGGCCCCGGTCCCGGATCTGGCATGGCACCATCCTCCCTGCCGCCGGTGTTCCCCGACTCGATGCGTGGCGCGGGCTGCTTGCTAGGGCACGATGACGAGGGGCACCGGCGCGTGACGGGCCAGGCTGACGGCGGCCGAACCGACCATCCGATGGGCGGCGTGCGACGAACTGCCCACCACGATCGCCACGGTCTTGCTGGCGTCGGCATCGTGGACCTCGTTGGCCGCGGCGATCAGTTCCTCGGCGATGAGGCCCTGCCTCCGCTGAAATTCCCAGACTGGCACCCGCTCGCCAAGCTGCTCGGCGGCGGAGGCGCGAAGCTCTTTCGCGATGTCGTCGAAGTCGGATTCCATCTCGGCTATCGCGCCGGGCGACAGGCTGACGAGGCTGGACAGGTGAGCCACATACACGACTTCGATGCGGCCGGTTCGGCCCTGCAGCAAGTTGACCGCGGCGTCGAGCGCACGGCTGGCGGGCGGCGAACCGTCGTATCCCACAACAAGGTGCAAGAACGCGGCGGGCGGGGTGGCGGTGGTCATATTGATCATGCTATCTGGCGCGGTCAGGCGACGTGCGCAGCAGTCAGGCCGGGAAGCCAGCCATGGCGGTCACGGCCAGCGCCCAGGCCGTGCCGGGCCAGGTCAGGGAACATTTTGCCGACGGCCTCGTCGACAACGCGGTGCCTGGCGTCCAGCACCGGCAGCAGGCCCGAATCCGGCGAGGCCGCGACCGCCTGCCGTTGCGCCGCCCCGGCCGCGTCGGCCAGCCGCTCGCCAATGCGCTCGGCGTAGGCGGCCAGAAACGCCTGCCGGAAGGAGCGGATCCGGGACGGCCCGCCATCGTCGCGACGGGCACCCTCCTGGACCATCGCCGTGCTGGCTTGCGCCAGCAACGACGTGAAGAGCAGCTCCACGGCGTCTAGGTCATAGGGAAAGCCGAGCACTGTGCTCAGGCCCAGGTTCTTGTGCCAGACCGCGCGGCAGCGGTTCACCGTGGCCACGGCGTCCAGCAGGTCCGTCTTGGCCACCTCATAGGGGCCGTCGACGAAGAGCCTCCGGCCCTCCGCCGCTACCCGGCCACGCTCGGCCTCGGCCGCCTGCATCGCGTCGTTGACGCTGCGCGCGGCCAGCAGTTCCTGGGCCCGGGCGCTCAGCGCCTCGGCTTCACCGGGGAACTCCGTGGACTCGGCCTTGGCCAGTACCGCCCTGGCCCGGCCGAGCGCCCGCTGGCCCGCCGGACGTACCGCGTCTTGCTGTGACGCCGGGACGCCCTGCCGCGCGGTGCCGGGCAGCGGGCAGAGGCGGCCGAGTCTGGGCAGCGTGGAGAACCCGAAGAGCACCTCGAGCGCGCAGGTCACCGCCGCTTCGGTGTCGGCCTGCTCGCGTTCGCGCCACTGCTCCAGGTAGCCGTCGTCCGAACTCCACCAGACCGTCGCGTCGAGCGCGGCCAGCTGGGCTTGCCACCGTTCATCCACGGCCGCGCTGGCGTAGTTGCGCATCTCCATGGTCACGGCGTCGGTCGCCATCCGGGCGTGCCTGGCGCCAAACTGCCTGCCGATCTGCCGCACCACCTCGGCGGGCTGCCAGCCTTGCCGCCAGCCGGCGGTGACGGCACGGATGAGGCTGGCGAGCAGTTCCCGTTCAACGGCGCGCTGCCAGTCGCGCCGGGCGGCCCCAGCGGGCGGTTCCGCGAGCTGTGCCGCGCACCGGGCGAGTTCTTCGTGCCGCCCGTCGACCTGGGCCTGCAGCGCATCCGACACCAGCTGCTCGGCGTGGGCCGCCGCCGAAAGCCCGGACAGCCGCGCGGCCGGTGCCGCGGATGCCGCCGAGGGGGTAAATGGCGCAGATGGCACAGGCGGAGCAGATGGCGCACGGGCACCCGGATTCGCGGCCGCCGGGCCAGGATCGTCCCGCGCGATGGGGTCCGGTCCGCGAAGACGGACCCTCTTCCGCTGCTTCTGCTTCGCGTGGCGTCCCTGCCGCATCGGCATGCCCATGCTCAGCCCTTCGTCGCCCGGCCGATCGCAGAATCCCACGAAATGCGCGTCCGACCTGCGGCGACACGCGGTGCATCGGGAGTGAACATGGGGAATTCCGCAATCGTTCACCCAGCGAGCGAGAGCGATCACCCGGTTTTGACCGGCTCGGCGCCGCGACGAGCGGCGGCTGGTCAGCGTCCGGTGGACTCGGCGCTGAACGAGATGCTGTCGGCGCTTGACTGCGCGTCGGGGCGGCCAAGAGCCCGGCAGCGCCAGCCAGCGCTGCGCCAGCGGTCGGCGTCGAGCACACTGCGCCCATCGGCGATGTTGCGCCGGGCCACGACCTTCCCGACCACCTCGGGGTCCGCCTCGACGAACTCGCGCCACTCGGTCAGCAGCAGCAGCACCTCCGCGTCCGCCGCAGCGGCCAGCATCGAGTCCGCGTACTCGAGCTCGGGGTGGACCTGCCGGGCCCGGTCCATGGCGGCCGGGTCGTAGACCGTGACCCGGGCGCCCAGGCCATGCACGGTGCCGGCCACGTCAAGCGCGGGGGAGTCCCTGATGTCGTCGGAACCCGGCTTGAACGAGCAGCCGAGCACGCCGACCGCACGGCCCTCGAGTGACCCCCCGGCCATCTCGAGCGCCAGGTCGACCATGCGGGCCCGCCGCCGCAGGTTGATCGCGTCCACCTCACTCAGCAGCGCGCTCACCGAGCCGACGCCAAGATCCCTGGTAGCTGCCGCGAACGCGCGGATGTCCTTGGGCAGGCACCCGCCGCCGAACCCGAGCCCGGGAACCAGGAAGCGGCCGCCGATCCGCTCATCCAGCGCCAGCGCCTCGGCCAGGGGGACCACGTCGGCGCCCACGGCCTCGCAGACCTCGGCGATCGCGTTGATGAACGAGACCTTGGTGGCCAGGAACGCGTTCGCGGAGGTCTTCACCAGCTCGGCGGTGGTCAGGTCGGTCACCAGGAACGGCACCCCGGCCGCCACCGGCCCGGCGTAGACCTCGCGCAGCACCGCCTCGGCCCTGGCCGAGCGGACCCCCACCACGATCCGGTCCGGCCGCAGCGTGTCGGCGACGGCGTGGCCCTCTCGCAGGAATTCGGGATTCCAGGCCACCTCGGCGGCTGCCCCGGCGGGCGCCACCCGGGCCAGGCGGTCGGCGACGGTCTCACCGGTGCCGACCGGAACGGTGGACTTCCCGACCACCAGGCAGGGCCGGTCGAGCAGCGGCGCCAGCGCGTCGACACAGGCCATGAGGTGGGACAGGTCGGCCGCGTCGGAGTCGGGGCGCTGCGGAGTGCCGACGCACACGAAGTGCACGTCCCCGAACGCCGCGGCGTCAGCGTAGCTGGTGCTGAAGCGCAGCCGGCCCGAGCGCAGGCCGGCCTCCAGCAGCTGCTGGAGCTCTGGTTCGTGAAACGGCAGCCTGCCCGCGGCCAGGGCGCCGACTTGGGCATCGTTCGTGTCCAGGCCAAGCACGTCGAAGCCGAGCTCGGCCAGGCACGCGGCATGGGTGGCACCCAGGTAGCCGGTGCCGAGGACAGTGATGCGCAGTGGCATGGCCGCCCTTCACTTTGTGATCAGATACCCGCGCAAGCATAAACGTCACCAGATCGGCAAGTCGCGGCCTTGACCATCGTCAGCCGCAAAGTTCACTGCCGAGCTACCAGATGTACCTATCGGCCAGCGTCTTGTACTCGTGCAGCTCGCCCTCGGCGAACCAGACGTCGATTTCCCGCTTCGCCTCGGCCACGTTGGCCGACGCGTGCACCAGGTTGGCGACCGGGAGCCCGTTGGCGTTGGCGTAGGCCCTGCTCTGGTGCGCGTAGTCACCGCGGATCGTGCCGGGCGCCGCCTGGTCCGGGTAGGTCGCGCCGACGAGCTTGCGGACGATGGCGACCGCTTCGACCCCCTCGAGCACGAGTGCGAACACCGGACCCGTCTGCATGAACGCCGCCACAGCGTTGTAGACCTCGGGGCCGAAGCGATCCTCGAGATCGAAGTAGTGCTGCCGGTTGAGGTCCGCGTCCATCTGGACCATCTTGCAGGCGACGATTTTCAGTAGTGCTTCCTCGAAGCGTGACAGCACGCGTCCAGCGAGGCCACGAGTCACCGCATCGGGCTTGAGCAGGACCAGGGTCCGCTCGATCCCCGTGACGTCGCCCATAGATCCGATCCCTCCGGCTAACCCCAAGCGAAGATTTGCCCGCACAGCTTAGCGGTCAAAACGAATTCCATACGACCCGGCGGCGAAGGGGAGTCATAAACCAGGCCAGAACGGTCAGCTCCACGGCGGGTCTGGTGACTGTACGGCCGGCCGCGTGGCGGCCGGGCCCGCGCTCCCGCCAGCGCGGCCGCGAATCGGCGGAGCGGCGGTGGCACCGACATCAACTTCAGCGTTTGCCTGAGCCATGAGGCGGAGGGTTCTCCGAGGTCGGGGCGTGGCCCGCCGGTAGCCTCGGTGCGGATGGACGAGACCCGCGCGGCGACCGCCGCCACGTTCCGGCCCGGCCGGCGGCGCCCGCCATGGCTGGTGCCCGGCGGCCTGATGCTGATCTTCGCCCTGCTGACGGTCAACGTGCTCGCCAACGGCCCGCTGGTTCGCGTGGACGAGCGGATCAGCCGGGCCGTCCGGGCGCGGGTGCACTCGGCTAGGTGGTTCTGGGTCGGCGGCCACCGGCACGCTCCTGCCGAGTTGCTCGTCCATTTCGGCGACAACCAGGTCGCCCTGCCGTTGCTGGCTGTGGCGGCGCTCATCGTGGCCATCCGGTACCGCAGCCTGCGCCCGCTGCTCGCCGCCGTGATCGGCGTGGCGCTGCTTGGCACGGTCATCCTGCTGAAGATCCTGATCGCCAGGGCGGGGCCTGGCCTGCCGCCCGTCGCCCCTGGTGCCATGGGCGTGTTCCCATCCGGCCACTCCGCCACATCCAGTGTGTGCCTGGGTCTTGCCGCTCTGCTGCTCGCCCGGAACCTGCCAGGCTGGGTCAGGTGGCCCGCGCTGACCGGCATGGCGGCGCTGTGCTTCCTGGTTGGCGTGGCCCTGATCTGGCTGGACTACCACTGGTTCACCGACGTGGTCGCCGGATGGGCGCTGGCCGCGCTCATCATCATGGCCGCGCTGCGGGTCGCGGGCCTGAGCGGGAACAGCAGCGGCCTGGCCGATACTGTTCGCGGGGGAGCGGCGACCGTGAGCACGGACACGAGCAGGGAGCAGGCTGATGACTCAGCGCGCACGTGATCATCTGGGGCGGTTCGGCATCTGGCGGTCCTCGGCCCAGACCACGCCGGAGCTTGCCGTTGATCTTGAACGGTTCGGCTACGGCACGCTGTGGCTCGGCGGATCACCGGACGGCGATCTCCGGCACGCCGAGGAGCTGATCGAAGCGACCACGACGCTGACCCTCGCCACCAGCATCGTGAACATGTGGAAGGACGACGCGCGCACCGTGGCCGCTTCGTTCACCCGGATCGAGGCGAACCACCCCGGCCGGTTCCTGCTCGGCGTCGGTGCCGGGCACCCAGAGGCGACGCAGGAGTACGCGAGCCCGTACGACACGCTGGCAGGCTACGTCGACGTGCTGCTCGGCAACGGCGTTCCCGCCGACAGCCTGGTACTGGCCGCCCTCGGCCCCAAGGTGCTGCGGCTGGCCGCGGAGCGCACCGCCGGCGCCATTCCGTACCTGGTGCCGCCCGAGCACACCCGCCGGGCCCGGGCCATTCTCGGCACCGGGCCGCTGCTCGCGCCGGAGCAGAAGGCGGTGCTGGAGACCGACCCGCAGCGGGCCCGTGCGATCGGCCGCCCGCGGGTGCAGCGCCCGTACCTCGGCCTGGTCAACTACACCAGCAACCTGCGCCGCCTGGGCTGGACCGAGGAGGACCTGAGCGACGGCGGCAGCGACGCGCTGATCGACGCGCTCGTCGCCTGGGGCACTGCAGGCGAGGTGGCCGCCAAGCTTAGCGAGCATTTCGAAGCGGGCGCCGACCACGTGGCCGTCCAGCTGCTGGCTGAATCGGATGACGATCTGACCGACGACTACCGGAGACTGGCCGAGGCGCTGGGACTATCTTCCTGATCCTCTCCCTGGCCCGCCCTCCCCGCCCTCCCTGCCCTTCAGCGCCTCCCTGTTCCCGCGTCGGCGGCTCAGTTTTACGGGCGGTCTTTTTTCGGCAGCTTGCTGACCACCGTGTCGTAGGAGGCGTCGACGGCCTCGAGCAGCTCGTCGTCCGGTATCGCGCCCGCGAGCTGCAGGCTGTTCCAGCCAGACCGGCCGATGTAGGCCATCACAGACGCATCGTCCGGGTAGCGCAGCAGCCACTCGTCGGCCGCCTCCCGGCTCGCGCCGCACTTGACTCCCACCGCCGACCCGGAGCCGAGGAACGCGAAGATCTTGGGGCCGACCTTCACCACGACGTCGCCCTCCCACGGCTCGTCCTGCCAGGCGCCCGGCTTGGCCAGGCAGTAGCCGAGCAGCTCGTCCCTGGTCATCCGCTACCTCCATTGACGTCGGCGACCGCCGCCACGACCGCGTAGGGCAGGTACCGCGGGTGCACCAGCAGCGCCCTCGCCACCGCCCTGATCTTCAGCCGCTGCGGGGTCAGCAGCTGCTCGCTGTAGCGCCATGCGGCGCATTCATCGCTCCCGAACCGCGAGCCGAGGCCCCCGCGGAAGCGCCGCGCGTCCCCGCCGTCGCGCTTCCAGGTGGGCAGCCACGCGTGCAGGTCGTCGTCGCGCTCGAGCATGGACCAGGTCCGCAGCCGCTCCGCGATCTGCCCGGCCGCGTCGATCACGAACGCCAGGTCGCTGGCCCCCCTGATGCCGTGCACGCGGCCCTCCTTACCGCAGGAGTGGTGGATGCTGGCCGAGCTGAACCGTGCCCCCACGGTCAGCGCGGCCACCGCGTGACCGGCCTCGTGCCAGGCCGTCTCGACCGCCTGAATGCGCGCTGGCGCGAAAGTGCGGTAGCAGCCGCAGTCGTACCGCTGCCGGATCCACATGCTGTTCACAATCGACTCGTCGTCGTAGCGGACGACCCGGCTCAGCTCGGCCTGGATCACGGCAAGGACACGTTCTTCGGCGGGTTTCATCGCTGCGCTACTTGGGCGGCCTGCCCTCGGGCGGCCGGATCGGCGCGATCTCCGGCCGGGGATGGGGCCGCGGGCCGGACCAGAGCGCGGGCACAACATCGAGGGCGTAGGCCACCGCGTAGGCGGCCTGCTCGTAGTTGACCCGCCAGCCCACGAAGTCCGGCCAGGCGTCCTCGGGCTTGCGATCGATCGGGAATTGCACCTTTTCCATCCGGGTAACCGCATCGAGGAATTGCTCGTAGGTGATGCTGATGCCCGCCGCAGGGTCGGGGTCTTCCGGGACGTCGAGGCCCATCGCCCGCGCGACGTCGCCAAAGCATATGAACCCGCTGCGCAGACACAGCCGCGCCGCGACTACGGGCGCCTGCTTCGGTGACAGAGCGAGGTACAGCGCGGCCGAGTCGAGCACCGAGAGCAGCGCGGTCACCCAGGACGACAGCGGCTTTGGCGAACGGAACCTGACCAGCGGCAGGTAGGTGGTGTGGCTCTCGGCCACGTCCGCGGCCCAGCGCTCCCACTCGGCGTAGAGATCGGGCAGCGTGTCGATGGTCGACATGCCCGAGCCGAGCGCGTAGTGGGTGCGGGCGAGGAGCTCGGGGCCCCAGGACGGGACGCCGGCCCTGGCGTTCAGCAGCGCCACCTCGGTCTCGCGCCGGTTGAACGCCGAGTACAGGGTGGGCAGGTAGGCGATCTGCAGCGTCACCGTGACGATGCCGGTCAGCGACGCTATGTCCAGGATCACCCGCTCCGTGGCGCCGTGCACCTCTTCCGAGCCGATCTCGAACAGCGCCGGGCCCGCGGTCGTAAACGCCGCCGTGATGTCGGAGAAGAACGGCCACAGCAGCAGCGAGAAACCGACGAAGAAGATCGCCAGCCAGGCGACGAGCTGCATTAGCAAGATCACCGCGGCCTGCCCGGCCATCAGCCGGTCGCGCCGCTTGTGGTCCTTAATCATCTTCGCCGCGGCACCGTAACCGAAGCTCACGATCTTGTCGACCCAGCGGGTCAGCCAGCTGGCAACCGCCCTCGGCACGATCACGGTGCCGATCACGCTCCGGGCCGCGGTCCAGATGAGCAGCACGCCAACCGCGGCCGCTATGCCGCGGACGGCCAGCGGCGTCACCATGACTCTGCTCGACGCCTCCCCCCGGCTGGCTTGGACCGGCTATCCGCGGAACAGTATCAGCCACCGCCGGGCGGCAGCACAGCCCAGGCAAACCGCCATGGCTTATGCGCCATTTACCGGCGTCTTGCATGGACTCCCGTCAGCGGGGTAGCTGAGCGCCCGCAGGCGTCCAAAACCCCTCCGCCTGCAGGAGGAAGTGATCCATATGAACGGGATGCTGCGGGTTCGCAGAAGCCGCGGCGTGCTCAGCGGGCTGCTGCTGGTCCTGCTGGGCATTTGGGGCGCTGTGATCCCTTTTATCGGCCCGTATTTCCATTACGCGTACACGCCGGACAAGGCGTGGACCTACACCACCGGCCGGCTCTGGCTTGACATCCTGCCGGGCGCTGCCGTCTTCGTCGGCGGCCTGATCGTGCTGACGAGCTCCTACCGGCCGACCGCACACTTCGGTGCCTGGCTCGCCGCACTCAGCGGCGCTTGGTTCGCGCTCGGCAGCCTGATCGGCCCGATCTGGATCGGGATGCACATGGCGCCGGGAACACCGGTTGGTGACGCGGCCACTCGCACCCTCGAGCAGATCGGCTTCTTCACCGGCCTTGGCGTCGCGATCGTGCTGCTCGCCGCGATGGCGATCGGGCGCTTCTCCGTGATCAGTGTCGGCGACGCCAAGCGCGCCGCCCGCGCCGAGGAGACTCCGGCGGCCACCACCACCGGCCGCAGGCGGTTTGCGCTGCGCCGCCGGGTGACGACCACGGACGAAACGGACGAGCCGGCCACCGAGCCGGCTGCCGCCGCACGGAGCTGACCGCCGTGCCGGGCGCGTCGGCGATCCCGCTCCGTCGGCGCGCCCGCCCGTTCCGGTGCATGGCACCGGGCAGGCATTGACTCGGGCTGGAGGAAACATGTCCAACCGCTCCCGGAGACCGGCGCGCTCAGCCGGCCGGCGGTGGCGGCCACGGCGCAGGCTCACCGGCTGCCTGCTGTGGATCGTGGGCCTGATCGTCGTCTTAATCATCTTGTCGCTGATGTTCGGTGGCTTTCAGGTGGGCACCAAGACCGGCGGCGCAGGGGTTCTCGCGCCGCTGCTTTCCGGTGCCGTCATGGCCGGGGGCAGCCGGTGACCCGGAGCCTGGCCGGCAAGCTGATCGGGCTGGCCACTGCGATTGCGGCGGTCATCGCCGCGCTGCTGGTGCTATCCGCCGTGCACCTGCTGCCGCAGCTCCGCAACCCGTTCGCCGAGACGACCACCGTCCGCAGCGGCCCGGTGCTGCTCAAGTCGATCACCGAGCTGAGCCGTTATGAGGCAGCCAGCGGCACGTTCCAGGTCGTGGTCAACCTGTCCCGGCAGGCGGCGTTCATCCCGTCCTTCCTCGAGGGCAGCGACACGCTGTTCATCGGCCAGGGCTCCGAGATCGCCTATGTCAACTTCGGCCAGCTCAGCGGCCGCGCGATCCAGGTCTCGCCGGACCGCACGGCGGTCACGGTCGACCTGCCGAAGGCGCAGCTCGAGCCCGCCGTGCTGAACGTCAACCAGTCCTATGTGTTCGCGGAGCAGCAGGGCCTGCTGAACCGGATCGGGAACTTCTTCTCCGGCAACCCGAACAGCCAGCAGCAGGTTTACATCCTGGCCGAGCAGAAGATCGAGACCGCGGCCAGGCAGAGCCCGCTGCTGGCCGAGGCGCAGCGGAACACCAGCGGCATGCTCGACGGCATGCTGCACTCGCTGGGATTCCAGCAGGTTACCGTCAGGTTCGTGGCGTCGTAGGCCGGCCAGGGGCTCAGACGGCGGCCTGCTCGCCGGCCTCCTAGGAGCGCAGGTACGACGCACCGTTGAGGTCGAGGATGGCGCCGCTGGCCCATTCGGCCTGCGGCGATGCCAGGTACAGCACCCCGGCGGCGATCTCCTCGGCCTCGGCGACCCGGTGGAACGGGCTCTGCGCGCGGATCGCGTCTCCGCCGGGGGAGGCGAGGTGCCCCGCTGCCATGTCGGTGTGGACGAACCCGGGCGCCACCGTGGCGACCGCGATGCCGTAGGGGGCGAGGGCGATCGCCAGCGACTGGCCGAACGCGTTCAGGCCGGCCTTGCTCGCGCCGTAGGCGGGCTGGCCCGGCTCGCCGCGGAACGCACCGCGGGAGGACACGTTGACGATGCGTCCCGCTCTCTTTCCGCTGATCATGTGCTGCACCGCGCACCAGGTCACGTTCGCGGGGCCGACGAGGTTGACGCCCAGGGTCTGCTGCCAGCCTGCCTGCCACTCGGCGTACGACACCTCGGTGATCGGGTGCGGGGTGAAAACGCCGGCGTTGTTAACCAGCACGTCCAGGCCGCCCAGCGCGTCGCAGGCCTGGTCCACCATGCGGCGGACCTCGTCTGGGTCGGTCAGGTCGGCCTGCACGACCACGTGCCCGTCGCCGGGCAGCCCCGCCACCACGTCGGTGGCGAGCCGTGCCGAGTCCCGGTGGTGCACCGCGACCTGGTCGCCCTGTTCGGCGAACGCACGGGCGATGGCCCGGCCGATGCCCCGCGATGCTCCGGTCACCAAGATCGCTCGTTTTGTCACCCGTCGACCCTACGTGGTCCGGCTCCGGCCGCTGCGGCCGGTCCGCAGTCTCGCTGCGGTCAGCCGATACCGGGCCCGTTGGCCTCCACGCTGCGGGTGTACCGGAGGATCTGGTCGCGCAGGTCGACCAGGTCCTCGCCGTGGACCATCACCGGGGGAATCGCCCCGCGGATCCGTGCGTGCCACAGCCGGTCAATGCCCTGCCATGCCTCCCAGCCGGGAAACTCACCCGCGAGCCCGGCTGCGCCGTTGATGCCATCCATGAGCTCGATCATACCGCCATGTCAAGCCATGCTAAGCAATGGCTTGTCTGGTTTCCGCATGTCGCAGCCGGTTAAGTTACCGGCGTGAAGATCGACGAGACGTCGCCGGAGCACCCATACCTGCAGCTTGCAGGGCTTTTGCGGGCGGATATAGCGTCTGGAAAGATCGCGAACCAGCTGCCGTCGATCACCAAGCTGACCGAGGACACCCGGCTTGCGGTCGGGACCGTGCGCCGGGCGATCAACATCCTGGTCAAGGAGGGACTGGTCGAGACCGTCCCGGGCCGGGGAACGTTCGTGATCGAGCAGCGGCCATCGCGATCCGGCGACGGCCGGCAGGTCCCGGCGCGACCGCAAGCCGGGCGAATGCCCCCCGGTGACCAGCCTCCCCACCCTCACGTCGACCACTAGGCGCCCGGCTCGCCGCCTCTGCTCGGGTCAGTTCCCCCGCCGGGCCCCTGCCGTCACCCGCGCAACTGGGCGGAAGATGGGATGGGCACCAGCCGGGTGGAGCGGGTGCACGAGGCAGGGAGGTGGGCTGCATGAAGCCCCGGGAGATCCGCGAATTGGTGCGGCTGCGTGGTTTCGAGGCGGATCGCGATCGTCGGGTCCTGCGCCGGTGCCACGACCTCGATGACCTCAGGCGCGCCGCGCAGCGCCGGCTGCCCCGGCCGGTTTTCGGTTACGCCGACGGCGCGGCCGACGAGGAACTCACGCTGCGCGCCAACCGGGCGGCACTGCGCCGGTGGCGGTTCCGGCCCCGGGTGCTGCGCGACGTGTCCGAGCCAGATCTGCGCACCTCACTGTTTGGCTCCGAGCTGTCGGCGCCGATCGGGCTCGCTCCCACCGGTTTCACGAGGGTCTTCCACCCGGACGGAGAACTGGCGGCGGCGAGGGCGGCGGTCTCCCGCGGCCTGCCGTATGGCCTGTCGACCTGCGGAACCTACACGATCGAGGAGGTGGCCGCGACCGGGCACCCCAACCTGTGGTTCCAGCTCTACGTGCTGCGCGACCGCAAGCTCACGGTGGAGCTGGTGGACCGGGCTGCCGCCGCTGGCGTCGCGGTGATGGAGATCACGGTGGACACCGCGGTGGGCGGCCGCCGGACCCGGGACCTGCGGACCGGGTTCACGGCTCCGCCCACGCTTACCGTCCGCGCCCTGCTCGACATCACGGTACGTCCCGGCTACTGGATGTCCATGCTGCGCGCCCCGGCGCTCAAGTACGCCAGCTTCACCGCGCCAGGGGAAGGCGGCCTGAGCACGATCGCCGAGGTCACGGGAATGTTCGACCCCACCCTGAGCTGGGGTGACCTTGACGACATCCGCGCCCGCTGGCCGGGCAAGCTCGTGCTGAAGGGCCCGCTCGGCCCTGACGATGCGGTTCGCGCCGCAGCTGCCGGGGTCGACGGCATCCACCTGTCCAACCACGGCGGCCGCCAGCTCGACCGCTGCATCCCGGCGATCGAGCTGGTCCGGCCGGTCCGGGAAGCGGTCGGCGAGCAGGTCGCCGTCGTCGTCGACTCGGGCATCCGCCATGGTGCCGATGTGGCCGTGGCGATCGCGCGCGGTGCCGACATGTGCATGATCGGCCGCGGGTACCTGTACGGCCTCGCCGCCGCCGGGCAGCCGGGTGTCGAGCACGCCATCGACCTGCTGACCGCGCAGCTGCGCCGCACCATGCAGCTTCTGGGCGTCACAACGATCGCGGAACTACGGAAGCACGGAGACGAGCTCGTGGTCCCGGCCGGGGATCACAGCCGAAGCGCGTAACGGCCCGAACTCGGCCATCGGCCTGGCCGCGCCGCATTGACTGCCCAGCACTGCTATTTGCCGGGGCAATGCAGCGACGGCGCTATCGCGAATAATCCGGCCGCGCAGATGCCAATGGCGCGAATACCCGGGTAACGGTAGCCGGGCTGCGAGCGGGCGCCGCGGGGCCGTTGCTGCCCCAGGCGGCATGCACCGCCGCAGCGGCCTCCGGGAACCGGCGAGTCTTAGAGCTTGGTCAGCTTGTTGTACGGGGTGGTGATCCGTTCCTGCTGGGTGCCGAAGTCGACGAGGACAGCGATCTCCTCTTCGACACCGATGACCACGCCGAGGCCGTACTTGTCGTGTGTCACTTGGTCATGCAGCGCGTAACTTTCGACGCGCCTGACCGGCTCGGCGAGGTTATTGAAAGGGCTTCCTGGGAGGTAGCGCCGAGTGGCGGCGCGGGTTGCTCTCACGAAATACCAGTATGACCCCCCTAAGGGATTTTTGGGTGCGGGTCGCTCAGGTTCGGGGCGGCAAGCTGGATTTCGCTGGCCTCGGCGCCGGGTGCCACGAACGCAAGCAACCCGGCCCCCTGCCCGGTCACCGCCGCCGCCTGCTCCGCTGACAGCTGGGTGAAGGGCTCAACTCGCAGTGTAACGGCGCCGCCGCGCGGCCGCCTGATCTTCCACGTCGCCCGCCAGAAGCCGTCGATCAGCACGGTGCCGGTGGTGCCGCCCAGGCCCGGCGGCAGCGGCACGGGACCGGTCAAGGAAGGGCTGCATCAGCCGGCGCATGGCCAGGCCATCGCGGGCGGTGACCAGGTGGATCGTGTTCCGCATCAGGTGCGTGCGCACGACGGCCCGCTCAGCCAGCAACGCCGACCGCAGCGGATGCGGCCACTGGTCCGGGTCAGCCGCGCGGGGCCGGGCCGGCCGTCGTCACCAGGCGCAACCCCGCCTCCACCAGCGCGTAGCCAACCTGGCGCCGCATCCGCGGCCAGTGGTAACCCGCCGTGGCCAGCGGCGATGCCGGTGCCGGCCGCGGAACGCAATCTCGGCGCTGGGTGCAGTCGCGCCGCATCTCCCGGGTGCGGGAGTCGGCCAGGGCTTGGAGCATCCAGGGGTTCATGACGCGCTCCTCGGGGTGTCGTCGGGTGGGGTGTCAGCCGGAGGCCTGAGCGGGTAGGAGAGGATGAGCATCTCCACCGGCACCGAACCCGGCGGCCGCTTGGATGGGTCGATGAGCCGCTCCTCGATCCGCGGCCGGAGCAGTTTCGTCAGCTCGTCGCGGAGTTCTGTCAGCTCCTCGGCGGTCAGGTAGAACGCGAACTCAGACTCCCCGGCAGCCGCCCGCCACTCGCTGGGATAGGCGACCTTGGTCTCCAGCCACGTCTGGTACCTGTCGGCGGCACGCTCACGGAACATGCCAGCCAGGACATCGGCCGCTAGTTCTGCTTCCGGGTCGTCATGACCCCTGATCGAGATGGCGAGCGACGCCATGCGCCACGGCCGCGCCCGGCCCTTGCCGCCGCCCGCCTCCTCCACAAACCCGTACTTCGCCAGCTGGCGCAGATGGAACGAGCACGTGGTCGGTGACTCGCCGATGCGCTCACCGACCTCGGTAGCGGTCATGGGGCCCTCGAGGCTCAGCATCTCGATCAGGGCAATGCGTACGGGGTGCGAGAGCGCCCGCATGGTCTGCGCGTCGTTGAGCTGCCGCATTTCCGGCAGTCCCCGCTTCCCGGTCGGCCGGGTCGGGCCAGAATCCGGAGGATCGCCGTCGAGAGACATGTCTCGATAGTTATCTCTCGAGAGAAGATTGTCAAGAGAAAACTCTCGAAGAGCACCTGGCTGGGTCACCAGCCGACGCCGGTGCCGCCATGGATGTACCAAAAGGCGGGTTCTTGCCCGTCAAGCGGTACATTCATCCGCTCGTCCGGCTCGTGCCCGGCGCGCCGACGGGCGGTGGCGGCGCGTCAGGTGCGCCGGCGGGCGTCGCGTCAGGGCGCGGCGGCGCCTACCGGAGGCGGGCGTTGGAGCGGGCCGCAGGTATCTGCAGCAGGATCGCGCGCTCCTCGAGCAGGGTCATGCGGAGCGGCCCGCCGAGCGGTCTGCGCCATCAGCCGAGCCGGGTTTTTGCTGGCTCGAGGGGGTCGGCTGGCCCGAGGATGCTGGCGGGCTTGCCGACGGGGGGAAGAGCGGTTTTGCGGTGGTGGTCTGCTGCTTTCTTGGTGTCGTGGGTGCTGTGGGTTGAGGCGGCGGGTGTTCCGGTGGTCATGGTGTAGTTGGTGGTGGTCAGGGTGCCGGTGGCGGCGAGGCTGAGGCCGAAGCTGAGTGCGGTGGCGCCGGCCGGGACGGCGGAGGTGGTCCAGGCGGCTTGCGCGCCGGCGGTGGAGGCGGCGAAGGAGGGGCTTTCGGTCCAGTACTGCCAGGCGCCGCTGGAGTTGAGGTAGTAGGCCAGGATGTGGGTGGGCGCGGTGGAGGAATACCACGCACCGAGCGTGTAGGTGCTGCCGGCGGTGACGCGGGGTGAGCAGGCACTGGTGTTCTGGGTGCTGACCAGCTGCGCGGAACCGCTGGTGTAAGAGGAGATCGCCAGGCTCTCCGCGTTCGCG
>Ga0208725_1000084_pt1 | contig 20145 bp, 17 predicted proteins | sample MicForSoSWNH13_O_FD_188004 | JGI IMG/M metagenome (GOLD analysis project Ga0208725, IMG submission 188004) | Forest soil microbial communities from Harvard Forest Long Term Ecological Research site in Petersham, Massachusetts, USA - MetaG HF011... | ecosystem: Environmental > Terrestrial > Soil... | reverse complement strand
CGGGGCCGACCCGCTGGCCATGGGCAACTCGGCCCTGCGCAACCTGCGGGCCCACACGGTGTCCATGGTGTACCAGGAGCCCGGCCGGGCGCTGAACCCATCGATCAGGGTCGGCCGGCAGGTTGCCGAGGTGTACGAGATCGCCGGCCTGCACCGCGCCGAGGCGCTGGAACGGGCCGAGGGCATGCTGCGCAAGGTGCAGATCTCGGACCCGCACCGGGTGATGGACCGCTACCCGCACGAGCTGTCCGGCGGGATGGCGCAGCGCGCTGTGATCGCGATGGCGCTGGCAGCCGAGCCCTCCCTGCTGATCCTGGACGAGCCGACGACCGCGCTCGACGCGACCGTCGAGGCCGAGGTGCTCGACCTGATCGCCGGGCTGCGTGAAGAGTTCGCCACCTCGGTGCTGTTCATCAGCCACAACCTCGCGGTGATCGCCAAGATGTGCGACCGCGTCGGCGTCCTGTACGCCGGGGAGCTGATCGAGGAGGGCCCGGCGCGCGAGGTGTTCGATAAGCCGCGCCACCCCTACACGGTCGGCCTGCTGCGCTGCATCCCCCGGCGCGGCCAGCGCAAGGACCACGGGCGTCTCGACACGATCCCCGGTTTCCTGCCGACGCCGGGCGACGAGCCGGCCGGATGCATCTTCGCCCCGCGCTGCCCGATCGCCGAGGACCAGTGCCGGGCCGCCCCGCCGCCGCCCTTCCCCGTCGGCGACGGCCGCACGTCACGCTGCTATCTGTACGACCAGACCGAGGACCTGCCCAGGAACACCCCGGTCAACCTGGATATCCCCCCGGTACGCGACGCCGGCCGGCCGGTCGTGCGGCTCGAGCGACTGTCGAAGACGTTCGGCTCGCGAGATGAGGCGGTCAAGGCCCTGGTCGGCGTCGACCTGAGCCTGGAGCTCGGCGAGACGCTCGGCCTGGTCGGCGAGTCCGGCAGCGGCAAGACCACGCTGGCCCGCGCGCTGCTCGGCCTGATCCCGCCGGATGAGGGCTCAGTCATCGACCTGGACGGCGAGCCGGTGGCTCCCGACGCGCGGCGTCGCTCCCGGGAGCAGCTGAAGGCGCTGCAGATCGTGTTCCAGAATCCGGACTCCGCACTCAACCGCCGCCACACAGTGCGGCGCCTGATCAGCCAGCCGCTGTCCCGCCTGGCCGGCCTGTCCGGGGCGCGGCTGCGCGAGCGCCTGGCCGACCTGGTCCGGTCGGTCCGCATGGAGGACCGCCAGCTGTCGCTGCGCCCCAGCCAGCTTTCCGGCGGGCTGAAACAGCGGGTGGCGATCGCCCGGGCCTTCGCCGGCGGCCCGCGCATCGTGGTCTGCGACGAGCCAACCTCCGCGCTGGACGTGTCGGTGCAGGCGGCGATCCTCAACCTTCTGGTTGACCTGCAGGCCAAGGAGCGGGTCACGTACCTGTTCATCTCGCACGACCTTGGCCTGGTGCGGTACCTGTCCGACCGGATCGCCGTTCTCTACCTCGGCCGCATCATGGAGGTCGGCCCCGCGGAAACGGTGTTCGCCGGGCCGCACCACCCGTACACGGAGGCGCTGCTGTCGGCCGTGCCGAGTCTCGACGGTCAGCGCCCAGAACGGATCCGGCTGCAGGGTGAGATCCCGTCGGCGGCGAACCCGCCGTCCGGCTGCGTGTTCCACACCCGCTGCCCGCGCAGGCTGCCCACCGGAGAATGCGAGTCGACCGAGCCGCCGCTGCGCGAGGTCGCGCCCGGCCACCTGATGAGCTGTCACATTCCCATCGATCAGCTAACAGTCCTGCAGCGTGTCGGGCAGGCGCCGTGACAATCCCTCGCAATGAACGTAGCTTTTCTCACTCACACCGGCCGCACGCGCACCCGGTGAGTTAAGGGAGGATCCCCGTGAACGCAGACCACCGCCGCCTCAGCAGGCTGAGAGAAGGCCAGGGCGACGTCGCGAACCATGTCATCGACGAGTTCGCCGCCGGGAGGATGTCGCGCCGCGACTTCATCCGGCGCGGCTCGGTCGTCGGGATATCGCTGCCGCTGCTCGGTGCGGTCGTCTCGGCGTGCGGCAGCACGGGCTCGTCGTCGTCGCCGAGCTCGTCGGCCGGCAAGGCCGGGGCGACGATCAAGGTGGGAATCGTCACGCCGACCGCGGCGATCAACCCGCTGACCGTGGCCGACCAGGGCGGCCTGGACATGCTGGCCCAGACCGGTGAGTACCTCTGCCTGTCCACCCAGACCCTGGTGCTGAAGCCGGTGCTCGCCGAGAGCTGGTCCGCGAACTCCACCGCGGACGTGTGGACGTTCAAGATCCGCCAAGGCGTCAAGTTCCACAACGGCAAGGCGCTCACGGCGGACGACGTCGTGTACACCTACCAGCTCCAGTCCAACCCGAAGAACGCGTCGAACGCGCTGTCCAACTTCGGCGGCGTGCTTACCCCGTCCGGCGTGAAGAAGGTCGACGACTTCACGGTCGCCTTCCACCTCGCCGCCCCGAACGGGAACTTCCCGTACCTGACCTCATCCGACAACTACAACATGATCATCATCCCCAACGGCTACAACCCGGCGAGCTGGCAGAGCTCGTTCATCGGCACCGGGCCGTTCGTGCTGAAGAGCTACACGCCCAAGGTCGGCGCGTCGTTCACCAGAAATGAGAATTACTGGGGCACCAAGGCGAAGCCGGCCGAGACCCAGTTCACGTTCTACGCCGACCAGACGCCGGAGATCCTCGCGCTGTCCAACGGGTCGATCGACGTGGTCGGGCAGTTCGCGGTGGCCGGTGCGGAGCAGCTGCTCACCTCCGGCGCCCCGTACAACATCATCAGGCTGAAGTCCAGCGCGCATCGCGAGCTGTCCATGCGCTGCGATCAGGCACCGTTCACCGACGCGCGGGTGCGCCAGGCGATCGCGCTCACGCTGGACCGTCCGGCGATCGTCAAGGCCCTCTTCAAGGGTTACGCGGACGTCGGCAACGACAGCCCATTCGCCCCGGTCTTCCCGTCGACGAACACCACCGTCGCGCAGCGGACCCAGAACATCGCGAAGGCGAAGTCGCTGCTGTCGGCCGCCGGCCACCCGAACGGGTTCAGCACCCATCTCACCACCGAGCAGTTCCTGGAGATCCCGGAGTACGCCCAGATCGTCGCGGAGTCGGCGAAGGCGATCGGGGTGACCATCGGGCTCACGATCGAGAGCTCGTCCGCCTACTACGGCAAGGCCACGTTCGGGAACTCGGACTGGCTCGACGCCACGATGAGCCTGGTGGACTACGGGCATCGCAGCGTGCCGAACGTGTTCCTGACCGCTCCGCTGGAGACGACGAACGCCAAGACCGGCACCGGTCCGTGGAACGCGGCGCACTTCAGCAACTCGCAGTACGACAGCCTGGTCAGCCAGTACATCGCCACTGTCGACCTGTCGACCCAGAAGACGATCGCCGGGAAGATCGAGACCCTGCTGCTGGACCAGACGCCGATCATCTTCGGGTATTTCTACAACTACCTGACGGCCACCGCCAAGACCGTGACCGGCGCCTACCCGACCGCAATCGGCCACATCTTCCTGTACGACGCGACCAAGAGCTGACCCGCGCACGCCGTCGTGGACCAGCAGGTCGCCGACTCGGGCCTGTGGATCCGGTTCCTGTCCGGTCCTGACATCGACGCGCTCGGCCTGGCCGGCGCCGAGATCGTTGCTGCCGTCGAAGGCGCGGTCCTCGCTCACGGCGAGGGCCGCGCCGTGTTCGAGCCGCGGGTGCACCTGGTACCCGGCGACGGGCGCGCCGGCCATTTCAACGTGCTCCGCGGGCACCTGCCAGGGCTTGGGGCGGGCGGCCTGTCCGGGGTCAAGGTGGTCGGCGACTTCGTGGACAATTACGCCCGCGGACTGCCCAGCGAGCTCGGGCTGCTGACGCTCTACGACCCCGGCACCGGGATACCGCTGTCGATCATGGACGCCACGCTGATCACCGCGTGCCGGACCGGCGCGATGACAGCCGTCGGCGCCAGGTACCTGGCCCGGCCGGACGCGCGGGTGCTGGGGCATGTCGGCGCCCGGGGCACCGCGTTCTGGAATGTGGTCCTGCTTGACGAGATGTTCGATCTTGACGAGATCAGGGTGACCAGCCGCCGGCCAGAGTCGCGGGAGGCGTTCGCGCGGCAGCTGGCCGACGTCACCGGCACCCCGGTGCGGGTCACCGGCACCGCTGACGAGGCGTTCGACGGCGCCGACATCCTGGTCGAGGCCTCCCGGCTGACCGCGCCCGAGCCGCTGCTGCGCACCGGCGTGGTGCGGCCCGGCGCGTTCGTCGTCCCTTACGGCACGATCAGCGCCGTCGAGCTTGACCTGCTCGACGTGATGGACAAGGTCGTCGTCGATGACTGGCGGGAGGCGCAGTCCGGGCGGTTCGGCGCGCTGCGGCGGCACGTCGACAGCGGCCGGCTTTCGGCCGAGTCCCTGCACGCCGAACTGGGCCAGATCGTGGCCGGCCAGCGCCCGGGGCGGGAACGTCCCGACGAGCGCATCCTGCTGTGGCACCGCGGCCTGTCCATCCTCGACATCGCCGTCGGCGCGCTGATCCTGCACCGGGCCGAGCAGGCCGGTATCGGCACAATGCTGCGCTACCGGTGACCATGCGGCCGACCGGAAGCCCTGCCACGCCGGCCATTGTGATCGGCGTGCCCGGTGATCTGGACGCAGAGCTGATCCGGCGGACCGCAGCGGGGCAGCGGATCGAGCTCGCGCCCGAGCTGCTTGCGGACGTGGACCGGCAGTGCCGTGCGGCACGGGAGGTGCTGAGCAGCGGCGATCCGGTCTACGGCGTCAACACCGGCATGGGCGCCCTGGCCGGCGTCCGCCTCACCGGGCCCGAGCAGCTCGCCCATCAGCACAACCTGCTGCTGGCCCGGGCGACCGGGGGCCCGCCGTGGCTTGATACCGCCGACACGCGGGCGATCATCGCGGTCCGGTTGCGCACGTTCCTGTCCGGCGACTCCGGCGTGTCCGCCGCGCTGTGCCGGCAGCTGGCCGGCCTGCTGGAGTCCGGCGTAGCCCCGGCGGTCCCGCGCACCGGGGTGGGCAGTGCGGGCGAGATCATACCCCTTGCTCATGCGTTCGGGCCCCTCGTCGGGATCGGCCAAGTGCTGCGGCGAGATGGCCGCGCCGTGCCCGCGGGCGAGGCGCTGCGCGACCGTGGGCACGGGGAGTACCGGCTGGGCCCGAGGGAAGGGCACGCGCTGCTGGCGGGGGTGCCGGGGACGACCGCGCTGAGCCTGATGCGGCTGGCCGAGGCCGGGGCGCTGGAGGCGGCGCTGGAGGCGGCGGCGGCGCTGTCGATCGCCGCGGCCGGCGTGCCCCGTGACCCCTATGCGGCCGCGTGCGCGCGCGGCGACGACATCCTGGCCGGCGTGCTCGGGCGGCTCCGCGCGGCGGTCGGCGCTCTGCCCCAGCCGCGCGCCCTGCAGGCACCGGTGTCCTTCCGGGTGGCCGGCCCGGTCCTCGCGCACGTGCTGCGGGCGGGCGATGCGCTGGCGGCGGCGACCGAGCGCGCGCTTACCGGAGTGACCGACTCGCCGGCGTTTCTCGGCGGGAGGTTCGTGGGCACCGCCGGGTTCCACGGCATCGACCTTGCCGCGCACTGCGACCTGCTCACCGTGGCGCTGGCGCACGCGGCCGAGGTCTCGGCGGCGCGCCTGCACCGGCTGCTCGACACCCGCGTGACCGGCCTGCCCGCCCAGCTCGCCGCGCACCCTGGCCCGGACGCCGGGCTCGTCGCCGTGCACAAGCGCGCCGTCGGCGAGGTCCACGCGCTGCGCCGGCTCGCCGTTCCGGCGACCATCGGGCTCGCCGAGACCTCCGGCGGCCAGGAGGACGTGCAGTCCTTCGCCTGGGAGGCCGCCGAGGCGCTGCGCGGCGCGGTGCACCATGCCGGTGCGGTCACCGCGTGCGAGCTGCTGGCGGGGTACTGGGCCTGCTCACTGTCCCAGCGGTCCGCGCCGGACGGGTGCCATCAGGCGCTGGCGCGGCTGGCCGGGATCGTCGGCCCGGTCGGCGGGGACCGGCCGTTCGGTGAGGACATCGAGCGCATCCACGACGTGCTGCGAACCGGAGGTCTGGCCTGGTGAGCGGCGTGGGCAGGGAATAATGGACAAATGTTCCCCGCCGGCAAGCCACATGGCCAGGACGCGAAGCCGCACGGCCAGGACGCCAGGCCGCACGGCCACGACGTATACGGCCACGACGCGCACGGGCACCACCGCGACGTGTCCGGCGGCTGGCTGCGCCCGGCGGTGTTCGGCTCCATGGATGGTTTGGTCACAAACGTATCGCTGATCGCCGGGGTGAGCGGTGGCCACGGCTCGACACACACCGTGGTCCTGGCGGGCCTCGCCGGGCTATTTGCCGGGGCGTTCTCGATGGCCGCCGGCGAGTTCGTCTCCGTGTCCTCGCAGAACGAGCTGATCGGAGCCGAGGTCCGCAAGGAACAGTATGAGCTCGAGCACCACCCCGAGGCGGAGCGGCGGGAGCTGGCGGCGGTTTTCCGGAAGCGCGGCGTGGACGCCGACCTTGCCTACGAGGTGGCCGGGCAACTCTCCCGGCACCCGGACGAGGCGCTTGGAGTGCACGTGCGCGAGGAACTCGGGGTGGATCACAAGGATCTGCCGTCCCCGCTTACCGCGGCCGGCGCCTCGCTGGTGACGTTCGCGATCGGTGCGCTGATCCCTCTGCTTCCCTACCTGGCCGGGTTCAGCTCGCTCGCGGTTGCGCTCGCGCTCGCCGCGATCGCCGCCTTCGTCGGCGGCGGGCTTGTCGCGCGGATCACCGACCGGCCGTTCCTGCGCGGAGCGCTGCGCCAGCTGCTGCTGGCCGGCCTCGCCGCGGCCCTGACCTACGGCATCGGGGCCGCGGTCGGCGCCGTCGTGTCCTGAGCAAGCCGGTTACCAGGCGTCGGGGCCGAAGGAGTCGGCGGCGTCCCCGCCGGACTCGGTGAGCAGCTTCAGGTCGGCCTCGACCATCATCGCGACCAGCTCCTCGAAGCCGATCCCTGGTTCCCAGCCGAGCTCGCTGGCGGCCTTGGCCGGGTTCGCGCACAGCTGGTCTACCTCGGCCGGCCTGATGAAGGCGGCGTCGGTGACGACGTGGTCCCGCCAGTCGAGGCCCACCACGCCGAACGCCAGCTCCACGAGCTCACCGACGCTGTGCGTGACACCGGTCCCCACCACGTAGTCGGTGGGCTCTTCCCGCCGGAGCATCAGGTACATCGCGCGGACGTAGTCGCCGGCAAACCCCCAGTCCCTGCTGGCACCCAGGTTGCCGAGGCGCAGCTGCTTCTCGTAACCCAGCTTGATCTTGGCGACGCCGAGCGACACCTTGCGGGTGACGAACTCGGAGCCCCGGCGCGGCGACTCGTGGTTGAACAAGATGCCAGATACGGCGAACATCCCATACGACTCGCGGTAGTTCTGGGTCAGGTGGTGGCCGTAAGCCTTGGCCACGCCGTAGGGGCTGCGCGGGTGGAATGGGGTCTGCTCGGTCTGCGGCGACTCCCGCACCTTCCCGAACATCTCCGAAGACGATGCCTGGTAGAACTGGATCTGGCCGCGGCCAGGGCTGCGTGACGCGCTGATGCCGCTGCAGACCCGGATCGCCTCGAGCACCCGTAGCACGCCGAGCCCGGTGACCTCGCCGGTCAGCTCTGCCTGCTGCCAGGACATCGGCACGTACGAGATCGCGGCCAGGTTGTAGACCTCGTCCGGCTGCACCCGCTCGACAGCCGAGATCAGGCTGCCCTGGTCGAGCAGGTCGCCGCGGACCAGCCGGACGTCGCCGAGGATCTCGCGCACCCGGCGCACCCGCGGGTTGGCCTGGCCCCGCACCAGGCCCCAGACCTCATACCCCTCGGCGAGCAGATGCTCGGCCAGGTAGGAGCCATCCTGGCCGGTGATACCGGTGATCAGCGCACGCCTTGTCAGCTGAGTCTCCCCATCGTCCGGGCCGGCCGCGACCACGGCGGACCATCGGTCACGTCGCGGCAGCTTACCGACATAGGAGCCGCACGAGCACCCTCGCGCCTTTACCTATGGGGCGCAAGAGCATGCAAGATACCGCCTGGTAATGTTCGCTGCTTAGGGGGTCACGCGGGCACGCCTTCTACCAAGCTGGCTGCCAGCGGCAGAAGAGGAGGCAAACCTGCGTGAGCGCTGTGTCTGCCGGGGGGTCAACCCCGGGACCCCCGGCTACCGCTGACCGCGCGCTGCGGATCGCGCTGCTCTCGTACCGGAGCAAACCGCACTGCGGCGGCCAGGGCATCTATCTGCGGCATCTGTCCCGCGAGCTGGCCGCGCTCGGCCACCACGTCGAGGTGTTCTCCGGCCAGCCGTACCCGGAGCTTGAGCAGGGCCCGCTGCTGAGCACCCTGCCCAGCCTGGACCTGTACCGGGAGCCCGACCCGTTCCGCACCCCGCGGCCCAGCGAGTACCGCGACTGGATCGACGCGCTCGAGGTCGCCGCGATGTGGACCGGGGCATTCCCGGAGCCGCTGACGTTCAGCCTGCGCGTACTGCGCGCGCTTCGTGCGCGCACCGCCGACTTTGACGTCGTCCACGATAACCAGGTGCTCGCCTACGGCATGCTCGGCATTGCCCGCCTCGGCCTGCCGCTCGTCACCAGCATCCACCACCCGATCAGCGTGGACCGGCGGATCGAGCTGGCCGCCGCCAGGGGCCTGTCCCGGCTGTCCAAGCGCCGGTGGTACGGGTTCGTCCGGATGCAGGGCAGGGTCGCCCGCCGCGTCGGCCCGGTGCTCACCGGCTCCGACTCCTCGTGCGAGGACATCTGCCGCGACTTCCGGGTGCCCCGGTCCAGCGTGCATGTGATCCCGCTCGGGGTGGACACCCGCCTGTTCCACCCCCGGCAGGCGCCGCGCGTCCCCGGCCGGATCGTGGCCGTGGCCAGTGCCGACTCGCCCGTGAAAGGCATCTCGACGCTGCTGCGCGCCGTGGCAAAGCTCACCACGGAACGAAACGCCGTCCTGACCGTGGTCGGCAAGCCAGCTGCTGGCGGGCCGACCGAACGGCTTGTCGCCGAGCTGGCCCTCGGCGACAAGGTCCGGTTCGTCAGTGGGATCAGCGACACCGAGCTCGCCGAGTTCATCGCGACCGCCGAGATCGCCGTGGTGCCGTCGCTCTACGAGGGCTTCTCGCTGCCGGCCGTCGAGCACATGGCATCGGGCACCCCGCTGATCGCCAGCCGGACCGGGGCGCTGCCCGAGGTGACCGGCGACGCCGCGCTTCTGGTCACTCCCGGCGACGCCGAGGAACTCGCCGTCGCGCTGCGGCTGCTGCACGACTCGGCCGCGGAGCGGGAGCGGCTTTCCGCCCTGGCGCTGCGCCGGGTGCAGGAGCGATTTGCCTGGCCCGCGGTTGCCCGGGCCACCGTTGACCAGTACCGCCTCGCGATCGACGCGGCGACGGCGCGGCGCGGGGCACCGCAGTGCTGACCGTCGACTTCTCCCGGTTCCCGATCGGTCCCGGCGAGCGCGTGCTCGACCTGGGCTGCGGCGCCGGCCGGCACGCGTTCGAGGCGCTGCGCCGCGGCGCGCACGTGGTGGCGCTGGACACCGACGAGGGCGAGCTGCAGCAAGTGCGGGACATGTTCGCGGCGATGGGCGAGGCAGGCGAGGTGCCCGCGCACGCGTCCGCTACCGCGGTGATCGCGGACGCTACCGCGATGCCGTTTCCTGACGGGTCCTTTGACCGGGTGATCGCCGCCGAGGTGCTTGAGCACATCCCGGCCGACCAGGCCGCCATGAACGAGATCGCGCGGGTGCTGCGGCCAGGCGGCGTGGCGGCCGTCACCGTTCCCGCCTGGCTGCCGGAGCGGATCTGCTGGCGGCTATCCGACGACTACCACACCGTGCCAGGCGGCCACCTGCGCATCTTCACCCGAGGCGAGCTCGAGAGAAAGCTGGCCCGGGCGGGCCTGTCCGTCGGCGGGCACCATCACGCTCACGCGCTGCACTCGCCGTACTGGTGGCTGAAATGCGCGGTCGGCGTGCATGACGACGGTCATCCGCTGGCCCGTGCCTACCACCGGCTGCTGGTCTGGGAGATCATGAAGCAACCCGCGATCATGCGAGTGGCCGACCGGGCGCTCAACCCGCTCATCGGCAAGAGCGTCGTCATATACGCCGCCAAGCCCGCGGTGGGCAGCGCGGACGCCGGCGGCAGCGCACGGAAGGCGAAAACCACCGGGTCGGTGCGGCCTGAGGAAGCACATGCGGCCGCCTGAGAGCCTGGCCGGCCCGAGCGTGACCAGCCCAAGCCCGGAACGGGCAAGCGTCGCCAGCGCCAGGCTCCCCTCGGTCCCCGGGATCCTGACCGCCGACCAGGTGCTGGCGACAGGCAAGAGCATCGCCGCCGTCCAGCAGCCCGACGGCGCCATTGGCTGGCCGGACGGCCACGTCGATGCCTGGAACCACGTCGAGTGCGTGATGGCGCTGAGCGTGTGCGGCCTGCGCGGCGCAGCGAGGCGGGGCTACGAGTGGCTGCGGGCCACTCAGCGACGGGACGGGTCGTGGCCGAAGTGCGCCGAGGATGGCTCGGCCCTCGATGACGCGGTAGAGAGCAACCACGCCGCCTACTGTGCGGTCGGGGTCTGGCATGAGCTCCAGGTCACCCGCGACGACGCGTTTGCGCAGCGAATGTGGCCGGTGGCGCGCAAAGGGATCGAGTTCGCACTCGGCCTGCAGCAGCCGCGCGGTGAGATCATCTGGCAGCTCCGGGCCGATGGCACGCCGGCCTCCTACGCCCTGCTGACCGGCAGTTCCAGCATGCATCACGCGCTGCGGTGCGCGATCGCCCTCGCCGAGTACGTCGGCGAGCCGCAGCCGGACTGGGAGCTCGCGGCCGGCCAGCTCGGGCACGCGGTGGCCTGCCACCCCGAGGCGTTCGCCGACAAGAGCAGGTTCTCAATGGACTGGTACTACCCGGTGCTCGGCGGGCCGCTGCGCGGCCGCGCCGCGGCACAGCGGCTGGCCGCCGGCTGGGACACGTTCGTCGTGCCCGGCCTCGGCATCAGGTGCGTCAGCGACCAGCCCTGGGTTACCGGAGCAGAGACCTGCGAGCTCGCGCTCGCGCTGGACGCTATCGGCGATCACTCCCAGGCCCTTGAGCTGTTCGACGAGGTACAGCACCTGCGCGACCCGGACGGCAGTTACTGGACCGGCTGGCAGTTCGCCAACCGGACGCACTTCCCGAACGAGCAGAGCAGCTGGACCGCGGCGGCGGTGATCCTGGCCGCCGACGCGCTGTCCGGGGCCAGCGAGGGATCGGGAATCTTCACCGCCGGCGCCGCGCGGTGGGCCGTCGGCTCACCGGTCGATGCCGCTGCCTGCGGCTGCGAGCCGGAGACCGACCGGCCGCCCGCCGCCCCGGCCGGCGCCGTCTGACCCGCGCCGCCATCGTCGCGGCCCTGCCGGGATTCGGTCAGCCGATCCCTTCGCCGATGCGCTCGAGCACCCGCAGCGAGCCCTCCACCCGAACCTCAGCGAACCCGCCTGACTTCAGCGCGCGCTGGTAGATCCGGTACGGGGCCTGGCCGCCATCGGCCGGGTCGGGGAAGACATCGTGGATGGCCAGCGCGCCGCCGGCCGCCACCCACGGCGCCCAGCCCTCGTAGTCGGCCGCGGCCGCGGCATCGGTGTGCCCGCCGTCGATGAACAGCATCCCGAGCGGCGTCCGCCACAGCCCAGCGACATCGGCGGACCTGCCCACGATGGCGATCACGTGCTCTTCCAGGCCGGCCGCCGCGAGCGTGGACCTGAAGTGCGGCAGCGTGTCCAGCCGCCCGGTCGCCGGATCCACGAGGCCGGGATCGTGGTACTCCCAGCCCGGCTGATTCTCCTCCGAGCCATGATGGTGATCGACGGTGACCACGAGCTGGCCCGCCTCGCGCGCGGCGGCTGCCAGGTAGATCGTCGACTTGCCGCAATAGGTTCCGATCTCGGCCACAGGTCCGCGGGGCGCGTACGCCGTGGCGGTGTCGTAGAGCGCCAGGCCCTCGGGCGCCGGCATGAAACCCCGGGCCGACTCGGCCATCTGGGCAAGTTCTGCGGGGAAGCTCTGCTGCATGCCCGATAGTGTCTCGCCCCGCGCTTGCCCGCCCGCACCGGGACATGCTCTACTCCGGAATACGCCGAATTCCAGGGAGACACGTGAAGGTTTCAGTCGACCGGGACGCCTGCGAGGCGAACGCGGTCTGCGCAGGCCTCGTGCCCGAGGTGTTCGAGGTAGACGACGAGGACCAGCTGCACATCCTGGTAGCTGAGGTCCCGCCAGGCCTCGCCGACGCGGTGCGGCACGCCGTGACCTCGTGCCCCAAGGCCGCCCTCCGCATCGACGCCTAGCTTAAGGCGCCGCCGGCTATGGCGGCTCCGACCAGGATGAGGATCACGCCGCTCAGCTGCTCGCTGCGCTGGCCGGCCCAGCGGCCGAGCAGCCCGCCGAGTTCGAGCCCTGCCAGCGACATGATGACGCTGACGGCTCCGATCAGGATCGCGCCGGTCAGGATGGCCACCTGGTAGGTGCCCAGCGCAAAGCCGACGACCAGGTTGTCCAGGCTGAGCACGAAGCCGGTGACCAGGAGGCGGCCGAGCCGGGGAGCCCGGGCGGGCGGAGCCCGCCCGGGCTGCTCGGTGTGCCGGGATTCGGCTGAGGTGCCCGCAGCGCTCTTGCGGCCCTCGCGCACCGACCGCACCAGGCCTGACGCACCGACAATTATCAGCAGGATTGCACCCGGCCAGCGCACGGCATCGCCGAGATCGCTGGCGATCCGCTGGCCGATCAGCAGGCCGACGATGGGCATCCCGGCCTCGAAAACGCCGAAGACGAGGCCGACCTGCAGCCGGGTCTGTGCGGTCACGCCGGTCACACCGATGCCGATAGACGCGGCCAGGTTCGACAGTCCTACCGCGACCGCAGCAAATAGGAGCGCGATCACGCCCACACAATATCCGGCCGCCTGGCCAGGGCATAGGAGCCCGATGCCACGCGCAGCTGCCCGATGGCCAGGGCATAAGTCTTCGGCCCGAGCCCAGCCCCGGCTGTGGCGGGCCGAAATGCCCTGGCTTGCGCTGACGGCTGTGGCTCAGGCACGCACCGTGACCTCGTAGGTTTCGAGCTGCGGTGGCGTCAGTCCGGTCGCCGGGAGGCCCTGGTCCCGGATGCCGGCCGGCATCTGCTCGCGGGTCTCCCACAGCGAGATGGTCATGGCCTTGCCGGTTTCAGCGTTGGTGAGCAGGTAGAACCCTCTGAACCCGGGCTGCTGGCCGGCGCCAGGGATCTGTTCCCGGGCAAGGGCTATGAGGCCATCGAGCCCCTGGGGTCCTGCCTGGGCTGTGATCACTCGTGCGAACATTCTGCTCTCCTGCGGGGTCGCGAAGGCGGCGGTGACTCCGGCGCCGGCTGTTTGTGGGCTGAGCTGCGGCGTGTCGCCTGAGGTTTCCAGGCAGGCTGTCAGGTGGCGGGCGATGCGCTCAATCGCGGCCCTGGCCTCCGGGGTATCCGGCGCCGTGGCGGCGAAGGCGTGCACAGCGTCCTCGGTGACCTCGAGGGTCGCGGGCACCCCGGCCAGGCGCGCGCGCTCGGCCAGCCGTCGCGCATCGTCGATCAGCCGCTCGGTGCTGCCGACCTCGATGTGCACCGGTGGCAGCCCGGTCCAGTCCGCATAGAGCGGTGACACGAGCGGTGCGGCGGGATCCTGGTCCGGCGGAAGGTAGTCACGCACCGCGGCCGTGAACTGGCTGCCGTCACGGGCCAGTGGGTCGCGGCCGGCCGGGTCGGTTATCGCCGGGCTGCTCAGGGTGAGATCGGTGAGCGGGGACAGGGCGAAGGCCGATGCGGGCAGCGGCAGGCCGCTCTCCCGCACGGCCGGCAGTGCCGCCAGGGCCAGGGTGCCGCCCCCGATCGACTCGCCGCCGAACGCGATCGACGCGGCCGCGTGCCCGGCGTCGAGCAGGCCGCGGTATCCGGCGATCACATCGTCGAGCGCCGCCGGGAACTGGTGCTCGGGCGCCAGCCGGTAGTCGAGCAGGGCGACCCTGGCCCTCGAGGCGCGGGAGAGACGCCCGGCGAACTGCCGGGACCCGCGTGGCGAGCCGGCCCGGAAGCCGCCGCCGTGGCAGTACAGGACAACCCGGTCGGCCGGGACGCCCTCCGCCCAGACCCACTCGCCGGCGACCCCGCCGAGTGTCGTTGCCTCGACTCGCACGTCCCGTCGGGAGGACGCCGGGCGAGCAGATCGTCATGCATGGCCCGGTGCTGGTCAACCGTCAGGTTCCCGTCTGGCGGGATGCGATCGCGCAAGGCATCGATGAAGACCCGCATCTGCTCGCTCGGCATGGCGCTGTCCTCTCATGCGGCAGGGCTCCAATAAGATTCGCATGCCAATATTCGCGATGTCAAATATTGGCATCGCAAATCTGTGCCTCTACGATGAGCGCCATGCCCGACCTAGCGGAGACCCGCGAGATAGCCGGCCTGCTCGTCGCGCTCGTCGGCCAGACGGCCACGCAGATCTCGCAGTGCGCGGAGCGGTGCGGGCTGTCCATAGTCCAGGCGTCGGCGCTGCTGCGGATCGACGGCAGCATGTCCATGCGCGAGCTGTCGGCCCGGCTCGGCGGCCACGCGTCAAACGCCACCGGGATCGCCGATCGTCTCACCGCCCGCGGCCTGCTTGAACGGCATGAAGACGCCGGCGACCGGCGGGTAAAGCGGGTGGCTCTCACCCCTGAAGGCACCGCGACCAGGCATCGGCTGGTGGCATGCATGGAGTCCGCTCGCTCGCCGTTCGCGCGGCTGTCCGCTGCCCAGCGCAGGCAGCTGCATGACCTGCTGCTGGCCGCCATCGAGCCGCAGACCGACCTCGGGGAGGCCCAGCGCCAGGCGGCACGGCTCCTTGGCTCGATCGAGCTGGACTGAGCGCGGGTGAGCGCGCCTGCGGCCCGTCCCCGCGGACCTCCGATGCGCTCCGGCACTTCGTGCCATACGCTGCGAGCATGCGGGTCGCGCTCTGCCAGGTACCGATCAGTTCCGATCCGGCGGTCAATCTCGGCCGGGCCAAGGCCGCTCTTGGCGACGCGGCGGCGTCCGGCGCCGAGCTTGCGGTCTTCCCCGAGGGGACGCAAGCGCGCTTCGGCAGCGACCTCCGCGCCATCGCAGAACCCACCGACGGCGCGTTCTGCACGGGCCTTGCCGAGGCCGCGCGCGATCACGGGATCGCCGTGGTCGCCGGGGTCTTCGAGCCGGGACCGGGTGACCGGGTCTACAACACCGCCGTCGCGTTCGACGCGCGGGGGCATTTGGCCGCGGCCTACCGGAAGATCCACTTGTTCGATGCGCTCGGCCAGCGCGAGTCCGACCAGATCGCGCCGGGCAACGAGCCCATGATCGCCGAGCTCGGGGGCCTGCGGGTCGGGATCCTGATCTGCTACGACATCAGGTTCCCGGAGCACGCACGGGCGCTGGCTGCCCGGGACGCCGATCTGATCGTGGTCCCGGCCTGCTGGGCGGCCGGGCTGTTCAAGGAGGAGCACTGGGTCACGCTGACCCGTGCCCGGGCCATCGAGAACACCGTGTGGGTGGCCGCGGCCGACCAGGTTCCCGACCGGTCTGAGCCTCCTACCCGCTCGCCGACAGGCAGCGGGCGCAGCATGCTCGTCGACCCGATGGGCGTGGTCCGGCTGGATCTCGGGCCGCGGGCGGGCGTCGCCGTTGGCGACGCGGATACGGCGGTGACCGCCGAGATCAGGGCCGACCTGCCGAGCCTGCGGCACCGGCGCGAGGACGTATTCGGCCGGCCCTGAGATTCCCGGCTAAAGCCGGGATGCGGCGGTGGCCGAGGTGCTGAGCGCCTCGCGAAGCCAGGCCATCTCGTCGTCGCTGACCCGCTCGATGAACCTGCGCATCGTGACTTCGTGGTTTCCGCCCGAGCGCAGCGCCTCGGCCATCAGCCTCGCGTCGTGGTCCTCCCTGGCCTCGGCCGGCCAGTAGTGCCACGCGCGGCCCTGCTTCTGCCGCCGCAGGACCCCCTTGCCGTGCAGGATGCCCATGACGGTCATCACGGTGGTGTAGGCGACCGGACGGCCGTAGCGAAGCCGTTCGCGCACCTCCCGCACTGGGTACGGCCGGTCCGCAGACCAGACGACATCCATGATTGCCCTCTCGAGCCGGCCGAACTCGCGCAAGCCGCCCACCTCCCCGTGATCTCAGGTAAGCACAGATGATCGGGAGCGGCGGGGGCCATAGGGGAGGAATGCTGCACCGCAGCGCTGATTCCTCTCCCGGGCAGGGCCTGGTACGGCGCCCGGCCGGCTCAGTCGCCGCGCTGTTCGGCGCGCAGGTCACCGACGTCGGGCAGGCGGTCGTCGGCCGCCTGGGTGCCCGGTGCGGCGCTGAGGCGGTCGTCGGCCGCCTGGGTGCCCGGTGCGGCGCTCTCGGGCTCGGGGCCGCTGCCGGACGCGAGCGCCCGATGCCGGCGCACGGCCCAGATACCGAGGGCCGCAACGACGACCAGGGCGACGGCGACGGCGAGCCCGGTGCCGACCCGGCGCTCCACGGCACCGTACGCGGAGCCCGCCAGGTACCCGAGCAGGCAGTAGCCGACGCCCCAGACCAGCCCGCCGACCACGTTATAGATGAGGAAGGTCCGGTAGGGCACCCGGACGGCCCCGGCGGCGGCAGGCATCACCGCGCGCACGAACGCGACAAACCTGCCGAGCATGATCGCCAGGCCGCCGCGGTCGCGGAGCGTCGCCCTGGCCCGATCCGGCCCGCCGGGCAGCCGGCGCATGGCGCGCGCGGCGAACAGGCGGTCGCCCATCCGCCTGCCGATCTCGTAGCCGACGATCGGGCCGGTCACCGCCGCCACGACGACCACGGCCGCCAGTGTGGCCAGCGAGAGGTGGCCCCGGCTGGCCAGCACGCCGCCCAGGACCACGGCTGTCTCACCGGGCAGCACAAACCCGAGGAACACCGCCGTCTCGCCGAAGACGAGCGCCGCGATCACCGCGTAGGCAACCCACCCGGACAGGTGGGTCAGCCCGCTGACGATCGAGCTCACAGACAGCCCCTTCCCGCGCCGTGACGCAGCCCCGTGGCCGCGTCAGGCAGCTCCGTCCGCGCAAACACCGAGGCGATGCAGGGATCTGCCCAAGCCGACCGTGGTCTGGTGTAACCCGTGGTCTAGTAGATAGGAAATCACGCAGTGCCCCGCTCGGCCCCGGAAGGGATGGTGATGCCCTCCATGCCTCAACCGACCTCGACAGGCGGTTTCGTGCGCCATCAGAGCACGTTCACGGGGCGGATCACGGGGGATGGATCGAGCGGTTTCCTTGCGGAGCCGGGGCGCTACCAGCTTTACGCATCGCTCGCCTGCCCGTGGTCGCAGCGGGCACTGATCGTGCGCAGCCTGCTCGGGCTCGACCGGATCATCGGCCTCAGCCTGACCGACCCGATCTCGGGCGAGCACGGCTGGCGGTTCCCCGACACCGACGGCGGCGGCGACCCCGTCACCGGTGCCCGGTTCCTCTCCGAGCTGTACCTGGTCACCGACCCCGGGTATCAGGGCAAGTGCACCCTGCCGATGCTGTGGGATACCCAGACGCAGCGGATCATCTCGAACGACATGGCGCAGATCACGATCATGTTCGAGACCGAGTTCACCGGATATCACCGGCCGGGTTCGCCCGACCTCTACCCGGCCGCTCAGCGGCGCGAAATCGACGCGATCGCCACGCTGATCTACTACGCGGTCAACATCGGCGTGTATAAGGCCGGGCTCGCCACCACGCAGGCGGAGTACGAAGAGGCGTTCGACGCCCTGTTCGCGACCATGGACGCGCTCGACGAGCGGCTGGCCCGTCGCAGGTTCCTGCTCGGCAGCGAGCCGTGCGAGGCGGACGTGCGGCTGTTCCCGACGCTGGCCAGGTTCGACGCGGTCTACTACACCCTGTTCAAGTGCAACCTGCGGCGGCTGATCGACTACCAGTACCTCTGGGGTTACGCGCGCGACCTTTACCAGCGGCCGGGTTTCGGCGACACCACTGACTTCGATCAGATCAAGCGCCACTACTATCAAACGCAGAGCTGGGTCAACCCGTCGCGAATCGTGCCCAAGGGCCCGTACATCAGCTGGCTCGAGCCGCACGGCAGAGACCGCATCTCCGGGTAACCGGACGTATGCGTATCGCAAGGCAAGTACGCAGTTCAGGCGCGCCGCCGGGTAGCCTGGTGGGCGGAAATGACAGATAATCCAGTGTCGGAAGAGGGGGATGTCCTCCGTGTCTGCTGATGCCCCAAAGTCGGCCGCGGACCTGACCGCTCCAGCGAACGGCAGGCGTGGCGCGCCGGAGGGTGCAGCGCCTGGAGCCAATTCGGCTCCCGCCGATTTCGGGCCCAACGAATGGCTGGTTGACGAGCTCTACCAGCGCTATCAGGCAGACCCCGGCTCGGTGGACCGCGCCTGGTGGAATTTCTTCGCCGACTATCACCCGAAGCCGCCGGAGCAGCCCCGCAGCGCCGCGGCAGCCCCGGCTGGCCTGGCCCCGACGGCGCCCACCGCCCCGGCCCCTGGCGGCGCAGCGGGCGGGCCATCCGCAGGCGGGCCAGCGAACGGCCCGGCCGCAGGCGGCCCGGCCACGGCAACCACCGCGACCAGTGCCCCGGCACCGGCCGCCCCGGCGACCGGCACCCCGGCCCCGGTCCCGGTCTCGTCGACTCCCCCGGCACCGTCCAGGCCGGCGCCACCGCCGCCGGACACGCAGCACGCGGTCGAGGTCCGGCTGCGCGGAGCCGCGGCCCGAACCGTGGCGAACATGACCGCCAGCCTCACCGTGCCGACCGCGACCAGCGTGCGCGCCATCCCGGCCAAGCTCCTGGTCGACAACCGGATAGTGATCAACAACCACCTCGGCAGGGGGCGCGGCGGCAAGGTGTCGTTCACCCACCTCATCGGCTACGCGGTGGTGCGGGCGCTGGCGTGGTCGCCGGAGATGAACTACGCGTACGGCGAGGAGGACGGCAAGCCGGTCATGGTCCAGCCGGAGCACGTCAACCTCGGCCTGGCCGTCGACGTGCGCAAGAGCGACGGCTCGCGGCAGTTGCTCGTGCCCGGCATCAAGGCCGCCGAGACCATGGACTTCCGCCACTTCTGGATGGCGTACGAGGACGTGATCCGCAAGGCCCGCACCGGCAAGCTCGCGGTCGAGGACTTCGCCGGCACCACGATCAGCCTGACCAACCCGGGCACGATCGGCACCGAGCACTCGGTGCCGCGGCTGGTGACCGGCCAGGGATGCATCGTCGGCGTCGGGGCCATGGAGTACCCGGCCGCCTACCAGGGTGCGTCCGAGGAAACCCTCGTCGGGCTGGCGATCAGCAAGACGGTCACGCTCACCTCCACCTACGATCACCGGATCATCCAGGGGGCGCAGTCCGGCGACTTCCTGCGGGTGATCCATTCGCTGCTGCTCGGCGAGCACGGCTTCTACGACGACGTGTTCCAGTCGCTGCGGATCCCGTACGAGCCGGTCCGCTGGGTCAAGGACATCCCGGCCGGCCATGAGGACGACCTGTCGAAGGCCGCCAGGGTGCACGAGCTCATTCACGCCTACCGGGTCCGCGGCCACCTGATGGCCGACACCGACCCGCTGGAGTACAAGCAGCGCAAGCATCCCGACCTGGACATCAACCAGCACGGGCTGACCCTGTGGGACCTGGACCGCGACTTCGCCACCGGCGGGTTCGGCGGCAAGCCGCGGATGAAGCTGCGGGAGATCCTGGGCGTGCTGCGGGACTCCTACTGCCGCACCATCGGCATCGAGTACATGCACATCCAGAACCCGGAGGAGCGGGCCTGGATCCAGGCCCGGGTGGAGCGGCCGCATCCGAGGGCCGAGCACGACGAGCAGGTCCGGATCCTGTCCCGGCTGAACGTCGCCGAGGCGTTCGAGATGTTCCTGCAGACGAAGTTCGTCGGCCAGCGCCGGTTCTCGCTGGAGGGCGCCGAGGCGCTGATACCGCTGCTCGACGCCGTGCTCACCGAGGCCGCCCAGCAGCGGCTGGACGAGGCCGTGCTCGGCATGGCGCACCGGGGCAGGCTCAACGT
>Ga0208725_1000083_pt1 | contig 20277 bp, 17 predicted proteins | sample MicForSoSWNH13_O_FD_188004 | JGI IMG/M metagenome (GOLD analysis project Ga0208725, IMG submission 188004) | Forest soil microbial communities from Harvard Forest Long Term Ecological Research site in Petersham, Massachusetts, USA - MetaG HF011... | ecosystem: Environmental > Terrestrial > Soil... | reverse complement strand
GTCGGTGACCACGTAGCGGCGGCAGCCGTCGGCCTCGAGCCGGTCCAGCGCGTCGTCAAGCTCGCCGCCGTCGGTCGTCCAGCCGCGGGCGGCCAGCCGGGTGCCGCGGACGTCGAGGCCGACCGCGATCCGCTCGCCGTGCGCCTCGATCGCGCCGCGAACCCAGTCTGGGTCCTCGAGCGCGGCGGTGCCGATGACCACCCGCGCGCACCCGGTATCCAGCGCGGCGGCCAGCGAGGCATCGTCGCGGATGCCGCCGGAGACCTCGAACGCGACGTCGACGTGCCGGACGATCGACGCCAGCAACTTTGAGTTGGAGCCTCTCCGGAAGGCCGCGTCGAGGTCGACCAGGTGGATCCACTCGGCCCCGGCTTGCTGCCAGTCCCGGGCGGCGGCGAGCGGGTCGCCGTAGCTGGTCTCGGTCCCGGCGGCGCCCTGCACCAGCCGGACGGCCTGCCCGCCGGCCACGTCCACGGCGGGCAGCAGAGTGAGCTCGGTCACCGAACCGACTCTAGCCAGTTGGCCAGCAGCGTCGCGCCGGCGTCCCCCGACTTCTCCGGATGGAACTGCGTCGCGCTCAGCGGGCCGTTCTCCACCGCGGCGATGAACGGCTCCCCGTGCGTGGCCCAGGTGATCAGCGGCGCCTTCATCAGCGGACTCTCCGGCAGCGGCAGCTCCGTGGCCGCGTACGAGTGCACGAAATAGAACCTCGTTCCGTCGCCGATCCCGGCGAACAGCCGCGACCCCGACGGCGGGTCGACGGTGTTCCAGCCCATGTGCGGGAGCACCGGGGCCTTCAGCCGGCGCACCTCACCCGGCCACTCGCCGCAGCCCTCGGTCCGCTCGCCGTGCTCGACTCCCTCTTCGAACAGCACCTGCATGCCGACGCAGATGCCGAGGACGGGCCGCCCGCCTGCCAGGCGCCTGTCGATGATCATGTCGCCGCGAACCTTGCGCAGCCCGGCCATGCACGCGGCGAACGCGCCGACGCCAGGCACCACGAGCCCGTCGGCGTTCATCGCCGCGTCGAAGTCGGCTGTCACCTCGGCGTCGGCCCCGGCCCGCTGCAGCGCCCGCTGCGCCGAGCGGATGTTGCCGAAGCCGTAGTCGAGCACCACGACCTTGTTCCCCATCGCCCCAGGCTAATAGGAATTGATCGTCGTGGTCGGGTCAGCAGGGCCGGGATGATCGCTGAGCCACCGGCGGGTTAGCGCTCGCCAAGGCTAACCGGGCGCGTTAACGGAGCGTGAATCCGAGAGCGTCCGCCGCGTCCGCTGGCGGGTGCCCGGCCCAGAACTTGACGTAGTTGTCGGCCGTCGACAGCGACCTGGCCTCGGCCCGGTCCAGGTACAGGCGGCCGCCGAGGTGGTCGGCCTCGTGCTGGACGATCCGGGCGGGCCACCCGGAGAAGACGCGGTCGACGGGTTCGCCATGCTCGTCTAGCGCCTCGACCCGGACGGCTTGGTGCCTTGCCACCAGCGCGGCGAGCCCGGGAACGCTCAGGCATCCCTCGTAGAAGCCCGCCAGGCCGTTACCATCGACCGGCGTGACCGTCGGATTGACCAGGACGGTGAACGGCAGCTCGTACCGCTCGCGTGCCGCCAGCTCATCCACGTTCACCTTGCCCCAGCGCTCTGGGCCGTCCTGCAGGACCGCGAGCTGCAGCGGCACGCCAACCTGGGGTGCGGCAAGGCCGACGCCCGGCGCGGCCTCCATGGTCGCCCGCATCTGCGCGATCAGCCGTCGCAGCTCGGCGGTGCGCAGGTCGGCGGGGTCGACGGGCTCGGCGGGGCGCCGCAGCACCGGGTCACCGCACTGCACGATCGCCAGCACATCCTCATCGGTCATGGGGATCAGAATTCCAGCACGAGCCGGCCCCTGGTGCCGCCGGCCTCCAGGAACCGGTGCGCTTCCATGCCTGCGGCGTCCACGCCCGCGACGTCCATGCCGGGGATGTAGGGCGACCCGATATTCCTTCGCTGTTAGCAGATTCCGCGGATCGCGGGCATCGGCGGACGGCCGGAGCCACAGCTGGCGGGCATAATCGGTGCGCATGAGGGCTGCCGTGCTGGCCGACATTCATGCGAACCTGCCGGCCCTGGAGGCCGTGCTCGACGAGCCGGACGTGGTGGCCGCCGACGCCGTGGTGCTGCTCGGCGACATCGCGCTCGGGCCGATGCCGGCCGAGACGCTCGACCGGCTGGCGGAGCTTGGCGACCGGGCGGTCTGGGTGCACGGCAACTGTGAGCGGGAGATGATCACCGCGTTCGACGGCGGCGAGGTTCCGGGGCCATTCGGCGCCGACGCCGCGGCGAGCGCGGGGCTGATCGGCCGGGCGCACCGGGACCGGCTGGACGGCCTGCCGCTCACCGTCACCCTGGACATCGACGGCCTCGGGCCCACCCTGTTCTGCCACGCCTCCCCTCGCCGCGACGACGAGATGCTGCTGGTCGACAGCCCGCCGGAACGCTGGGCTACGGCGCTGGACGGCGTCGAAGCGGGCGTCGTGGTCTGCGGGCACACCCACATGCCATTCGACCGGCTGACCGGCCGCCGCCGGGTCGTGAACCCAAGCAGCGTCGGCATGCCCTACGGCCACCCCGGCGCCGGCTGGGCGCTGCTCGGCCCCGACGTGACGCTGCGGCGCACCATGTACGACGCGCAGGCAGCTGCCGAGGTCATCGGCGCCAGCCGGTATCCGGGCGCGCAGCAGTGGGCGGCCGAGTACGTGCGCAGCCACTACCCCGCCGCAGAGGCGCTCGAGGCGTTCACCGCGATCGCCCGCGAGCAGGCCTAGCGCGTTATCCACAGGACAGCGACTGGCCGGCCGCTGTCCACAGGCCGCGGCATCGCCGTGCGGCGACCGGGTGACCCGGGCGAGCCTGGTGGCATGACCGCGGACCTGCCGGCGAGCTGCCGCCAGCTGATCAAGCTGCAGCGCGGCGTGCTGGCCCGCTGGCAGGCGCCGGGCGTGGACCTGAAGCCGGCGACCATCAACTCGCTGCTGCGAAACGACCGCTGGCGACCGCTGCAGCGGGGCGTCTACGCGACGTTCACCGGTAAGCCGAGCCGCGACGCCGAGTTGTGGGCCGCCGTGCTGCGAGCCGGCCCACATGCGGTCCTGAGCCATCAGACCGCGGCGGAACTGGACGGGCTGACCACCAAGAGAAGTGCGCTCATTCACGTGACAGTCCCCGACGGCAAACACATCGCGCCGATCCCGGGGATACGCCTGCACCGCTCGGAGCGAGTGGCAGAGGCGCGGCATCCGTCCCGAAAGCCGCCGCGCACGAGGATCGAGGAGACCGTCCTGGACCTGACCCAGACGGCGCGGACTCTTGACGGTGCCTTCGGCTGGCTCTGCCAGGCATGCGGCTCGCGGCTCACCACGCCAGACCTGCTGCTCACCGCCCTAGACAAGCGGGGCAAGGTGCGCTGGCGCGGGATCCTGCGCAGCGCTCTTGACGACATCGGCGACGGCGCGAACTCCGTGCTCGAGGTGCACTACGTCCGCGACGTCGAGCGGCCGCATGAGCTGCCCCGGGCCAGGCGCCAGGCCAAGGTGACCAGGAGTTCGGGCCGCATCTACCTGGACAACCTGGTCGACCGCTACCGGACGTGCATCGAGCTTGACGGCAAGGCAGCCCACCCGGTGGCCGAGCGCTGGCGCGACATTGCGCGGGACAACGCCTCGGCCGCCGACGGGATCATCACATTGCGATACGGCTGGCCGGACGTGACTCAGCGCGCCTGCCAGACCGCCGCTCAGATCGCCGCCGTGCTCCGCTCCCGCGGCTGGCCCGCCCATCCCACACCATGCGGCCCGTCGTGTCCGGTGGGCCATTCATGATCCTGGTGGGTTTGTTGCTGTATCTGCTAAAAACCCACCGGGATCGTGGTTAGAGGGTGCCTTTGGTGCTGGGGATGCCCACCGCGCGGGGGTCGGGGGTAGCGGCGGCACGGAGTGCGCGGGCGAACGCCTTGAACTGGGCTTCGACGATGTGGTGCGGGTTGCGGCCGGCGAGCACGGTGACGTGCACGCAGAGTCCCGCCGCTATCGCCAGCGACTCGAAGAAGTGCCGGGTCAGCGTCGTGTCGTAGCTGCCGATCGTGGGCGGCATCCGGTCCGGCTCGGCGTGCACCGCGTACGGCCGGCCGGACAGGTCAACGGCGGCCTGGACCAGCGTCTCGTCCATGGGGATGAGGGCGTCGCCGAACCGGCAGATCCCGGCCTTGTCGCCGAGCGCGTCGCGCAGCGCCTGGCCGAGTGCCAGGGCGGTGTCCTCCACGGTGTGGTGCGCGTCGATCTCCGTGTCACCCTGGGTCCGCACGGTGAGATCGATGCATCCGTGCTTGCCGAGCTGGGCGAGCATGTGGTCGAAGAACGGCACACCGGTCTCGGCCTTGGTCTCCCCGGTGCCGTCGAGGTCCAGCTCGACCAGCACCTGCGTCTCCTTGGTGACGCGCTCGACCCGAGCCGTGCGGCTAGCCACCGGCGAGCACCTCATCGAGCGCGTCGCGGAACGCGACCATCTCCGCCGGGGAGCCCACGCTCACCCGCAGCCAGCCCGGCGGGCCGATCTCGCGGATCAGCACACCACGCTCCAGCAGCCCCTGCCAGATCGCGTGCCGGTCGTCAAACGTGCCGAACAACACGAAGTTGGTGTCGGAATCCGCGGCAACCAGGCCGCGGCCGCGCAACCATTCCACCAGGGCGTCACGTTCCTGGCGAAGATCGGAGACCGCGGCCAGCAGCTCATCGGTGTGCTGGAGCGCAACCCGGGCCACCGCCTGCGTGATCGCCGACAGGTGGTACGGCAGCCGCACGATCATCAGCGCCCGGATCACCTCGGGCGAGGCGGCCAGGTAGCCGAGGCGCGTTCCGGCCATCGCGAACGCCTTGGACATCGTCCGTGTGACGACCAGCCGCTCGCGGCCCGGCAGCAGGTCGATCGCGTTGCGGGTGCGGTCGCGGGAAAACTCGGCGTAGGCCTCGTCGACCACGACCATGCCGGGCGCCACCTCGTACACCGCCTCGATCACGGCCAGCGGCAGTGCCGTCCCGGTCGGGTTGTTCGGCGAGACGAGGAAGACCAGGTCCGGCTGCACCTCGCGGACCGTCGCCACGGCGCGGCCGGGGTCGATGCCGAACCCGTCGGCCCCGCCGTCGCGGCCGGCCGGCACCCAGCGGGTGCTCGTGTTCCGCGCGATCTCCGGGTGCATCGAGTACGACGGCTCGAAGCCGAGCGCGGTGCGGCCCGGCCCGCCGAAGGCGAGCAGCAGCTGCTGCGTGATCTCGTTGGAGCCGTTGGCGGCCCAGATCTGGTCCCGGCCCAGCCCGTGCCCGAGGTAGCTCGCGAGGTCGTCGCGCAGGGCGGTGAAGTCCCGGGCCGGGTACCTGTTGAGCGAGCCCGCCACGCCGGTCACCGCGTCGGCGATCGCGCGGACCAGGGCCGGGGACGGCGGGTAGGGGTTCTCGTTGACGTTGAGCCGCACCGGGACATCTAGCTGAGGTGCCCCGTACGGCTGGCGGCCCGCGAGGTCGTCACGCAGCGGCAGGGACTGGCCGGTTTTCACCTGGCAAGCGTAACGGGCGTGGCCTGGCCGTCCTGCGGCCCGTCAGCACCGGAGCGGCTGCCACCCGAGCAGTGCCGGAATCCGTCCGCCCATCGTAGGCTTGGCCCGATGTCCGATTCCGCGATCGCGGCCCCGCCCGCCCGGCGACTGCGGGCCCGGCTGCCAGGGTCCTGGACCTCCGGCACGCCGGGCCAGTCTCTCTGGCGGGTGACGTGGTCGACCCCCGCCGCCATGCGGGCAGTGCGCGCCACGATCGTCATGCCCTCGCTGTTCGCGCTGACCTACAAGGTCATCGGCGACCTGCAGATGGCCACGTTTGCCGCATTCGGGAGTTTCGCCACGCTTGTGCTGGCCTCCTTCGGCGGAACCCGGCGGGACAAGGCAATCGCGCACCTCGGGCTCGCCGTGGTCGGCAGTGTGGCGCTGACGATCGGTACGGCGGTCCACGCCGTGGCCTGGCAGGCGGCGCTCGTGACCATCCCGGTGGCGTTCGCGATCTTCTTCGCCGGGGTGGCCGGGCCAAACGCCGCCTCCGGCGTCACCGCCGCGCTGCTCGCCTACGTGCTGCCGGTCGCCTCCCCCGGCGTGGTCGCCGACATCCCGTCCCGGCTCGCGGGCTGGTGGCTGGCGTCCGTGGTGGGGACGGCGGCGGTGCTGCTGCTGTCGCCGCGATCGCAGGGTGACAAGCTCCGCGCGGCAGCGGCCGCCCTGGCGTCCGCGCTGGCCAGCAAGCTCGAGGCCGCCGCACGGAGCGGCGAGGCGACGCAGGCCGAACAGGATGCGACCGTCGCGGCCAAGCACCAGCTGATGAACCTGTTCGCGGCCACGCCGTACCGGCCGACCGGCCTGGCCACGGCGGACCAGGGCCTGGCCAACATCACCGAACTGCTCGAGTGGGTGACCTCGCTGACCGCCGACGCGCTGGACGGCCATACGGGCTTGCAGCAGGCGGCTCAAGCCGACCGCGAGCTGCTCACCGCGGCGGCGACACTGCTGGCCGATGTGGGCCTGCTGCTCAACGACCGGGAAATGTCGGCCGAAACCGTCGCGCGTGACATCGGCCGGCTGGAACGCGCCAGGGAGGCCAGCTCCGCGAATCAGCACGAGCTGTCCGGGGACCCGGCCAGCGTCGAGGCGGCGGCCCAGCACGCGGTGCACGCTCAGGCCATCGCGGTCGCCGCGCGGTCCGCCGTTGCGGATGCGCTGATCGCCACCAGGAAGGCCGACCCCGAGACCGTCGCCGCCCAGCGCCGCAGCTGGTACGGAGCTGGCGACAGCGGCTCGCCGGCCAAGGGCCGGCTGGCCGGGCTGGCCGGCGCCGCCAGCGTCGCGGTGCGGCACGCCAGCATCCGCTCGGTGTGGTTCCGCAGCAGCGCGCGCGGCGCGGTGGCACTCGCGGCCGCGGTGGCCGTCGCCGACGTCCTCGACGTGCAGCACGGTTTCTGGGTGGTGCTCGGCACGCTCTCGGTGCTGCGCACGAACGCGGCGGCCACCGGGGCGACGGTGATGCGGGCGCTGACGGGCACCGTCGTCGGTTTCGCGATCGGTGCCGCGCTAGTGCTGGCCATCGGCAGCACACCCACCGCCTTGTGGGTCGCGCTGCCCATCGCGGTCCTCGTGGCGTCGTACGCGCCGGGCACGGCGCCGTTCGCCGTGGGCCAGGCGGCGTTCACGATCACGGTGATCGTGCTGTACAACCTGCTCGTGCCGGCGGGCTGGAAGGTCGGCCTGGTCCGGGTGCAGGACGTCCTTCTCGGCTGCGGGGTCAGCCTGGTCGTCGGCGTGCTGTTCTGGCCGCGCGGCGCCAGCGCCGTGGTCGGCGATGACCTTGCCGACGCCTTCCGGGCGGGCGCGGCGTACCTGAGCCAGGCGGTGGACTGGTCCCTCGGCCTGCGCCATGAGGCGCCCGACACGGCCGTCGCCGCCGTCGGGGCCGGCATCCGCCTTGACGACGCGCTCCGCCTGTTCCTGTCCGAGCAGGGGACCAAGCGGGCGTCCAAGCACGACCTGTGGGGCCTGGTCATGGCGACGGTGCGGCTGAGGCTCACCGCCCATTCACTGTCCGGCCTGCGCGCCTACTGCCCGCCGATGGGCACGGACGCGAATCACGATCCGGTGCAGTCGCTGCGGCACCTGAGCTCGGAGCTGACCGACTTCTACCAGCGCGTCGCGATCCTGGTCGGGCCGCCCGGCCATGACCAGCCGGTGCCGGTTGCGGCCCCGGTGCTCTCGATGGACGGGGAGGCGCCGCCGATCTTCGGCCCGCATCCGCTCTGGGTCCGTGAACACCTCCAGGACCTCGAGTCGCACGCTGGCGACATCACCGGCCCGGCCGAGCACGTGGCCCAGCTGCGACGCGTTCCATGGTGGCGCTAGGCGCCTGTTCGCCCGACCGCCACTCCCTGATAGCCATGGCCAGCAGGCCGGGCACCAGGTCGGTGGAGCGGCGCAGCACCCACGCCGTTCCCTTGGTGGCCATCCAGCCGATCTCGGCGAGCCGGGTCGGCGGCGGACTGGACGGCTCGGGATCGGGCCGGGGCCCGGCGGGCAGGCCAGCGCCGGCCAGCAGGTCGTGGAACCGGCAGGCGATGAGCCGGTGGCCGCGCTCGCTGGGATGCAGCCGGTCCACGGCCCACATCCGGGGGTCGTAGACCTCGGCGTCCCCCGCAGCGTCGTAATGCAGCGTGCCGAAACGCTCCGCCACCCCGTCCAGCACCGCGTTCACCTCGTGCATCCGGCGGGCCAGGGGGCGGGCCAGCGAACCGGGCAGGCTCAGCATCTGCCCCGGGTCGGGCAGCCGCATGGTCAGCACCTCGGCACCCGCCGCGCGCAGCGCGCCCACGGTGTGCGCCGCCGCGGCAGCAACCTGGACAATGTCGAAGCTTGCCCGCAGCGTGTCGTTGACCCCGACGACGAAGCTGGCGATCTCCGGGCGCAGCTGCAGCGCACCGGGCAGCTGGTCGCGCTCGACATCCGGGATCCGCGCCCCGCAGGACGCGAGGATGTGCAGCCGCGGCTCCTGCAGGCCCTCGGCGAGCAGCGCGGCCCAGCCCCGCCAGACCCGGCGCCCGCCTGAGGGGACCGGGTCGCCGACGCCGAGCGTGATCGAGTCGCCGAGGGCTGCGAACGTGGTCACGCGGACACCTTCACCGCGCTGCCGGCCCGCAGCACCGCTTCGTAGTGGCCGATGAGCTCCTCACCCAGGGCCGTCCAGGTCCGGCCGAGCACCCGCTGCCTGGCGGCCCTGCCCTGGCTGGCGCGCAGCCCGGGATCGGCCGCCAGCCTGGCGACGGCGCCGGCCAGCGCACCGGGGTCGCCCGGCGGCACCAGGAACCCGGTGACGCCGTCGCCGACCAGGTCGATCGGCCCGCCCGCGGCGGGCGCGACCACCGGCAGGCCGCTCGCCGCGGCCTCCTGCAGGGTCTGGCCGAACGTCTCATGCGGCCCGCTGTGCACGAACACGTCGAGGCTGGCGTAGATCCTGGCCAGCTGTTCTCCCTGGTGCTGGCCGAGGAACACGGCCGCAGGCATGGCACGGCGCGCGGCGGCCTCGGCCGGGCCGGAGCCGACGACGACCAGGCGCACCCCGGGCAGCGTCGCCACCTGGCCGAGCAGCTCGACCCGCTTCTCCGGGGCCAGCCTGCCCACGTACCCGGCCAGCACCTCACCGTTCGGCGCGAGCTCGGCGCGCAGCTGCTCGCTGCGCTTGGCCGGGTCGAACCGGGCGGTGTCCACGCCGCGGCCCCAGAGCCAGACCCGCTGGATGCCGTGCGCATGCAGGTTCGCTGCCGCCGCAGTGGACGGCGCGAGCGTCCGGTCGGCGGCGTTGTGGATGCGGCGCACGCGGCGCCAGGCCGCGGCCTGGCCCGCCGGGCCGAACCGGTAAGCGCGGGCGTACGCGGGCATGTCGGTCTGGTACACGGCAACCATCGGCAGCCCCAGCCGGCTGGCCACGAACGCGCCGCCGCCGCCGAGGACGAACGGGCTTGCCAGGTGCACGAGTTCGGTGCCGTGGCTGGTCAGCGCGGCACGCAGGCCCGAGCCCGCCGCGGCGATCCGGAAGCCGGGGTACCCGGGCATAGGCAGCGACGGCATCCGGACGACCGGGTACGGAACCCCGTCGTCCGGGCGGGGCAGACAGTCTGCTGGGCGGGGGGCGATGACCAGCGGGCGGTGACCTCGCCGGGCCAGGTGCTCGGCTACGCGCAAGACGCAGTGAGCGACACCGTTCACATCGGGCGGGAATGACTCGGTTATGACCGCGATCCTCACGATCACACGGTGCAACAGGCAAGGTTCGGAAACGGCTTCGGCGCGATGAAGTCGCGGCTAACTGTGGCTGACATCTGTTAACCAGACACGTCGAGTGTCAGCCAGACACGTCGAACGCGCCCGGGGCCACGTCGGTGTTCTCGACGTTCCACGATGCGTCCAGGGCGCCGGTCTTGACCAGCAGCCGGCCGTCCGGGCCGTCCTCGATGTCCTGCACTCCGATCAGCGGGCCGTTGACCGGGTCGCTGCCCAGGGCCATGTCGGACACATTGCCGTACTCGTCGTGCCACCCGGCGCTCAGGCTGCCCTCCTTGGCCAGCGCCTCGCCGGAGGTGTCGATGACCCCGATCAGCGGGCCGTTCACCGAGTCGCTGGCCACGGCGAGCTGCTCCACGGCGGCGTACTCGTCATGCCAGCTGGCGGTCAGGCTGCCTTCCTTGACGTAGGCCTCGTTCTCGTACGGGTTCACCGCGGTGCCTTCGGTAACGATCCCGATCAGCGGGCCGTTGGCCGGATCGCTGGCAACCACCACGTAGGCCGCGTTGTTGGGATACTCGTCATTCCAGCCCGCGGTCAGGTTGCCCTCCTTGACCAGGACTTCACCGGTGTCGTTCGTGAGCGCGATCAGCGGGCCGTTGGTCGTGTCGCTGGCCACGCTGACCTCCTCCGCGCTGCTGTACTCGTCGTTCCATGCCGCGGTCAGGCTGCCCTCCTTGACCATCAGCTCACCGCTCCAGAGCAGCACCGCGATCAGCGGGCCGTGGGTGGCGTCGCTGGCCACGGCGATTGCCCGCACGTTGCTGCTGTACACGGTGTCCCATGCCGCGCTCAGGCTGCCCTCCTTGACCAGCGCAGCCCCGCTGTCCGTCACGATCCCGATCAGCGGGCCGTTGGCCGGGTCCCCGGCCACGGCCACCTGCTCCACGTCGCTGTGCTCGTCGCTCCACGCCGAGGTCATGCCCTGCTTGACCATCGCCTCGCCGCTGCCGTTCACCATGCCGATCAGCAGCGGGGCGGCGCTCTGCCCGCCGCCGTCCGGCGCGGCGAGCGCGCCAGGAGCGACGGCACCGCCCGCGGCCAGCACCGCCGCTGCCGTGGCCAGGATGGCAATCACGCGTCTCATCGGCTTCCCTCTCACCAGAAACGTGGGCAGTCCTGCGGTGCACCTTCGCACAGCCGAGAAAAGAATAGAGGTCGCTACTGCGCCCGGCGCAGCCGGGCGCGAACCGCGTTCACGTGCGCGGTCAGGTCCTCGGCCTCACCGAGCGCGTCGATGTACGGCGCGACCTCGGCGAGCGCGGCGGCGTCATAATTCACCACGTGGATGCCGCGCAGGAAGGTGAGCACCGAAAGCCCGCCTGAGTACCGTGCGGTCCCGCCGGTGGGCAGCACGTGATTGGAGCCTGCCAGGTAGTCGCCGAGGGACACCGGCGAGTATGGCCCGACGAACACCGCGCCGGCGTTCCGGACCCGCGACGCGAGCCCGGAGGCCCCTTCGGCCTGGATCTCCAGGTGCTCCGGAGCCCAGGCGTCCGCGACAGCCAGGGCGGCGTCGGTGTCGTCCACGAGCACGCAGGCGGACTGCCCGGCCAGGGCGTCCTCGATCCGCACCCGGTGCCGCGCGCTGGCGACCAGGCCGGTCAGCTCGCTGTCGACCCGGTCGGCGAGCCCGGGATCGGTGGTGATCAGCAGGCAGGCGGCGAGCGAATCGTGCTCTGCCTGCGCGACCAGGTCAGCGGCGACGAACGCCGGATCGGCCGACCCGTCCGCGATGATCGCGATCTCGGTCGGGCCGGCCTCGGCGTCGGTCCCGACCCGGCCGAGCAGCAGCCGCTTAGCGGCGGTCACGTAGATGTTGCCCGGCCCGCTGATGATGTCAACGGGCGCGCAGTCGGCCGTGCCGTAGCCGAGCATTGCGATCGCCTGAGCGCCCCCGACGGCATGCACCTCGGTGATCCCGAGCAGCGCGCAGGCCGCCAGCACGGCCGGATGCGGCAGGCCGCCGTGATAGGACCGCGGCGGCGAGGCAACGGCGATCTCGGCGACGCCCGCCACCTGCGCCGGGATCACGTTCATCACCACCGAGGACGGGTACGCGACCAGTCCGCCCGGCACGTAGACGCCGGCCCGGCCCACGGGCACGTATCGCTCGGCGACTGTGGCGCCCGCCGCAACCGCGACGAACCTGTCGCCCGGCAGCTGCGCCTCGTGCACCAGGCGCGCCCGCCGGGCCGCCTCCTGCAGCGCGGCCCGCACGTCCGGGCTGAGCTGGGCGAGCGCATCGGCCAGCACCTGGGGCGGAACCCTGGTGCTGGGCAGGTCGACGCCGTCGAACTGTCTGGTCTGATCGCGGACCGCTGCCGCGCCCCGCAGCCGTACGTCCTCACAGACCGGCCGTACCGCGTCCAGCGCCGCCTCGACGTCCAGCTGAGCCCTCGGCAGCACCCCGTCGAGGCGCCGCCTGCCGAGGCTGGCCGCGGTCTCCCCGCGCAGGTCGACCCTCGTAAGCACCTGCCAAGCGTAGCCGCAGGGCGGCCGCCGTCACCGCCGGGCCTTTTCGTGCCAGTGCTGGCCGGGGACCTGCGTCATCGGCTGCCTGAGAACGGCCGGAACGGCGGCACCAGGAAAGCCGAAGAGCGGCGCCAGGAAAGCCGAGAGAAATGTCTGTGCCAAGGACAACCTCGCGTGGCAGTATGGCGTCCAATACACGAAATACCGCCGCAATAGCCTAAAAATATGACCCAACCGGCCGGTGCCATGGCCCGATAGCGGGGAGCGAGACGGATGAAGGCCAGCAACCCCTCAGGCGCCGGCGGTCGCGAACGCACCGCGCGGCGCTTCGTGGCGATCGCCGCTGCGACCGCGGTCGCGTCCAGCCTGGCCGTCGGCCCGGCGGCAGCCGCCCGGGCATCGGCGCCGTCTCCGGCCGCTGCCGCTGTGACCCCGGCAGCGCAGGCAGCGAGCACGCCGTCGCGGACGCTGACGCTGATCAATGGCGACCGGGTGGCGGTCACCGCGACCCGGTTCGGTGGGCTCGCCGCCAGGATCGCCCGCGCGGCCGGCGGCATCAACGGGGCGCTGGTCCGGCTGGACCTGGCCGGGAGGGCGTACGAGATCCCGGCCGACGCGCTGCCATACCTGGGCCGTGGGCTGAGCCCGGCCCTGTTCGAGCTGAGCTCGCTGGCCGGAGCGGAGCCGGCCGGCAGGCTGCCGGTCCAGCTGGGCTATCACGGCGGGCTGCCCAAGCTGCCCGGGGTGACGATCACCAGTTCCCGCGACGGCACCGCCCGCGGGTATCTGACCGCGGCATCCGCGGCCGTGTTCGGCGCGGCGCTGGCCCGCCAGTTCGCCGCCGACCACGCCCACGGCAGTTACGGCGCCGACGGCATGTTCGCCGGCGGGGTGTCGATCGGCCTGCCCGGCCAGGCGGCGGCCGCCGCGGCCCGGCCACATTACGCGCTGCACACGCTCACCGTGACCGGGACCAACCTGGCGGGCGAACCGGACACCGGCGACCTGGTAAGCGTGTTCAACGTGGACAACCTGCTGAAGTTCGGCGACCCGGTGGAGACGACCAACGTCTTCTACGACGGCTCGGCCAAGTTCAGCGTCCCGGCCGGCCACTACATGGCGCTCGGGATATTCTTCGACGCCTCTGGCACGACGATCACGGCCTTCCGGACGGTGACACTGCCGCAGTTCACCGTCGCCGCGGACACCACGGTGGCGGTGGACGAGCCGGCCGCCACGGATCAGGTCCAGATGGTGACCCCGCAGCCCGCGGTCACCCAGGACACCACGCTGACCATCTACCGAGCCGCGGGCAACGGCGATCTGATCGAAGAAGGCTTCGACGCCGGCAACGTGCCGCTCTGGACCAACGAGACAGCGCAGGCACCGACCGTCGGCACGCTGCAGACCGTCGTTACCGGGTACCTGACCTCGCCGCGGGGCGCCAGCCCGGCGTACGACTACAACCTGGCGTTCGCCGGGACCGGCGGCGTCATAGGCCCGCAGCGGTACCTGGTGACCCCGGGCAGCCTCGCCACCACGAGCTCCGGTTACTTCCAGGACGGCGGGTCGATCGGGGGCTGGATGCCGCTCGGCATCTTCGGGTTCCAGGAGGAAGGCCTGATCTCGGCCGACATCTTCCCGTTCGGGCTGCCCCAGTCGCTGGACCAGAACTTCTCGGCCGGGTCCTCGCTCTTGTGGACCAACGCGTACTACCAGCTGTACGCGACGCTGTCCGGCGGCCAGACCGACTCGGCCCGTGTGTTCTCCCCCGGCCAGACGGTCACGCAGAACTGGAACGCGTATCCGCTGCATCCCGGGCCCGACGTCAACCTGCTCGGCGCGGCCAACCCGTTCCCGTGGCTGCCGTCGGCCAGCCGGGCCGGGAACACGCTGACGCTGGTCGTCACCCCGTTCAGCGACAACACCGTCGGGCACACCGGCAGCGGGTACTCCCCCGGCATCTTCGGCAGCATGGGCTCGATCAACGGCAGCTACCTGCTGCGGGAGAACGGCAAGAAGATCGCCGGGGGTAACGCGGCCGCGCTGGCCGGAGGCTCTGCCAGCCTGTTCCTCCAGGCCACGCTCGGCAGCAAGCCCGGGGTGATCAGGTTCGTGCTGACCGCGACGAGGACCGGCCGCCTCTACCACCTGTCCACGGCGAGCCGAACCGTCTGGACGTGGCGCACGGCCCGCAGGCCGGGCGCCAGGCTTCCAGCCGGATGGATCTGCGCCAACGGGACGCGAGGGTGTGCCGTGCAGCCGATGATGACCCTGCTCTACGACGTGAGCGGGATGGCGGTTGACGGCGTCGCCCCGCCCGGGCAGCAGCAGCTCCAGCTCACGGTCGGGCGCCTGCAGGGAGCGCCGTCGTCCAGGATCACCGGGGCGACCGTGGCGGTGTCGGTCAACGGCGGCACGACCTGGCAGCCCGCCACTGTGACGCCTGCAGTGGAGGGGGCTGGGGAGGTGGGTGGGCTCTTCGACGTGACCTTCACCGCGCCGCCCGGGGCCTTCGTGAGCCTGCGGGTGCACGCCGCCGATGCGGCCGGGGACCAGATCACCGAGACCATCACCCGCGGCTACAAGACCGCGGCCTGACCCAGGCTGGAGCCCGCTCGATGAACCTGCGCAACGTGTTCGCCGCAGCCGCTGCCGCGATCGTGTCCCTCGGTCTGGCCGCAGCCGCCGTCGGGGGTTCCGGCGCCGGCGCCGCCGCCGCGCCAGCCCGGGACGGCGCCGCGCTGCGGGCGGCCTGCCCGCGGGCCCCCGCGGGCGACGAACGGTGCTTCGCGCTGTTCGCGCCGCAGCTGGCGGTGAACGCGGCGATCGCCGCCAGGGTCCGCGGCGCCGCGTCCGAGCCGGCCGGCCTGAGCCCGGCCGACATCGCGGCAGCCTACAAGCTGCCAGTGCGCCGGAACCCGGATCAGACCGTCGCGGTGGTTGAGGCTTACCGCACCCCGGACCTGGCCGCGAACCTGGCCGTCTACCGCAGCCACTACGGGCTCGGCGCGTGCAAGGAATCGACCGGGTGCCTGCGGGTGGTCAACGAGAAGGGCAACGCTGAGCCGCTGCCGGCCTCCGCGGTGCCCTCGGGGTGGGACATCGAGACCATGCTCGACGTCTCGATGGTGTCGGCGGTCTGCCCCCACTGCAAGATCCTCGTTGTGGAGGCCAGAAACGAGAGCATCGCGAACCTCGCCGCCGCGGAGAACACCGCGGCGCGGCTCGGCGCGCAGGTGATCTCCAACAGCTACGGCACGCAGGAATCCGGTTACAGCCAGGTCTACTCCGGCGACTACGACCATCCCGGCCACGTGATCGTGGCCTCCAACGGGGACACCGGGTTCACCGCGGCGAACTTCCCGGCCAACCTCACCACGGTCACCGCGGTCGGCGGCACCGAGCTGGCCAAGGCGGACAACGCCAGAGGCTGGACCGAGCAGGTCTGGAACAACTTCGCCGGGGCCGGCGGCAGCGGCTGCTCGGCGTACGTGGCCAAGCCCGCCTGGCAGCACGACCCGCACTGTGCCATGCGCACCGTCGGCGACGTGGCCGCCGTGGCCTGGGACATCCCGATCTACGAGAAGCTCGAGGGCGGCTGGCTGACCGTGGGCGGCACGAGCGTGTCCGCGCCGGTGATCGCTGGCGTGTACGCGCTGGCCGGCAACGCCAGCACGGTCCCGCTTGGCTACGCGTACGCGCACGCCGGGTCGCTGTTCGACATCACCAAGGGCAACAACGACTGGTTCAACGGGGCGGGCGGCGCGACGTGCGGCTACGACTACCTGTGCGTGGCCAAGAAGGGATACGACGCCCCCACCGGCATGGGCACCCCCGACGGCACTGGCGGGTTCTGACAACCGCCGCGGCGATGACGCCGATGAACGCAGCGCCACCGGAGGATGGATAGATACCGAAAAGCGCCGGCCCGCGTTGGCCTGCCGAGCCGTCGGCAGCGAGGATGAAGGCGTGCGATGGATCGAGCTCGATGGAGCCGTCAACGTCCGAGACCTCGGCGCGCTGCCCACCGACAGCGGCGGGACGACCCTGACGCGCCGCCTGCTGCGCGCGGACAACCTCCAAGGTCTCTCGCCATCCGACGTGAAGCTGCTGGTCGATGACATAGGCGTGACAACGATCGTCGACCTGCGCGCTCCGCAGGAGGTCGCGTCCGAGGGCCCAGGACCGCTGACGCGGGTCGGGTCGGTCCGGCACGAGTATCACTCCGTGCTTCCGGAGGCCGGCTCCGCCACCGACGTTGCCGCCGACGCCATGGCAAACCTGCGGCGCGACGGTGCCCTCTCCCGGTATCCGGACGACGTCAGGTGCGGCTACTACCTGGGCTACCTCGAGGACCGGCCAGACCAGGTGATCGGGGCACTGCGCAGCATCGCCCAAGCGCCCGGCGCCGCGCTGGTGAACTGCGCCGCCGGCAAGGACCGGACCGGCGTGGTGGTGGCGCTGGCGCTGTCCGCCGTCGGGGTCACCCGGGAGGCCGTGGTCGCCGACTACGCGGCCAGCGGCGAGCGCATGGGCGCGATCCTGGACCGGCTGCGCGCGTCAAAGACGTACGCGGCCGACATCAACTCAAGGCCCAACGCCGCCGCCGACGACGTGCCGCGGGCGCAGACCATGGCCGCCTTCCTTGACCAGCTCGACGTGCACTACGGCGGGCCGGCGGGCTGGCTGGCCGACCACGGGTTCGGGCCGGCCGACGTCGGCGCGCTGTGCGCCAAGCTGCTCGGCGCCGCGTAGCCGGCGGGCGGGCGGTGCGGGCGGTGCGCTGCCGCAGCCAGGCCGCCGTGCGGCGGCGTGATCCGGCCGCTCGCGTCACGTTCTGGCTATGACTCCTTGCCATGGGCCGAGCGGTCCGCTTGGGGACCGCGGTTCCGCCGCGGTGCTGAGCAGGATCTCGCCGGCCGGGCCGGGCAGGTCGGCGGGCTGATCGGAGAAGTTGGCCGCGACCATGAGGCGGCCGGTGCGGTAGGCCCACAGTCCGCCGTCGGCTTGCAGCAGCTCGTAGGGGGCGATAGCGCCGGCCAGCTCCGCACGGCGGAGCGCGAGCAGGCTGCGGCAGAACCGGAGCACGGATGCCGGGTCGTCGCGCTGGTCGGCAACGTTCCGGGCGGCGGCGTCCCCGGCAGGCAGCCACGGCGTCACGCCGTCGGCGGTGAAGCCGGCCGAAGCCGAGGCGTTCCACTGCATCGGCGTCCTGCCCCGGTCCCTGCTGCCGTCCCAGCCGGCCCCCTGCCGCGACATGGCGTCCCGCCGGAGCTCGACCGGGACCCTGACGTCGGTCATCCCGATCTCGTCGCCGTAGTACAGGACGGTGGTGCCCGGCAGGGTGGTCAGCACCAGCAGCGCGAGCCTGATCTTGCGCTCGTCTCCGCCGCACCAGCGGGTCGGGAACCGGCCGACGTCGTGGTTGGACGCCGCCCAGACCGGGCAGGCCCCGGCGGGCAGCCTGGCGAGCGTCGCGCCGACGATGCCGGACAGGTCCTGCGCGGCGAAACGGGCGAAAACAAACGGGAAGTTGAACGCGAGCTGCAGCTCGTCGTTGTGCCCGTAAAACCCGGCCAGGCTGGCGAGATCGGCCACCCAGGTCTCGCCGAGCAGCAGCCGGGGCGGCTGATAGCTTTCAGCGATCTTCCGCCAGTCCCGGAAGACGCCGTGCGTCTCCGGGCGGTTCTCGCTGTAGGTCATCGCCTGGCCGAACCGGCCCGCGAGCGGGCCCGACCCGGTGGCCGGCGGGTTATCGCGCAGCTCCGCATCCTTGTACAGGCCGTGTGCCACGTCGATGCGGAACCCGGCGACGCCCCGGTCGAACCAGAACCTGACGATCTCATCGAATTCCCGGTGCACGGCGGGATCGCGCCAGTTCAGGTCGGCCTGGCTGTCCAGGAACAGATGCAGGTAGTACTGGCCGGTCGGCTCGTGCCACGCCCACGCCGACTGCCCGGTCGCGTCGATCCAGTTGTTCGGCGGGCCGCCGCCCGGCGCCGGGTCGGCCCACACGTAGTAGTCGCGAAACTCGGCATCGCGGCCGGTCGCGGCGTCGACGAACCACGGATGCGCGGTGCTCGTGTGGTTGGGCACCAGGTCGAGCAGCACCCGCATGCCGGCCGCGGCCGCCTCGGCGATCAGCCGGTCGAGGTCTTCCATCGTGCCCAGCTCGGGATGCACGCCCAGGTAGTCCGAGACGTCGTAGCCCCAGTCCCGGTCCGGGGACGGCATCGTCGGCGACAGCCAGACGCCGTCCACGCCAAGCCAGGAAAGGTAGTCGAGCCGCGCGATGATGCCGGGCAGGTCGCCGTAGCCATCGCCGTTGGTGTCCAGCCACGACCTGACATAGAGCTGATAGAGCACCGCACCGTGCCACCACCGCCGCCCGGTGTCGTTCTCGTCCATCTGCCTCCGATCTTGGGTCGCCCAGAGCCTACGCTGGCCCGGCTGCCGCTTGCTTTTCCCGTTGCGCCCGGCCGACACTGGACGGGTGATCTGGGTAGTCGAGGTGGTAATCGCGTTCGTGCTGATGCCCATCGCCGTATACGCGCTGATCGGGGCGTGGCACGGGGCCCGGTGGCTGAGTGAGTCCCGGTACAGGACCCCGCCGCCCAAGCCGCTCGAACGGCTCGAGGCTGACCTGCGCCGGCTGCGCGCGGAACTCGAGGACACCGAGACCAGGGCCGGCCTGACCGCCAAGCACCACCGCGTGCAAGCACTGCGCGGCGCCTACCTCGACGCGCTGAGAACCGCCTGCCAGCGGCTCGAGGTCACACCGCCGCCGGGCGGTGACCGCGCCTCGCAGGCCGAGATCTACCGGGTGGAAGCGGCGCTGCGCCAGCGCGGCCTGGACGTGCGGGAAACGGCCGTGCACTGAATGGCGGGCCGAGCCCTGCCTGCCCCGGTGCGCGTGCTCGCGGTGTCCGACGAGGTCGATGAGGCGATCGCGGCCGACCCGGGCCCGGCCCGCGGTGCCGACCTGATCGTGGCCTGCGGTGACCTGCCCTTCGAGTACCTGGGGTCGCTGATGAACGCCCTTGACGTCCCGCTGGTGTTCGTGCCCGGCAACCACGACCCGGACCTGTCCGGGTACCGGTCGTCCCGCGCGGGCCTGACGCTCCGGGCGGGCATGCCGGCCCGGCAGCCGTGGCCGGACGGCGCGGTAAACGCCGACGGGCGCGTCGTCGAGGCGGCCGGCCTCCGGGTGGCCGGGCTCGGCGGGTGCCTGCGCTACCGCGACGGCCCCAACCAGTACACCGACCGACAGCAGGCCCGCCGCGCCCGTGTGCTGCGGGCGAGGGCCCGGTGGCGCACGCAGCGCGACGGCCGGGAGGTCGATCTGCTGCTCACCCATGCCCCGCCGCGCGGCGTCGGCGATGGCGACGATCGCCCGCACCGCGGGTTCACCGCGCTGCACCGGCTGACCGCCGCCCTCCGCCCGGCGGCGCTGCTGCACGGTCACGTGCATCCGTACGGCGCGCAGCTCGAGCCCAGCCGGCTGGGGCACACCTTGGTCTGCAACGTCACCGGATGGCACCTGCTCGACATCGTGCCGGGCTCCGGCGTGGCCGAGCTGCTGCACAGCGCGCGAGACCGGGGCCACCGCGATGCCCGCTGATACCGGCTTCCCGAGAGCCGACGTCGAGAACGACTTCCAGCGCGCCCGGCGCCGCCAGGTGCTGTCCCGGCTCGCCCAGCGGCTGCGCCGCGGGCCGGACGATGTCAACGTCATCCTGCCGTTCGACGAGGTCGTGGCCGCGCTGGGGATGCGCGGCGAGCGGCAGCTCGGCCTGCAGACCATTCGGCTGGACTCGATCGTCGGCACCGTCGACTCCAGCCGTGACTTCGACCGCCGGTTCCGGCCGACCACCGGACGGGTGCGGGAACGGTGGGAGCGGCTCGCGCTCGCCC
>Ga0208725_1000082_pt1 | contig 20297 bp, 17 predicted proteins | sample MicForSoSWNH13_O_FD_188004 | JGI IMG/M metagenome (GOLD analysis project Ga0208725, IMG submission 188004) | Forest soil microbial communities from Harvard Forest Long Term Ecological Research site in Petersham, Massachusetts, USA - MetaG HF011... | ecosystem: Environmental > Terrestrial > Soil... | reverse complement strand
CATATCCTCAAGCCGGGCACTTGCCTGGCCTGGTGATCTACCGGTTCGACGCCCCGCTGTTCTTCGCCAACGCCAAGACGTTCCGCGATGAAGTCCGGCGGCTGGCCAAGACCGAGCCGAAACCCTCATGGATCCTCATCGCGGCAGAGCCAATGACCGATGTGGACACCACCGCCTCCGATGTGCTGACCGAACTCGACGAGGCACTGAACGCCCAGGGCATCAGCCTGGTGTTCGCCGAACTCAAGGACCCGGTACGGCGCAAGATCGAACGCTACGGACTCACCCGCACGATCGACCCACACCACTTCTTCCCGACGATCACTGCCGCCATCGCGGCATTCCGCGAAGAAACCGGCGCTCACTGGACCAACGACGGCCAGTCCGCCGACGGCCTGGCGACCCCAGGCCAGATAACCGCCAATAGCGGGCCGCCGCCCGAGATTCCCGCACCACCACCCGTCGGGTAGTAACCCAACCCCGTGCTCAGCCTGACCGTGATCAGGATGGTGCGCTACCAGGGCTGGTTAGATTGCCGGGTCGGCCGCTTGCTGACGCTTACTTCTGCGCCGCCGCCGTGGGCGCGGGGCGCGACTGACCGTCCTGGGCGATCTGCGAGCCGGTGCCCGCTTCGGCTGCTTCCGCAGATGACTCGCAGGTCCCGTCATCGTTCCGGCGCCGGAGCACGACGACTGCGGCCGCGCCGGCGGCCGCTAGCAGGGCTGTTCCGGCCACAACCATTGGCCAGCGCCGCCGGGGCACAGTGACATCTGCGCTGGGTGTGGTGACATCCACACGGCGCGCCGTTGCCGTGAGTATCTCACTGATCTTCGGCGCCATGGTGTCCCTGATCACGAGGCCGCTGCGCTCGATGCGCGGCGCGGTCCAGGCGCGCGCCCCGTTAACCCGCGGTGCAGACCAGGCCGCGGCACTCCGGGCGCCGTCCCGCGCAGCTATCCCGGCGGACTTTGCCACCGGCACGGCTGCCCTGGCCAGGACTATCGGCCGGGCCGCTTGTAGCATTCGGCCGCGCGCACTCGTGGCGTCGGGCTCAGCTTCGCGTTTTCCGCTCAGGACAGACACTTGAGCCTCCGGGGAGCTCTCTCGCAACACATAGTTCGCTCCTTAGCGCCGTCAGGCGCAGCTGGGCGAGACCGCCAGCCATTACGCAATGGCGTGGCAAGTGACCGGCTGACCGAAACGGGCCAACGGCGTCCACCTTTATCGATGGTCGACGCAACAGGTCACACGTGTCGTCACCCCCCCGGGGTGATAGTCCGGCCCGGTGCAGACCCCCGATGACCACATCATCCAGCCACGATTGGTGCAGCCAGATGGCACGCCAGGCCATATTGAGCGACATCCAGCCACGCAGGTAACGCGCGTTACAAGCGAGGGCGGGTGATTCTGGGCTCCGCGGCCATGAGAGTCCCCGGGTGCGGCCAGGCCTGCGCGTCGTGCCGTTACTGGCCACCCACCTGACATCGGCCGAGATCGCCGCCGAGTGGTTCGTGTCCGTGCACACTGGCAAGTCGCAGCAGGCCTCGCGGTACCGGAGGCTGGGGGCCTCCTCCTCCCGCAGCCAGGTGGTCTCCCGGGCCCGTCAGCTGGGCTGCTGGAAGGGTGAGCCGCCCCGGCCTTTTCATCCCGTCGGGAGGATGCAGGCGCGCCCCGGCCCGCGGTGCAATGGTGCTTGGAAAAGGCCAGGCTCGCGCTAGACGTGACCAAGACATCGACTCTAGATCTCAAGATTGCGATATTGAGTGTGCTGGGAGGTGGCGGTGCCATCCGATGATCCAGTCCCGCGCCGCGGAGCGGGTCTCAGCGGGCAGGAAGGTATCGGTGGCTTGCCAGGGCCACTGCGCCACTTCGCGGATCGGCTCGAGGAACTGAATTCGGCCGAGGTGGTCGACATGGACCAGGTGGGTCGGCTCCTGGTGGAACTGGCCGCCGACGAGGAGTTCTTCGGGCCGCTGATCGCGCAAGTCCCTTCTGGCTCGCCCGGCAACCGGTGGCTGATCAGACCCGAACGAGGTCCCCGGCTGGTGCTTGTCCACCGTCCCGAGGGAGTCATGGGCTACACCCACTCCCACCGGTGCTGGGTCGGCATCGCCCCGGTCCGCGGGGTGGAGACCCATCAGCGGTGGGATGCGGTCCGTCAGGACGGCGACCGGGCCGACTTGCGCCTTGTGGAGGAGCGCACCCTGGTCCCTGGCGCCGTAGCGACCCTGGTCCCTCCCCGGGACGTGCACAACCATGGCCATGTCGCCGGATCGGGTCCTAGCCCCTACTCGCTGATCCTGTTGGGTGACAACATGCTGTTGTTCGACCGGGAGGAATACGATCCCGAGCGAGGAACCTGGCGTGCGCTCGCGGCCGGTGATCCAGGCCGGGACAACCGCTAACCTTCGGCTGGGCCACGAGCACCAAACGGCAGGATCTCGCTCGCATACAAGCCCCGGCCATTGCTGGATGGGGCCAGGCATCGCCCAGCAGGCCGCTCACCTACAACCAGTACCGGAGACGCACCGCAAACGGCGGCCGTCCGCCGACCGCAGCGCCAACCTGTCCGGACAGAACAGCCCCTAGCTCTGAACAGGCTGAACACATACGCTCGGTCCTAGTGGCGCGTGAGGCTCGCACTCCGCAGGGGCAGGTACCCGGGCGAAATTTGGTTGTCCCCGTGGTGCCGCGTCCCCGCGTAGGCCTCGACGTGCCGATCGAGGCGAAGCTCCACGCTCCCAGCTGGCGCAAGGAGTGGGTGGAGCGGCCCGAACTCACTGGGTACCTGGCCAGCAGGCCAGCCAGGCTGGGGCTCGTTGATGCCCCTGCGGGCTTCGGCAAGACAACTCTCGTGGCGCAGTGGCGTGCCAGGACGGCCGAGGACCCGAGGTTCGCATGGGTGTCGCTCGACCGGGGCGATGATGACCCCGTCAGGCTGTGGTGGTACGTCGTGAGTGCTCTGCAGCGCGCCTGCCCAGAGATCGGCAGCGAGGAGATCCTCAGGGAGCTTCGGGTGCAGACCCCGGAAGTCACTGAGACGGTGCTTCCCGCCCTTGCCAACGAACTAGCTGCGCTCACGACACCGGTCGTCCTCGTGCTCGACGACTATCACGTGATCAAAGAGCGCAGCTGTCACGACCAGATCGCATTTCTGCTGCTTCATCTTCCGCCGGGCTCCCGGGTCGTGCTCATCACCCGGGCCGATCCGCCGCTGCGGCTGGCGCGCCTGCGGGCGGCGGGCGAGATGGTCGAGATCCGAGCGCGCGAGCTGCGCTTCGCGTCTGCGGAGGCGGCCACGCTCGTGCAGGCTGTGTCGGACATCCAGCTCAGCGATCCTGACCTCGCCGATCTCATCGAACGGACCGAGGGATGGCCGGCCGGGGTGTACCTGGCGGCTCTCTCGCTTCGCGGTCATCCTTCGCCGCGCGCTTTCGTCCGCCAGTTCAGCGGCGACAACCGGTTCATCGTCGACTTCCTGGCCGAGGAGGTGCTCAGCCGCCAGCCAGTAGAGATCCGCCGATTCCTCGCGCGGACCTCCGTTCTCACCCGGTTCTGCGTCCCGCTGTGCGACGCCGTCACCGGCTCGGCTGATGCTGCGCAAGTCATCGAGGTGCTCGAGCGCGAGAACCTCTTCCTCATCCCGCTTGATGACAACCGGCAGTGGTACCGCTACCACCACCTCTTCGCACAGTTGCTGCGCAGCCAGCTCGCCAACACCGAGCCGGGTATCGTGCCTGAACTGCACAGGCGTGCGAGCGCCTGGCACCGGCTCTTGGGATCGGTCGAAGAATCGGTCAGCCACGCACTTGCGGGCGGTGACGTCGCGGCAGCCGTTGACGTCATCACGCACCACTGGCACGAATATGTTGATGCCGGCCGGGCAGCGACGGTCCGCGGATGGATGCGCTCGCTCGGTGAGGACCGGATTGCAGCCAACCCCGTGGTGGCGCACTGCGCGGCCTGGGCCGCGGCCCTTACGGGTGATCAGATCTCGGTACGCCACTGGCTCCCGGTCATCGAGAAAGGTCAGCATGAAGGGCCGTTGCCCGACGGAATCCGTTCGCTGGAGTCCTCGGCGGCACTGCTGCGCGGCGTCTACGGTTTTGAAGGCATCAAGGTGATGCGCGAGTCCGCGGCCACGGCCGCCAGCCTCGAAAGCGACCCTGCGTCGCCCTGGTACGCTCTGGCCCGAATGGCGCTCGGCTTCAGCCACTACCTGTCTGGTGAGGCCAGCGCGGGGGCAGTGCCGCTGGAGGAGGCAGCACAAAGCGAGGCAGCCTTTCCGGCGATCCGGCTACAGGTCCTCTCTGCGCTGGCCCTGACCTCGCTCGAGCTGGGCAGACTCGCGCGGGCGCAGGAATGCGCCACTGCTGCCCGGGACCTCGCCGCTGGAAGCGATCTCAGCGAAACGCCGATCGGTGCCCAGGCATACATCGCGAGGGGCGCCGTCTATGCCGCGCGGGGTCAGCTCGACGAGGCGCGGAGCGAGCTGGAGCATGGTTACCGGTCCCGCCATAGGGTCTTCGGAATCAACCCCTGGCCCACTCTCGTGGCCTCACTTTTGCTGGCGCGGGTACTCCTCGACCTGGGGGACCGCGACCGCGCCGCAGAACTCGCCGCCGAGGCCAGGGACATGCTGGCCACGCTGCCAGACGGCACGGAAGCCCTGCGGACCCGACTAGCGGAACTCGACCGGAGAATCGCGCGTCGGCCCAGCGCAGTGAGGGTCGCCGAGCCGCTCACCGAGCGCGAGGTGGCGGTGCTGCGGCTGCTCGGCGGCACGCTCTCCCTGCGCGAGATCGGGCAAGAGCTGTTCGTGTCGGCGAATACGATCAAGACTCATGTGCAGCGGATCTACCGGAAGCTTGGCGTGACAACCCGGCACGACGCCGTTGAGCAGGGCAAGCAGGCTGGAATCCTCTGACACGCCGGTGCGACGGCCGCTGACTCACCCCAGTGAACAAGCGGAACGGGCGGCCGTGGCATGACGTAGCCCGCTCGGCGTCGCGATGCGGCCGCCAACGGGGCTATATCCCGTTTGTCGAGCTCGCAGGCCAGCCGGGCGCCCTACCGCGGATGAGACCGCCACAGCTCAAATCCCCATAGCTCCACCAGGCAAAGAGTCTTCGGGAGCATCATCACCTTTAGTGGCACCCGTTCTGCTCCTCGAACCTGCCCCTTGCTGACGAACTCACCGTCACCTGAGGGGGCCGGCCGCCCAGCCGGATACGCCGGCGATGCGCAGCACGAGCACCCGGGCGAAGGGCTGGTCGCGATACTGGGGGTAGCGGCCGGCCAGTGCGGCGGCCAGGGCCGCAGCTCGGTCGGGGGCGCCGTCGCCCTGCCAGCGCAGCTCGGCGCGTACCCACCACAGCTGCGACCAGTCACCCCGATCCCAGTGCTCGACCAGCAGCGTGGCGCGCGGATCGGCCGCCAGGTTCCTCTCTCGCTGCAGGTGCAGTGACGCCTTGGGTTTTACCCGGTCCACGGGCACGCCGACGTAGCCATCTGCGTCCAGCACGTACACGACGGGCACGGCGTCGATGCCCCGCTCGGCGTGGAGCGTGCAGAGGATCCCATGGTCGCGCGCGGCCAGCCTTGCCAGCGCTTCGTTATCGGCAAGTCTCATTGCAGAGGAGCGGTTGCCGTGCACATGGAGGTGAAGACTCCTCAAAACGTGGCTGAGTGGTGATTCGCCGGTGGCGCAATAGTAGCGACGCCTCCTTCCTCGGCGAGCGGTTGCCCTCTGCCAGATCCACGGAGCTGGTAGTGGGAGCCGCAGCGGCAGGCCAGCAACGACAGGCTCCAAGGCAAACCCGAGGGGCGTTACGCTGGCGCCGTGTCGGGGCATACGCGCTGGCATCCAGCGTTCGCCTCCGAAGGGAGGACGCTTGCCATGAACCTGGCCGCGTGGGTCGAACGTCACGCCCGCCGCCTGGCGGACGCACCGGCTCTGGCGGACGGCGAACGCCTCCACGCCAGCTGGGCTGAGTTCGCCGCCCGGGCGGCGGGTGCCGCGGGCGGCCTGCGCGATGAGCTCGGCCTGTCGCCGGGGGACCGGGTCGCCGTCCTGATGCGCAACCGGCCTGAGTACCTCGAGGCCCTGATCGCCATTTGGCACGCCGGCCTGGTCGCTGTGCCCGTCAACGCTCGCCTCCACCGGGACGAGATCGCCTACATCCTCGAGGACAGCGGGTCGGCGGCCGTCGTGACCGATGCCGACCATGCCGGCGACGTCGAGTCGCTGGCCGGCACCGTTGCCTCATTCGGGGCGGTCGTGGTGGCGCCGGGGGAGCGGTGGGACCGGCTCACGGGGTCGTCGCCAGCGTCGCTCATCAGCCGGCAGCCGGACGACCCGGCGTGGCTTTTCTACACCAGCGGCACCACAGGAAGGCCCAAGGGAGCCACGCTCACCCACCGCAACCTGCTGATGATGAGCCTCAGCTACCTTGCCGACATCGACCCGGTGATGCCTCGGGACTCCATGCTCCACGCTGCGCCCCTGTCGCACGGGTCGGGCCTCTACGGGCTGCCGCACCTGGCTCGCGGCGCGGTGAGCGTCGTGCCGCACTCCGGCGGCGTGGACGCAGACGAGATCGCCGCGCTCCTGGGGCACTGGCCGGGGATGTCGTTCTTCGCCGCTCCCACCATGGTGAAGCGGCTGGCCGGTGACCGCGCGATCGCCGGAGCAGACCTCTCGCATCTGAAGACCATCATCTACGGCGGCGCCCCGATGTACCTGACCGATCTGGAGAGCGCGCTCGGGACCTTCGGCCCCCGCCTGGCCCAGATCTACGGGCAGGGAGAGACGCCGATGACCATCACGGCCCTGTCCAAGGCGGACCACGCGGACCGGCACCATCCCCGGTGGCGGGACCGACTGCAGAGCGTGGGAGTGCCCCGCACCGACGTCGAGGTCCGTGTCGTCGACGGCGACGACCGGGAACTTCCCATCGGCGAGGCGGGAGAGGTCGTGGTCCGAGGCGACGTCGTCATGGCCGGGTACTGGAACGAGCCGGATGCCACCGCCGAGACGCTGCGTGGGGGCTGGCTGCACACCGGCGACATCGGCAGCTTCGACGCCGAGGGGTACCTCACACTGCGAGATCGCTCGAAGGACCTGATCATCAGCGGGGGAATGAACATCTATCCCCGGGAGGTAGAGGAGGCGCTGCTCCGCCACCCCGGCGTCAGGGCAGCGGCAGTGGTGGGCCGGCCCGACCGCGAGTGGGGCGAGGCGGTCGTCGCTTTCGTGGTGGCCGCTGAAGGCGACGCCGCGCCGACCGCAGATGACCTCGGCCGGACCTGCCTCGAGCACATCGCCCGCTTCAAGCGGCCCAAGGAGTACCGGTTCGTCGAAGCCCTGCCGACCAACAACTACGGCAAGGTCGTCAAACGGGAGCTGCGCGACCGGCTGCGCGACGAGACAGAGGGCAGCCCGCTCGCCTAAGACGTTCGCAAAATGAGACGCGTTTTGCGGCCACTGAGCCTGTTATTCTTCGCCCAAGTCGGCAGTTCCGGGGGGGATTGTGCCGCTCGACCGGAGCTTCGGCCGTCGTCGGGAATGAACGCACGACAAGGAGGCTGTTTCGCATGAAGCTCGCTCTCTACCTGCCGAACTTCCGTGACAAAGTGACCGTCAGGGAACTCGAAGAGCTCACCAGCCTGGCCGAGGACCTCGACTTCGACTCAGTCTGGACGCTCGACCGGATCGTCGTCCCGGAAGCCTCCGACCGAGAAGAGCTCCAGTACTCGTTCGGCATGATGGACGAGTTCCCTAAGGCGTTGCCAGTCTCCTCACGCGGCCAGTGGTACCAGGGCTGGCCGCTGATTCCCTGGCTCGCCGCGAAGACCACCAAGGTGCGCATCGGCATGAGCATCACCGACACGCCGTACCGGGCGCCCGGTGTCCTCGCCACGGAGATCGCTACCGTGGACCATCTCTCCAACGGCAGGGTCAACGTGGGCGTGGGAGCCGGCTGGATGCCCGAGGAGTTCGCCGCCGCCAGCGCCTCGCACATCTACCCCAAGCGGCACAAGCACGTGCGGGAGACGATAGAGATCATGCAGGGCATCTGGACGAACGACCTGTTCGAGTACCACGGCGAGTTCGCCGACTTCGGCAGGTGCGGGTTCGGAGCCAAGCCGTTGCAGAAGCCGCACCCGCCCATCTTCTTCAGCGGCCTCAAGGACCCGAAGCGCTCGGCAAACCGCATCGCCAAGTACAACCTCGCGGGTTGGACCGGCATCCAAGACACCCCCGAGGAGCTCCAGGTGTGGCGCACCGCCATCCAGCGTGAACTCGGAGAGCTCGGGAGTTCCCGCTCGATCGACGATCTGGAGATCTGCAGCATGATCTGGTTCGTGATCACTGACGAGAAGACCGATCAGACCCCGCAGGGCAAAGCGAGCAATCTGATGGTTGGGACAGCGGCCCAGATCACCGACATCCTCAAGCGCTACCGGGAGGCCGGGCTGACAATGCCGCTCCTCTGGCCGCCCTTCCAGGACGTGCCGGTCTCGAAGACGCTCGACGATATGAAGCGGCTGAAGCAGGAGATCATGCCGAAGGTCGAGGCCATCTGACTGGCTGACTGATCGCTCGCTGATCCGCCTCGGTGCTGGACCGTTACGTAGACCACACTGGACCGGGCCGGGCTGACTGGCCAGCCCGGGCAGCGCGGCCGGATGGCCGGGTGAGCGCGGCTGCGACGACTGGGCTCACCCTTTGACACCGGCGCGCTCCTGGCGCTTGACCACCCCGCCAAAGCTGACCCCCAGGACATCGCTCGCGTCGACCCGACAGTGCCGCGAATTCCCGTCTAGCTCGCCAGCTTGCCGCCTGCGACACCTGCTGCTGGTGTCCCGTTGCATCACCCCATTCCTGGGGTTACCATCCATGCAGATGGTGAGGAGATGGTGTGGTGGCCCGGGGTGAGGGCGAGAAGACCGAGAAGATCACTATCAACCTGGGACCGGTGGACCTCGGGCAAATCGATCTGCTGGTCCAGGAAGGCTTCTACACCAACCGCACCGATTTCATCCGCACAGCCATCCGTACCCAGCTCGCCAGCCGGGGCGAGGCGCTCGACCAGACGGCGGCCCGGCGCACGCTCACCCTGGGCAGCTGCCATTACACCCGCCGCGACCTGGAGGAGATCCGCCACTCCGGCCAGATGATCCACATCCGGGTGCTGGGGCTGGCTAGCATCGCCTCCGACGTCTCCCCCCAGCTGGCCCTGGCCACGATTGCCTCAGTGGAGGTGCTCGGCGCCTTCCGCGCACCCGCTGCGGTGAAGGCGGCCCTGGCGGCTCGCACCTCCTAAGCCACCGCGTGGACAACAGCCCCCCGGAGAACCACCGCCCACCTCAGCGCGTCGGCTGTCCGCAGGAAGATCAGCGAAGACAACCACGAGAAGGGACACTGCCATGGATGCACGCCAGATGGCGGCGATGGCTGAGGCCACTCGCCTGACCTACCAAGGCCGCCTCGTCGAGGCAACCGCGCTGATCCAGCAGACTCTGGCCACCCCGGCGGTGACACGGCGTGCGCCGGATGCGTCATCCGCCGAGGAGGGCACCGGCGGCGCGCCTGGCCGGTACCCCGATCCCCCGCTTGCGCTGATCGCCCGCGAGGGGACAAAGCTGAGGGAGGTCCGTTCCGGCTGGATTCCCCGCCTCCGGACTCTTCCCAGCCGAGTGGCATCGGGCCCGCACCGCGGGCACCGGCCCGCGGTCCCGGCCGTCAGGCGGTCGGCGGGCCGGTTTGACGCCTTCTCCTACACCAACGCCGCCGGCACCCGTGCCTACCGGCTCTATATCCCCGGGGGCCACACCCGCGGGCCCCTGCCGCTGGTCGTGATGCTGCACGGCGGCGCCCAAGACGCCGCTACCTTCGCCGCCGCCACCGGCATGAACGACCTCGCCGAGCATCAGAGGTTCCTCGTCGCCTACCCCGAGCAGTCCCGCTCGGCGAACGCTGGCCGGTACTGGAACTGGTTCGACCCCGGTCACCAGCGCCGCAACGCCGGCGAGCCGTCGCTGATCGCCGGGATCACCGGCGAGGTCACGGGCCGCTACGGGGCAGATGCCAGCCGGGTCTATGTAGCCGGATTCTCTGCCGGGGGCGCGATGGCTGCGGTGCTGGCAGCGGTCTACCCCGATCTTTACGCGGCCGTCGGCGTGCACTCGGGGCTGGCCTATGCCGCCGCCCGTGACCTGGCCTCCGCGTTCGCCGCGATGAGGCAGGGCCCGCCACGGCCGGCCCGGCCCGCGGCGCAATCCCTGCCGCTGATCGTCTTCCATGGTGACCGGGATCCGACCGTGGCCCACGCCAACGCCACGGGTCTCATCGACCACGTCCTGGCAGCAGGCAGCCCGGGTGCCGCGCCCACCGCAGTAACCAGCGACGGGCAGGTAGTCGGCGGCCATGCCTATACCCGCACCTGCTACCAGGACCCCGCCGGCGCGACCCTGGCCGAGCGCTGGACCATCCACCGGGGCGGGCATGCCTGGTCCGGTGGTGTGCAGCACGGGTCCTACACCGACCCCCACGGGCCAAACGCCAGCGCCGAGTTCGTCCGCTTCTTCGACGAACATCCCGCCCCCCCGCCGGGCCGCTGACCGGACCGGCCCTGGACGTACCAGAACATACGCGAGGTGGCTGACCTTGGCAGCTCCCTTGACCAGCCGCCGCGCTTGACAAAGTAAGCGTATGCTCTATATAGTTAGCAATAGAACAACTATCAGGAGGAATCATGACTGAAGCCCACACCATGGGCCGCGAGCTCCAGGACGAAGTCCTGAGCACGGTCCGCAAGAGCCAAACCGTAGTCATCGAGGCGATCCAGGCCTGGGCCAGCAAGGCCCAGTCGATCACCCCGGAACTGCCGTGGCTGAACATGCCATTCACCGACAAGCTGCCCAAGCCGCAGGAGTTCATCGCGAGCTCCTACGACTTCGCCGAGCAGCTGCTAGCCAGCCAGCGGACGTTCGCTGAGGATGTCCTGAAGGCGATCGCTCCGATGACAGCCGGCAAGAACGACGCTCCGGCCACGAAGAACGGCGCGGCGGCCAAGTAACCCCCAATCGCGCGGCGGGCCCGGTGAGGTTCGCCGCGCGATAGTGGTGCTGTACGCGAAGATCGTGGTCAGCCGCGGATGTAGTCGCCTGGCGCATCGCCGAGCACGGGGTAGTGTGCGCTGCCGGTCTGCGGGGGCAGGCCGAGGCGGCCGGCCCGCGCGTCGGCCCACGCTGCCCAGTCCTCCCACCACGAGCCGGTGCGCCGTTCCGCTGCTTCCCGCCACTGCACCGCGGTCTGCGGGTTGTGCTCGCTTACCTCGTACCAGGCCTTCGGCCCTGGCGGGTTGACGATGCCGGCGATGTGCCCGCCACTGGACAGCACGTAACGGACGCTCCCGCCTAGCAGGCCCGTCGCCTGGTACGACGACGGCCAGGGCACGATGTGGTCATTCACCGCGCCGACGATGTAGGTGTCGTTCTTGACGTCAGCCAGCGACAGCAACGTCCCGGCCAGCTCCAGCTCGCCACGGGCGAGCTGGTTGTGCGCGTACAGCGAGCGCAGGCAGAAGGAATGCATGGCCGCGGGCAGCCGGGTGCTGTCCGTGTTCCAGGCCAGGATGTCGAAGGCGGGCGGGCTCTGGCCCATCAGCCAGTTCGACACCACGTAGTTGAAGATCAGGTCATTGGCTCGCAGCGCATCGAATGTGGCGGCCATCTGGGAGCCCTCCATGAGACCGGTGCGCGCCATCTCGGTTTCCAGCCGGGAGATGGTCTGCTCGTCGGAAAAGGCGCCGAGCACACCTGGCTCGCTGTAGTCCAGCAGGGTGTTGAGCAGCGTGACCGAGCCGATCCGGTGATCGCCGGTTCCGGCCAGGTAGGCGGCGAGCATCGCGGTCAGCGCCCCGCCCAGGCACAGCCCCACGATGTCGGTCACCGGCGAGCCGGTGATGTCGGAGATCACGTCCAGCGCGGTCCTCGGGCCGTGGATGAGGTAGTCATCCAGGGTCACGTCGCGCATCGAAGCGTCCGGGTTGCGGTAGGAGATCGCGAAGACCGTGCGCCGGTGCTGGACCGCCCACTCGATGAAGCTCCGCCCGGGGGCGAGGTCCATGACGTAGTACTTGTTGATCCACGGAGGGCTGGCCAGCAGCGGGATGGCGCGCACCCGCTTGCCCTGCGGGGCGTACTGGATCAGCTCCATCAGCTCGTTGCGGAACACCACCTTCCCCGGGGTCGCGGCGAGGTTGCGGCCCAGCTCGAACGCGGCGGTGTCGACCTGGCGCGGCCGGCCGCCGTTATCCGCCAGGTCGCCGGCGAAGTTGCGGGCGCCGGCCAGCACGCTGGCCCCGCCGGTCTCGAAGGCCCTCTTCAGCGCGGCCGGATTGGTCGCCAGGAAGTTGGTCGGGGCCAGCGCGTCGAAGGCCAGGCCCACGGCGAACTGCGCCTTCTGGTCGGCCAGCGGGTCGCCGCGGCCGGCCGTCAGCAGGTCGTCGCCCAGCCGCCGGGCGGCGAGGTAGGCCTGCCGCAGCGCGAAGTAGCCGGGGTTGTCCTCCCACGCCGGGTCGGCGAACCGCCGGTCCCTGGCATCCACCGGCACCGGCGGGGCCGCCTCCGACCCGAGCCACCGGGCGGCCGCGGCCGGCCCCACCCCGGCCAGCGCAGTGCCAAACCGCAGCCACGCCGCGCCGACCTCGGCCGGGCGCGCCGTGGCGCGGGCTAGTACCGAGAGCACCGACTCCCCGAAGTCGGCGGGATCCAGCCGGGCGAATAGCCCGGTCTCCGGGGCCAGCGCGTCAGCCGCCTCCGCCCCCGCCTGCCACGCCGCTTCCTGTGCGTTCATCGGCCGCCTCCGGTGCCGCCGGCCGCGCGGTCCGTCCAGGAGGCAATGCCCCCGGCGGCTCCCGGCGACTCTGCCAGGTGAAAGCTGGCCACTATCAGGCTACGGGCACCACACCGCCGGGCCAAGGCCTCCGCGCCGGGGATCGTCATATGCGCTCGAAGATCGCGGCGATGCCCTGGCCGCCGCCGATGCACATCGTGACCAGCGCATACCTGCCGCCGGTCCGGCGCAGCTCATACAGTGCCTTGACGGTGAGGATGGCGCCGGTGGCAGCGAGCGGGTGGCCGAGCGAGACGCCGCTGCCGTTGGGGTTGGTCCGGTCCGGTGGCAGGCCGAGCTCGCGGACCACCGCGAGCGCTTGCGCCGCGAAGGCTTCATTCACCTCGAACACGTCGATGTCGTCCAGCTTCATCCCGGCCCGGTCCAGGGCCTTGCGCACTGCGGGTACCGGGCCCATGCCCATGATCCGCGGCTCGACGCCGGCGTGCGCGTAGGCGACCAGTCGCCCGAGTGCGCTGTGCCCGTTGCGCTCGGCGAACCCGCGGTCCGCCAGCACCACCGCGGCCGCAGCGTCGTTGATGCCCGAGGAGTTTCCCGCGGTGACCGTGCCGTCCTCGGCGAACGCCGGCCGAAGCCGGGCCAGGTCGCCGGTTGTCACGCCGGGCCGGATGTGCTCGTCGGCGTCGACGGTCACCGTGCCCTTGCGGCCCGCCACCTCGACCGGCGTGATCTGCTCGGTGAAGTACCCGGCGTCCGCGGCGGCCGCGGCCCGGCGGTGGCTTTCCGCGGCGAGCGCGTCCTGGTCGGCCCGGGAGACGTCGTAGTCGGTGGCGACGTTCTCCGCCGTGACCCCCATGTGGCAGGCGTCGAACGGGTCGGTGAGCGCGCCGACCATCGCGTCGACCGTGACGCCGTCCTGCATCCGCTGTCCCCATCGCAGGCCAGGCAGCCAGTACTGGCCCCGGCTCATCGACTCCGTCCCGCCGGCCACCGCGACGTCGCAGTCGCCGAGCCGGATCGCCTGTGCCGCGGACACGATCGCCTGCAGCCCGCTGCCGCACAGCCGGTTCAGCGTGAACGCCGGCGTCTCGACCGGCAGCCCGCCGTTGACCGCGGCGACCCGGCCCAGGTACATGTCCCGGACCTCGGTGTGGATCACGTGGCCGAAGACCGCGTGGCCGACGTCGGACGGGTCCACGCCCGCGCGGCTGACCGCCGCGCGCACCACGGTCGCGGCCAGATCACACGGCGGGACGGCCGCGAGGCCACCTCCGTACTTGCCGATCGGGGTCCGCGTGCCGGACAGGACCAGGACGTCCCGGTGGTCTTCCATGACTCCTCCACTCAGATGTCGCACGTCACATGTCCAGGCCGCCGTTGACGGCCCAGATCTGCCCGGTGATGTACGCGGACTCGTCCGCCGCCAGGAAGCAGACCACCCGGGCGATTTCTTCGGGCTTCCCGAGCCGGCCCACCGGTATCTGCCCGCGCAGCCGGTCCAGCACCTTGTCCGGGATGGTGGCCATCATGTCGGTCGCGATGTACCCGGGCGTGACCGCGTTGATGGTCAGCCCGATCCCGTCACCGACCGGGCGCTGCGCCCGGCTGAGCTGGAACACCGCCTCCCTGGCCAGCGACTTGGTCAGCCCGAACAGGCCAGACTTCGACGCGGCGTAGTTGGCCTGGCCGATGTTGCCGGTCTCGCCGATCACCGAGGAAACGCTGATGATCCGGCCGCTGCCCCGTTCCAGCATGTGCTCGAGCGCGGCCTGGGCCATGAAGAACGCGCCCGACAGGTTGACCGCGATCACCTTCTGCCAGTCTTCGTCGGTCATCTTGGCCACCGTCCGGTCGATCGTGATCCCGGCGTTGTTGACCAGGATGTCCAGCCGGCCATGCTGATCGATGACCTCGCCCAGCACGCGCCGGCAATCACCGGCCGCGCCGATGTTCCCGTGGTGCACTGTGATCCGCCGCCCCGGATGTTCGGCCGACATGCTGGCCACGAACTTCTCCGCGCCCTCATGACCGCGCCAGTAGCCGGCCGCGACCTCCGCGCCCTCACCGGCCAGCTGGTGGCAGATCGCGGCGCCGATACCGCGCGTGCCGCCAGTGACGAACGCCACCCGGCCGTCTACCGTGGCCAGTCCGCCGCCCGCCGGTCCCGGCTGCTGCTGCATCGTCGTCGTCATCGCGTGCTTCCCATCTGTTGCGTGCCGCTATTTATTGCCGTCTCGCGCGGTCGCCTGCAGCAGTGTGTCCAGCACGGACGTGCTGCGCGGGGTCGTCGCGTCGCCGAGCCGGTGGGCCGGCAGCTCGCGGGGGAACGCATCGATAACACCGGCGAAGGCGCCAGCCATCCTTGGAGCCGGTCGCGGTGCGCCTGCAGTGGCACACACACATGGACCGGGCGGGCCATAGACGCTCATCAGTTTTCCCTCGCGTGACTCTGTTGCGTCACCAGGGTCTGGAGCGACATTCGTGACTACCCGAGAACAACCGCGCCAATGCGATCAGGACGGCTGCTTCTCCTGACCATACGCTTAACCGGCAGTTCCCGATATAGGCGCTCAGGGTTGGCCGTCCCGCTTGCCGGCGGCAAGGCGGCTCGGCCTGTCGCTCAGACGGCGGCTGGTCGTGCACGCCCTGGCTTGGTTACCCGCTGCCCCGCGCCGCGGCCCTTGTCGTCCCGATTTGCCGGGCGTACCCTCTGAGCAGAAAGCTCTCGCCGGGCCGTATGCGTGCGCCCGAGAGCTAGAGTGCTGCTCCGGACCTCGGCGGCGTCATGCGGGTACGCAGGCCGAGGTGGCACATGACAGGATTTGTGAGCCAGCCGTTACGGTCTCTGGCGATCGATATAAATCAGCCGAGCACTCTGCTGCACTGGTCGATCTTCGAAGTGACGGTGGCGAACCTCGTCCTGATCGCGGTCATGGTCGTCATCTTCGGCGCGGCGCTACTGCTCCCGTTTCCGCGCGGCCACCGTCAAGAGGTCGCTGCAGTCGCCGGCAGTGAGACGGACGGGCCTGCGGACCGCGGCACGGCCGCGGCGACTGATCCGGCTGATGACAGCACCGCCGGCATGTGGACCGCGCGGGTGCGGCGCCGAGCGGTGGCCGTGCTGCCACCGGGCAAGCTGCTGCCCGACAGCCAGCCCGCGTACGTGGCGTCCTGGATTTACGTGTTCGGTGTGGCCTCGATTGCCGCGCTCGGGGTGGCGATCGTGTCAGGGTTCGCGCTGGCGTTAGGCGGCCCGGACTGGTGGCATTACAACCCGGTAGGGCATTTCTTTAACAGCCTGCACCTGTGGAGCGTCGAGCTGTTCATGGCGGTGCTGGTCATCCATTTGTGGGGCAAGTTCTGGATGGCCGCCTGGCGCGGCCGCCGGGCGCTGACGTGGATTACGGGCGTGGTCGCATTCGTGGCCTCGGTCTTAGAGTGCTTCACCGGGTATGTGTCACAGCAGAACTTCGATTCGCAGTGGATCTCCACCAGCGGCAAGGACGCATTCAACGCGGTCGGGGTCGGCGCGTTCTTCAACGTGATGAACTTCGGGCAGATGCTGATGTGGCACATTGTGCTTCTGCCGATCGTGCTGATCGCTGTCGTCGGCGGTCACGTGCTGCTGGTCCGGGTCCGCGGCGTCTCGCACCCGATCGGCGCGCATCCTGCGGTGACGGGCCGCGGGCGGCTTCGGCGGCGGGCGATCGCGGCAGCCGACGCAGCGCCGTGGCGCGGCCCGAACCGACGCTACGACATCCTGAAGGAAGGCACCATCGCGTCAGTGGTCGTGCTGGCGCTGACGCTCGGCCTGGCCGCCTTGCTGTCCTCCCCGGACGTGCCGCCGGTCACGATCGCGACCTGGGCGCGGCTCGCGCCGGCTGATTTCCTGGGCACCGCGGCCAGCGAGCTCAACGGGACCAGCGAGACCGCGACGTACGGGCCGCCCTACAACAACCAGTCCGCCAGCGTGCAGAAGCTGCTGTTCTCCCCGCAGACCTGGTTCGGGGTCACCCAGCCGGTCAACGCCGCGCAGGACTTCGTGATCGGCCCGCTGACCCAGCTTGCGGCCACCGACCCGGCCGCCGCAGCCCCGCTGGCGGTCTACAAGGCGGCGTCGCCCGCCCAGCAGCTGAAGTGGGCGAATGCCTACGCCACCGCCGAAACCAAGGTCAAGTTCGTCGGCGGCGTTCCGGTCATTCCCCGGGCCGATGACGGGCCCGTCCCGGCCATGATGGCCAGCGAGCTCACCCTCGCCCGAAGTGGCGCGCTGGACACTGACCTGCTCGCCCAGCAGCCGTTCTACGGCACCAACTTCACCAAGCCGCTGCTGTTCATCGAAGACGGCTCATACTTCGTGAACAAGGCCACCGCCCTGAACCTGTCCGGCTCCCAGTGGGGCGTAATGAACGAGACCGGCAGCTACCCTGGCCAGCCCTGGCTGTGGCTGTACACGCTGTGGTACCAGGTGCCGGGATGGACCAACTCCGCCAACATCGACATGATCGCGATCTACATGACCGGCCTGGCCACGATCCTGCTGCTGCTCATCCCGTTCATCCCCGGGCTGCGCGACATCCCCCGCCTCATTCCGGTGCACCGGCTCATCTGGCGCAACTGGGACAACCCCACAACCGGAACCGGCACAGAAACCAGCCAGGTCCCCACCACCAGCACACGCCATTCCCGGTCGTGACGGAACCTGCTACCCCTTTTCCTAACGCCCGCTCCGGGTCCATGAGGGCCATGCCGTCCTGGTACGCGCCGGCCACCGGTGGAACGGCTAGCCAGCGTGCGACTGGATCGCGGTGAGCGCCAGCGTGTAGACAATGTCGTCCACTAGTGCACCGCGGCTGAGGTCGTTCACCGGCTTGCCGAGGCCCTGCAGCATCGGGCCGACGCTCACCACCTGTGCGCTGCGCTGCACAGCTTTGTAGGTCGTATTGCCAGTGTCGAGGTCCGGGAAGATGAAGACGCTGGCGCGTCCGGCCACCGCGCTGCCGGGCCGTTTGCTGAGCCCCACCGAAGCGATGGCGGCAGCGTCGTACTGCAGCGGGCCGTCGACGGCCAGATCGGGTTCGCGTTCACGCACGATCCGGGTCGCCTCGGCGACCTTGTCGACATCGCTGCCCACGCCGGAGGTGCCGGTGCTGAAGCTGATCATCGCCACCCGGGGCTCGATGCCAAAGGCCCGGGCCGATGCCGCGCTCTGGATGGCGATGTCGGCCAGGTCTTCGGCGTCGGGCCGGGGGTTGATGGCGCAATCGCCGTAGACGACCACCTGGTCGGGAAGGCACATGAAGAACACCGACGACACCAGGCGGCTACCGGGCCTGGTGCCCAGGATCTGCAGCGCCGGGCGAACCGTGGCGGCGGTGGTGTGGACCGCGCCCGCGACCATGCCGTCCACCTCTCCCTGCTGGAGCATCATGGTGCCGACCGTGATCGGGTCAGCGAGGTGATCGCGTGCCATCTCTTCGGTCCAGCCGCGGTGCCGCCGCAGCTTGGCCAGCGGAGCGACGTAGCGCTCGGCGACGGCCCGGTTGTCGACGACGGTGACGCCATCGGGCAGCTGAAGCCCGAGGCTGCGGGCCAGCTCGGCCACCTGGTCCGGCGGGCCCAGCAGCACGCAGCGGGCGATACCTCGCTCGGCGCAGGCGACCGCGGCCTGCACGATGCGAGGCTCGGTGCCTTCGGGCAGCACCACACAGGCGTCGGCGGCGCGGGCCAGCCCGACGAGCTGGTAGCGGAACGCGGCGGGGCTGAGCCGGCGAGACCGGGAGGAACTGGGCAGTGACTGCAGCCAGGAGGCGTCCAGCGCTTCGGCGATATTGTCTATCACGCCCTCGATTCGTTCGAGGTCGTCGATCGGCAGGCCCGGGTCTAGGTCGCGTACCTGCATCGCGGTCTCGTAGCTGCTGTCGTCGACCACGAGAATAGGCAGGCCGGTGTCGCACGCCGCCCGGGTGAGCTCCCATACCCGCGGGTCCGGCTCGACCCCGGCGGTCAGGAGCAGAGCGGCCAGCCGGGTTCCGCTGAGCGCGGCGAGGCAGGCCGCCATGACCACGTCGTGACGGTCACCGGGGACCACGACGAGCCGGCCTTCGGTGAGCACGCGGAGGCCGCCCGGGACGCCCTGGGCGAACACCGCCACCTCCTTGATGCGCCGGGACAGGTCACCCTCGCTAAGCACCCGCGGGCGCCGCTCACGAACCAGATCGCGGACACGCAGCCAGGTCAGCTCAGGGCGGTGCGGCACCGCGGCGATGAGGCGGAGCCCGCGCTGGGATAGCGCGTCGCCCAGCTGCGCTGCCGCAGACGGATCGTCCGCCGGCACGCCGTTGACCACGCAGCCGACCACGCGTGCGTGCTCGCCCGACCAGTACCCGCTGGCCGTGATGGCGAGCGCCTCGGCCAGACGTTCGACGGTATCCACAGCCGGGACTGGCCCAGGGTCCACGTTGGGGTCAGCGTAGTTCTGGCCGCTCCCCGCGCCGGCCGCCGGCCAGCTGGCGACAAGCAGGACGTCGGCGTCGATCGCTTTGGCCAGCGCCTGGTTGAGTCCACTGGCGTATAGCTTGGCCGGCCCCGGGCTGAGCCCTTCGACGACGACAACATCGGATCGGTCATGAACCGGCTGCCAGGCAGCGACAATCTTCTCGAGCACGGCGTCGAGTCCGCCCGATCCGAGCTGCTGCTCCAGGTGGGCAGTGGACAGCGGATCTGGAGGACGCAGCGCCGTGGTGGCCGCAGCCAGCGCGATCGAGCGGTCGGGGCCGCCGTCGGGCCGGGGCTGCGCCACCGGCTTGACGAACGCGACGTTCACGCCCCGCCGGTCGAGGGCTCGCACTACGCCGAGGCAGGTCCTGGCCAGGCCGACGCCGGCGGCGGTGGGCACGATGAGCAATGTCCGGGCCATGACGTCATCCCGCAGCGCGGACGAAAGGCCGGCAACCCGCAGCAATGACGCGGGCGGTGTCCCGGGCGATCAGGAGCTCCTCGTCCGTCGGCACGACGAGCGCCAGGACCGGGCCGGCCACGCTGATGCGCCCCCCGGTGCGCCGGCCATGGCCGGCATTGGCCTCGGCGTCCTCTGCCAGGCCAAGGAAGCCCAGCCGGCTGAGCACCAGGCTGCGGACCACGGCACTGTTTTCCCCGATGCCGCCGGTGAAGACCAGCGCGTCGAGCCGCTGCAGCCCGACCACCAGCCCGGCGATCGCCTTGGCCAGCCGGTGCACGAACACCTCGAGGGCGAGCTGGGCTCGCTCGTTTCCGTCAGCGGCCGCAGCAACGACGGTGCGCATGTCATTACCCACGCCGGACAGCCCCTGAAGCCCGCTGTCGACGTTCAGCGCCTGGGTCAGCTCGCCGACATTCATGCCGGTCCGGCCGGCCAGGTAGCCGAGCAGGCCCGGATCGACGTCGCCTGACC
>Ga0208725_1000081_pt1 | contig 20319 bp, 11 predicted proteins | sample MicForSoSWNH13_O_FD_188004 | JGI IMG/M metagenome (GOLD analysis project Ga0208725, IMG submission 188004) | Forest soil microbial communities from Harvard Forest Long Term Ecological Research site in Petersham, Massachusetts, USA - MetaG HF011... | ecosystem: Environmental > Terrestrial > Soil... | reverse complement strand
GTTCGTCCGGGTCGACCTCATCCACTGCGGCGGCCTGCTCCCCGCCAGTCAGGGCGGCTGTCCGCTCGGCGACCGACAGGATGCCCAGCTCGGCGCGCTCGTCGTAGGACAGGTGGTCGAGGGCCAGGCGGCGGAAGATGTAGTCCATCACCGAGCTGGCCATCCGGATGTCCGGGTCGTCGGTGATCCCGGCCGGGTCGAACCGCATGTTGGTGAACTTGGCGACGTACGACTCCAGCGGGATGCCGTACTGCAGCCCGACCGAGATCGCGATCGAGAACGCGTCCATCACCCCGGCGAGGGTCGAGCCCTGCTTGCCGAGTTTGAGGAAGACCTCGCCGATCCCGTCGCCCGGGTAGCTGGAGGCGGTCATGTAGCCCTCGGCGCCCGCCACCGAGAACCGGGTGACCATGGCCGTCCGCTGCTTGGGCAGCCGCCGCCGCACCGGGCGGACGTCGTGCGGCGCCGCGGGCTCGGCCGCGGTCGCCTCCGCCTCGGCTGGCTTCTTCTTGGCGATCGATAGCGGCTGGCCGACCTTGCAGTTGTCACGGTAGATGGCCAGCGCCTTCAGGCCGAGCTTCCAGCCCTCGAAGTAGATCTGCTCGACGTCCTCTATCGTGGCGCTTTCTGGCAGATTGACGGTTTTTGAGATCGCGCCACTCAGCGCGGGCTGGACGGCCGCCATCATGCGGACGTGGCCCATTGCGCTGATCGACCGCTCGCCCATTGCGCAGTCGAACACCTCGTAGTGCTCTGGCCGTAGCCCGGGGGCATCGACGACGTGCCCGTGCTCCGCGATGTACTCGACGATGGCCTCGGCCTGCTCAGGCTGGTAGCCGAGGTTCTTCAGCGCCCGCGGCACCGTCTGGTTGACGATCTGCATGGAGCCGCCGCCAACCAGCTTCTTGAACTTCACCAGCGCCAGGTCAGGCTCCACCCCGGTGGTGTCACAGTCCATCATGAGACCAATTGTACCCGTTGGAGCCAAAAGACTGGCTTGGGAGTTTCTGTACCCATTTAGGTTACCAAGGTCGAGGCATTCGCGCCAAGCCTTATTGGCGGCGGCGAGGATCGGCTCGTCGATGCCACCGAGGTTCTTGATCTCCGCGCTGGCCGCGGCGTGCTTGGTCATCACGCGCTTGTGCGCGGTCGCGTTGCGGGCGTAGCCGTCGTACGGGCCGACTACCGCGGCCAGTTCGGCGGAACGCCGGTAGGCGGTTCCAGTCATCAGCGAGGTGATGGCGGCGGCGATGGCCCTGCCGCCCTCGGAGTCGTAGGCGTGCCCGGTGGCCATCAGCAGCGCGCCGAGATTGGCGTAGCCGATGCCGAGCTGCCGGTAGGCCCGGGTAACGGCGGTTATCTTCTCGGTCGGGAAATCGGCGAAGCAGATCGAGATGTCCATCGCCGTGATGATCAGCTCGGTGATTTTCTCGAACCTCTCAACGTCGAACGTGTCGTCGTCGTGCAGGAACTTCAGCAGGTTGATGCTGGCCAGGTTGCACGATGAGTTGTCGAGGTGGACGAACTCGGAACACGGATTACTAGCCGTGATCCGTCCAGATTCCGGGCAGGTGTGCCAGTCGTTGATCGTGCTGTCGTACTGGATGCCGGGGTCGGCGCATTCCCAGGCCGCCTGGGCCATGTCCCGGAACAGCTTCTTGGCGTCGACGGTCTGCACGACCTCGCCGGTGCGCCGGGCGGCAAGGCCAAACGTGCCGCCCTCCTCGACCGCGCTCATGAACTCGTCGCTGACCCGCACCGAGTTGTTGGCGTTCTGGTACTGGACGCTGATGATGTCCTTGCCGCCAAGGTCCATATCGAAGCCCGCGTCACGCAGGACCCTGACCTTCTCCTCCTCGCGGGCCTTGGTGACGATGAAATCCTCGATGTCGGGGTGGTCGACATCGAGCACCACCATCTTGGCCGCGCGCCTGGTGGCCCCGCCCGACTTGATGGTCCCGGCCGAGGCGTCGGCGCCGCGCATGAACGAGACTGGGCCGCTGGCGGTCCCTCCCGAGGAGAGCAGTTCCTTGCTCGACCGGATCCTGGACAGGTTGACCCCGGCGCCCGAGCCGCCCTTGAAGATAAGGCCCTCTTCCCGGTACCACTCGAGGATCGAGTCCATCGTGTCCTCGACGGCCAGGATGAAGCAGTTGTGCACGCGCAGGCTGGCAGAGCTTCCGGACAGGTACTCGCCGCTCTCGGTCTGGATGTCATAGACCTCCATCGGGCCGAGCTGCTCAATCTTGCTGACCTTGGCGAGCTGGCGGTCCGAGCCGCCGACGTCCGGCGACACGTCCAGCAGCTGGTCGCCGACGCGGAGGAACCCGGCCACGGTGAACTCGCCGACGACCAGGTCGGTCGCGCGCCAGACCAGGTGGTCGGCGGTCACGTCGAGCGACTGGCCCTCGGAAGTGTGTACCCGCAGTACGTCCTTGACGCCGTTGGCCTTAACCGCGACGATCCGGGTCGTTCCGTAAGCGTCGTGGACCTTGGTGCCAACCGCGTTGCCCTCGACCAGGCTGCCGATCGGCAGCGGGCCTTGCGGGGTGCTGACCAGCGCGTCGTAGGGCTGGCAGGCCGACACCTGCTGCGGCGACGACGTCCCGACGTTGAACCAGACCGGCGAGTTGAAGCTGAAGACCTGGTGGATCAGCGCATAGGTGAGCTCGTGGGAGAAGATCTCGGCGTCCGCCTCGGTGGCGAAGTAGCCATGCTTCCGCCCGGCCGCCGTGTAGGTCCCGACCACCCGGTCGACGAGCTGCTTCAGGCTCCACTCACGCTGAGACGTCCCCACGGCGCCGCGGAAGTACTTGGTCGTGACGATGTTGGCGGCGTTGACCGACCAGAAATCGGGAAACTCCACGCCCTTCTGCTCGAAGTTGACCGACCCGTCCCGCCAGTTAGTCATGACAACGTCGCGGCGCTCCCAGGTGACCTCGTCATAGGGATGAACGCCCTCGCGGGTGTTGATGCGGCGGATGGTCAGGCCCTTGTGCGCTCCGGTGCCGTCCTGCGCCGCCCCGCTAGCCGTTGTCTCGGTCATGTCCTCCCCCTCCAGGGATCCGTCTGGTCTCATTGCGGGCCTTACCAGCCCCCGTGGTTCCGCTGATTTTTGTGGTTGACGTCTGATGTTCATCGCTGGCCGCCTCACCGGGCGTCAGCACGCTGCCGGTCGGTGGGCTCCAGGCCATCGGGCGGCCCTTGCCCTGCGGGCTGCGGCGGGTCCCCGTCTCCGGGCGACAGGCCCGGCCCGTCTTCATCACCGGAGCGCCAGCCGCGGTCACGTTCACGGCGTAGCCCGGCTATTTCCTCCTCGAAGTCAGCAAGTGACTCGAATCCCCGGTACACAGAGGCAAACCGCAGGTAGGCGACCTCATCGAGGTCACGAAGCGGCCCGAGGATCGCGAGGCCGACTTCGTGCGACGGAACCTCCCCGCTGCCGCGGCTCCTGATCGCGTCCTCCACCCGCTGGGCCAGGATCGCGAGCTGATCCTCGCTGACCGGCCTGCCCTGGCAGGCACGCTGCACCCCTCGGACGATCTTGTCCCGGTTGAAGGGCTCGGTGACGCCGCTGCGCTTCGCCACCATGAGGATCACTGTCTCCTGGGTGGTGAAGCGGCGACCGCAGGCCGGGCAGGACCTCCTGCGGCGAATCGCGGCCCCGTCTTCAGCGGTCCTGCTGTCGATGACCCTGCTGTCCGGGTGCCTGCAATACGGACAGTACACGCGATCCACCTCCCCTCAGGTGTTCCCGGTATCCCAGTGCCGTAACACAAGCTATAGGAAAACTACAGCCTTGTAACTACTATATATTGTGGTCCCATCGGCGCCAAGTTGCAAGCTCCCCCGGCACGCCACGCCGAATTGGCTGCTACGACGGCGCCGGCTGGACGAGCTCCACGCTCCGGCCGCCGCCCATTAGGCCGCGTCCGCCAGCGTGTCGCGGCGCGGAGGGCTGGCGTGAAGCGGTTAAGGAGGAACGGCAAGGTGGGCAGGGCTGGGTCCGGTTCGGTCAGGTCCCCGGAACCCAGAGAAGCTGTCCCGCCTGGACATTAGCGCTGCTCAGGGCGTTCACGTTGATGATCTGCTGTACCACGCCCCACACATTCCCCGACGGCTCGGCGGCCGCAGCGATCGACCACAGAGTCTGCCCGGGCCGCACCACGACCTGAGTCATGCCGCGGTAAGGCGACCCCAGCGCCGAGCCATGGCTGGACGCCTGCACGCTTCCGGCAATGCTCATCCAGAGCAGCGTCACCGCGACAATGACGACGCCGATCACGAACGCGGCCACGACCCGCCGCCCCCGCCGGGTGAGCCGCACCGTGCCGGGCCGTGACGCCACCCGGGCCTGCCTGGTCATCCGGACCTGGCTTATCTTCCGGGCCTGGCTCGCCACCTGGATCTGGCTCGCCGTCCCGGGCTGACCCGATACTCGTGCGTGAGTGGCCGCCTCGGCCTGCATCGCCACCCTTGCCTGCATCGCCACCCTGGTCCGCGGCGCCGTTGCCGCTGTCTGCGCCGCGGCCCGGGGCGGCGGCACGATCCCTGGCTGTTGCCCCCCGGATCGCAGCGTGCTGACCCTGACCTCACGGACCATTCGGACGTGCGTGACCCGCAGCGCGCTTGCACTGCGCCCGGCAAGGCCCGGCTCCACGAGTGTCGTGCTGCCAGCGTCCAGCCGGTCCCCGGCCGCGGCCGCATCCTCCTGGCCAGCCGCTGACCTGGCAATCCGCAGCGGCTGCGGCGGAATCTCCGGGCTGGCGCCAGCCGCCTGGCCAGCCTCTGCCGCGCTCATCACGCTCATTCCCGGCCTCCTCGAACCGAATGACTGTTCGATCGTACCTCCGTTCGATCAAACTGTCGTTCGATCGAACGAAGCTACGGTACAGTCATATCGCAGGGGTCCGACACTTTCGGCGCGTGTCGAACAGATGTTTGAGATCGGCGCTCGAAACCGCTAACGTCATCGATGACCCACACCAGCGAGCCGGAGGCCCGACGATGAGCAGTTTTAACGAGGACGGGGGGGCGCTAGGGTCCTCGCCCGCCGTTGCCGAGCGACCCAAGGGGCGGCCAGGGCGGAAGCCGAAGGGCACCGTTCCCACTGTCGTGGCTGACCTACCCGACAAGCCCGACCCGGACCACGTGCTGACCTGGCGGCAGCGCAAGGTACTGCAGGTCATCCGCGACTCCGTGCAGCGCCGCGGCTATCCGCCGTCCATGCGGGAGATCGGCGAGGCGGTCGGGCTGACGAGCACCTCCAGTGTCTCCTATCAGCTCTCCACGCTGCAGCGGAAGGGATATCTGCGGCGTGACATCGGCAGGCCGCGGACGGTCGAGGTCCGGCTGCCCGGCCATCCGGCAATTCGTCCCGATCAGGGCACGCCCGACGATCAGGGCACGGAGGAAGATCGGCCGATGGACATCGCCTCACAGGAGGCGGCCTACGTTCCCATGATCGGCCGGATCGCAGCCGGTGGCCCGATCCTTGCCGAGCAGGCGATCGAGGATATCTTCCCGCTGCCGAGGCAGATCGTCGGTGAGGGAACGCTGTTCCTGCTGCGGGTCGTCGGTGACTCGATGATCAACGCGGCAATCACCGACGGCGACTGGGTCGTGGTGCGCGAGCAGAAGGTGGCGGAGAACGGCGAGATCGTGGCCGCCATGCTCGACGGGGAGGCGACGGTCAAGACGTTCAAGCGCTCCAGCGATGGCAACATCTGGCTGATGCCGCACAACCCGGCCTACACCCCGATCGCCGCCAATGACGTGACGATCCTCGGCAAGGTCGTGGCTGTGCTGCGCCGGGTCTGAGGCAGGCCGCCTACCAGGCGACGATGCTCGTGCCGGTCTCCTCGGAGATTCCGCCGGATCCTGACATCTTGATGGGCACGGTGAAAATGGCTCGGGTAGCCAGGTTGATCACGGCTACCTGCTGCAGCACCTCGGCGCTGGGCCCGGCTGCGGAGTGAACTGTGTACGGAACGAGCAGGAACCCTCCGGAGCTATCCAGGGCCATGGACGAGCAGCTCACCTGAGGCCAGGTTCCCTTGGCGTTGAACGTGGTGATGACACCGCGCGGATCCGCGGTGCTGGCGCTGTATGCCATGATCTCCGCGGTCGCGAGGGTCCGGGTCGCGGACTGACGGCAGACGTAAGCCGACGTTCCGCTGGGGCTTAGGCTCGCCGCCGCCAGGTCGGAACGAGTCCCCAGGCCTGGTGCGGCCTGCCGGTATATGACGCGACTGCGCCTGGACACCGAGCCCGGCGGCGCGTCGGTGGCAAGCACGCGCACGTTCTGTCCCATGATCAGCCCGTCAGGCTGGGATATCGCATCGGCGGCAAAGCCGAGCAACCGACCGTCGGCTGACATCGTCAGCTGCCCCTGCAGGGCCAGGTTTCCGGAACTCATGCCACCCAGGCTCAGATCGCCCCACTCCCGCGTCCGGCCGCTAGGTAGCTGCAGCACGCCCAGATAACCGGGCGCACCCTTTGAGCAGCCGCTGATGGCGTAGCCGATGACCCGCCCGTCATCGCCGACGGTAAGCGACCACAGCATGCCGGGCAGCGTGGGGCCGAGCGGCGCCAACGCTCCAGGGAGGCCGCTCGCACTCAGCCGGGCGCGGTAAAGCTTCGTGGCGCAGGCGCTTCCAGCGTTCATGGCGAACACAAAGCTGCGCTGGCTTGCTGCGGCCAGACCGGTGACGCCGTCGGCACTGGTGACGCGTGTGTCTTGCCACACGAGGTGACCGCTACCGGTCTCGCGGATCTGGAGCGGGCCATTGCCTTCCCCGGAGCCCTGGACATCCGCGAAGAACGGGGGAAGGGTCAGCGGCACGAAAGCCGGTGATCGGCTGTGGTCGCGTCGCGCCGTCGCGGTCGCTACCTTGCCGGATGGACTTCGGACGGCGGCGACGACGCCAGCGATCAGCGCCAGCAAGACGGCCAGAACCAGCGCGAGTCTCCTGCGGCGGCGCCGCGCCCGCGCGCGCGCCTCCTTGATCAGCACCTGCGCATCGACGTCGCCATCGGCTATGGGCTCCGGCGGCATGATTGTCTTGATAGTGCTACTCCGACTATCACCTTCCATGGTGCTAGTCTGTCTGTCATCATGAGACGTGTCAAGGTGGATAGGCAGGACCCACTGCCCCTCTATGAACAGGTGTGCGCAGAAATCCGCCGGGCCATCGCCGACGGCGAGATCGGCCCGGGTGAGCGGCTACCGCCCGCCCGCGACCTCGCTGCCGTGCTGAACGTGAACAGCAATACGGTGTTCCGCGCGCTGCGGCTGCTGCGTGACGAAGGCCTGGTTGAATTCCGCCGCGGGCGGGGGGTCACCGTCATCGGACCGGCCCGGCGCAGTGCCGTTCTCGCCAGGGCGCGCGAGCTCGTGCAGTTCGCCAGGCATCACGGCTACGGCCGTGACGAGCTCATAAAGATGATTGAGGACATCGCGCCGACGGCCGGGCCGCTGACGTAAGGCACGCACCACCGGTCATGACCGGGAATCCTGGATCGTGCGTCAGGCTGGCACGATGCTGACCAGTTTCGGCGCCCGCACGATCACGGTGCGCACGTCGCGTCCTGCCAGTGCCCGGCTCACTCCCGGTGCGGCCAGCGCCAGCTCGCGCAGCTCGTCGTCGCCGATCCCGGGGGGAACCTCGAGCCGGTCCCGCACCTTGCCGCCGACCTGGACGACACACGTCACCAGGTCCTGAACGAGCAGCGCGGGATCGGCGGACGGCCAGCCCGCGGTTGCGACTGACGGCTGGTGGCCCAGCAGTTCCCAGCATTCCTCGGCGGTGTACGGCGCGAACAGCGACAGCAGTACGGTCAGCGTTTCGGCCGCCTCCCGCACCGCTGGGTCGGCGGCGCCAGGCCCCGAGTCAATCGTCCGGCGCGCCGCGCTGACCAGCTCCATCAGCCGCGCGACCGCAACGTTCAGCCTCCTGGACTCGAGCAGCCTGGTGACCTCGTCGATGGTCCGGTGCGTCACCCTGCGCAGCTCGAGGTCGCCGTTCTCCAGGGCAGTAGCCGGTACCACGGTCCCGACCTCGGCGGCGAGCCGCCAGACCCGGCCGAGGAACTTGACCGATGCCTCGGGGCGCACGTCAGCCCAGTCGATGTCATCTGCGGGCGGGCTCGCGAAGATCATCGTCAGCCGGATCGCGTCCACGCCGTGCGCGGCAAGCTGCTGGCCCAGGTCGACCCCGTTGCCCAGCGACTTGGACATCGCCCGGCCCTGGTTGATCACCTGGCCCTGGTTGAGCAGCCGGGTGAACGGCTCGTCAAAGTCGACCATGCGCATGTCGTGCAGGACCTTGACGAAGAACCGGCTGTACATCAGGTGCAAGATCGCGTGCTCGCTGCCGCCCACGTACAGGTAGACGGGGCTCCACCGGCGCACCGCTTCCACGTCGAACGGGCCGTGCTCGTACGCGGGAGAGCAGTACCGCAGGAAGTACCACGAGGAGTCGACGAACGTATCCATCGTGTCGGTGTCCCGCTTGGCCGGGCCGCCGCACTTCGGGCACTCGGTGTTCACCCAGTCCTCGGCCGCGGCAAGCGGGGAGACGCCCTTCGGCGCCAGGTCCTGGCCGCGCAGGTCGGGCAGCAGCACGGGCAGCTGCTCGTCGGGCACCGGTACCTCGCCGCACGAGCCGCAGTACACGATCGGGATGGGCGTGCCCCAGAACCGCTGCCGGGACAGCAGCCAGTCGCGCAGCCGGTAGTTGACCGCGGGGCGGCCCAGGCTGCGCTGGGCCAGTAGGTCGATGATCGCCGCAATGGCCTTCGCCTTGGGCAGCCCATCGATCGGGCCCGAGTTGATCAGCTCGCCGTCGCCCGGGGTCGCGACCCCGGTCTCGGCCGGGTCGGGCGAGTCGGTGCTCACCACGACCCGCACCGGCAGGCCGAACGCCCGGGCGAAGTCCAGGTCCCGCTGGTCGTGCGCGGGCACGGCCATGATCGCGCCGGTGCCGTAGTCGGGCAGCACGTAGTCGGCGGCCCATACCGGGATTCGCTCGCCGTTGACCGGGTTGATCGCGTACCGGCCCAAGAACACGCCGGTCTTCTCGCGCTCGGTGGCCTGGCGCTCGATGTCGGTCAGCTTGCGCACCTGGCTCAGATACTCATCCAAGGCGGCGCGCTGGTCCGGTGCGCAGACCTCGGCGGCCAGCGGCGAGTCGGCCGCGATCACGAAGAACGTCGCCCCGTACAGCGTGTCCGGGCGCGTGGTGAACACGGTGACCGGTTCGTCCCGGCCCTCGATGGTGAACTGCACCTCGGCGCCCTCGCTGCGCCCGATCCAGTTCCGCTGCATCATCAGGACCGGCTCGGGCCACAGCCCTTCGAGTTCCTTCATGCCCTCGAGCAGCCGGTCGGCATACTCGGTGATCCTGAAGTACCACTGGGTCAGTACCCGCCGGACCACCTCGGCCCCGCAGCGCTCGCAGTGGCCGTTGATCACCTGCTCGTTGGCGAGCACCGTCTGGTCGACCGGGCACCAGTTGACGTAGCCATCCTTGCGGTAAGCGAGGTCGCGCTCGTAGAACCGCAGGAACAGCCACTGATTCCAGCGGTAGTAGCTCGGGTCGCACGTGTACAGCCGCCGGGACCAGTCGAACGAGACCGCGTACCGGCGGAACGAGGCAGCCTGCGTGTCTATGTTCTTGTAGGTCCAGTCGGCGGGGTGGGAGTTATTCCTGATCGCGGCGTTCTCAGCGGGCAACCCGAAGGCGTCCCAGCCGATCGGGTGCAGCACGTTGTGCCCGCGCTGGAAGAAATAGCGCGCGACCGCGTCCCCGATCGCGTACGCCTCGGCGTGACCCATGTGCAGGTCGCCGGACGGGTACGGGAACATGTCCAGCAGATAGGTACGCGGCCGTTCGTCCGCGGGGTCATCGCTGGCCCGGAACGGGTCGAGCGCGGCCCAGCGTTCCTGCCACTTCTCCTGCACCGTCCGCGGGTCGTAGGGCTCGCTCCGTGCAGCCTCGTGGCCCGGCGCCCGTTCCGCGGCGACGTGCCCGCCCTGTCCCGCGTCCTCAGCGGCCTTCATTGGTTCCCTCGCGATTGCCTAGATCCGATCACGTTCCCGGGCTGACCCCCAAAGAGCCTGCTTCAAAAAAACTGCCCCCCGGTCACGAGGGGCAGCCGCGCCAACGATCACTCAGCTGGCGCGGCTAGGTAAGAAGCAGCCGTGCAGAACGCATGGGCCAAGGGTAGCGCAACGAAACGGCAGGGGTGTCGCCAAGCAGGAGCAACCCGGACCGGTTGCGGCCGGGTTGGGGTGCTGGGGTGCTGTTGCAGCCGGGCCGCCAAGATGTCGCACGCGGGCGGGCGTAACTGCGTTCCGTCCGGGTGGCGTGCGTGCGCTGTCTGGCGCGCTGCGATCCTGGCGGATTGTTAATGCATAGCGGACCAAATCCTCCACGATTATGGCGCAAGTGGGGTCACAGCCTAATTATCGTGAAGTGCCGTATGCCTCATGGGGCGCGTTGGCGATTTCACCTTGACCGTCGAACGCGCCGCCAATAATGTCGTCTCACCCATCCATGATGCTGTCCGCCGACGCCTTGGGGAGGGCGAGAGCGGCCGGGGAAACCGTCAGTACTGGTCGGCCGGTCGGCGGTGCGCTTGTGGTTGGGCAGGCCCATGGGGGGATCAGGCCAGTTTTCGGGGGAAAAGGTAATAATGGATATTCGGTCGCGCGCGGAGTCGTTGCGCCCAGTTCGGTATCTCCTGAATCACAAACAACGTGATCAGGAACCGGAATTCGCTGGGTCCCGAACCCGGCCGCAAGCATCTAATGGCGACGCGGGTGACGGCACCAGCGCCGCACCAATCGCAATCATCGGCATGGGGTGCCGTTTCCCCGATGCCGACGACCCAGCTCAGCTGCTTGACGTCGTGCTGACCGGGCGCCGGGCCTTCCGCCGACTGCCGCCGGGCCGCCTGGACCTCACCGACTACTACAGCGCCGATCGGGCAACCCCGGACGCCACCTACAGTGCCCGGGCGGCCGTCCTCGAGGGATGGCAGTTCGATCTGGCGGCATTCGGCGTTCCCGCCGCCGTGTACGAGGCAGCCGACCCCGCCCAGTGGCTGGCGCTCGAGACGTCAGCGCGCGCGCTGGCGGCGGCGGGATTCGCGTTAGGCCAGGGCCTGGCCAGCAGCCGTACCGGCGTCATCATCGGCAACACCCTGAACGGCGACTGGTCGCGCGCTGCCGCGCTGCGGCTGCGCTGGCCATATGTACGGCAGGTGCTCGCCGATGCGCTGGCGGCCGGTGACATCCCGAGGGAGCGCGCCATCCCGGTGCTGGAGCACGCGGCGCAGCGCTACCTGGCGCCGTTCCCCGCCGTGACCGACGAGACCCTTGCTGGCAGCACGCCGGCCGTCATCGCGTCCAGGATCTGCGGCTTCTTCGGGTTCAGGGGCGGCGGTTACGCGGTGGACGGCTCACAGGCCTCCGCACTGCTCGCCGTGGCTTCCGCGTGTTCCGCGCTGGCCGATGGCGACCTCGATGTCGCCCTCGCGGGCGGCGTGGACCTCAGCCTCGACCCGCTGGAGCTGGTCGGGCTGGCCAAGACCGGTGCCCTTGCCCGCGATGACGTACGTATCTACGACGAGAACCCGACCGGTTTCCTGCCCGGAGAGGGCTGCGGTGTGCTCGTGCTGATGCGGTCGGCCGACGCTCGCACGGCCCGGCTGCCGGTCTACGCCGAGATCGCGGGCTGGGGCACGTCGTCGGCCGCGCAGGTCAGCGCGTCCGTGCCGGACGCGGCCAGCCAGCTCCTCGCGCTGCGCCGGGCGTACCGGCGAGCCGGGATCGCCCCCGCCGACGTCCAGCTGATCGAGGGGCACGGCGCTGGGACCCCGGCGGCCGACAGCACCGAACTGCACGCGCTCGCCGAGCTGCGCGCCGACGCGCGCAGCGTCGCGGCGCTCGGGTCGATCAAGGCCAACATCGGGAACACGAAGGCCGCAGCCGGCGCGGCAGGCCTGATCAAGACGGTGCTCGCGATGAGTACCGGCTATATCCCGCCGGCAACCGGGGTAGCGAAGCCGCATCCGCTGCTGCGCAGCGGAGACGCGGGCCTGCGGCTGCCGTCAGAGCCTGAGCCGTGGCCGGACGGCCCGCGGATTGCCGGCGTCAGCGCGATGGGGTCCGGCCTCAACGTCCACATCGTGCTGCGCAGCGAGCCGGTACGCGGGCGGCACGAGCGCAAGCGCGGGCCACGGTCCCGGCAACCGGAATCCGGGCCGGCCGCTGCCCCGGTGATGGCGGTCGGCAGGCAGGCCAAGGCCACCGCATACCTGCTGCACGCTCCGGACCGCAATGCCCTGGCCGCGATGCTGGCCCGCATCGCCCATGTGGCGCCGGGGCTGTCCGACGCGGAGCTCAGCGACCTCGCGGTCCAGCTCGCGCACGATGCCACGACCCAGGGACCGGTGCGGCTGGCGATCGTCGCGTCAAACCAGGAGCAGCTGGCCAGGCTGGCCGGCCAGGGCGCCGCAATGCTGTCCGGCCTGGTCGACGGCCTGCTCGCCGCGCGGCCTGGAATCTACGCGGCCGACGACGCGGATGGCCGCTTCACGCTGCTGCTCTCCGACGCCGCCGACGGCGCCGCCGATGGCGATGGCGATGGCGATGGCGGGCCAGCCGATCAGGCCGGTCCGCTGGCCTGGCCACTGGCCGCGCTTCGCTGGCTCGACGAGCTCGGCGTTCGCGCGAACGTTGCGGTCGGATACGGCCAAGGCGAGATCGCCGGCCTGGTCTGGGCAGGCTGCCTCAGCCAGGCCGACGCCGTCGCGCTGGCGGCCACGCGCACGCAGATCCTGGACGCCGATGCCACGTCTGACCCCTCTGCCGACGCCGACGCCGATTCCAGGGCCACGGCGGCCGACGATCGCGCCAGTCGCCTCCGTGAAGCGGTGAAGCGGCTCACGGTTGCGGCGCCGGGGCATCGGCTGATCTCGGCGGCCACCGGGCGCGAGGTCGCCTCCGCCGACGACGTGGCGGATCTCCTCTGCGCCCAGCTCGACTGCTCACCCGGACTTGCCCAGGCGCTGAGCACCGGTGCCGTCGGAGCCAGCCTGCTCCTGGAGACCGGCCCCGGCGAGGCCCTGGCCAAGGCAGCATCCGTTCAGTGCGATGTTCCCGCGGTCAGCCTCGGTTCGGGAAGCGGTGCCGACACCGGCGTGGCCGGGCTAGCTCGCGCGGCGGCGGCCCTGTTCGCGACCGGTGCGCTGCCGCGGCCGGCCCTGCTGTTTGCCGGAAGGCCGTCCCGGCCGCTGGACATCTGGCGGGAGCAGACGTTCATCACCAACCCATGCCAGGCCCCGCCGCCGGCCGCGCCACCGCGGACGCCGGACGAACTGCCCGCAGTCGCGGCCGCCATGCCCCTGGCCGCGGCGGCGGCAGCAGCACGGCGCGCGGCAGCGGCGGGGCGCGCGGCGGCCGCTCCCCCGGCACCGGTCAAGGAGGCCGCGGCAGCCCAGCCCGCGGCACCAGGCGAGCCGGCGGCACCGGCCGAGCCGGCGGCACCCGCCAAACCCGCCACCCCGGCCGCGCAAACCACACCAGCCAAGCCCACGCCACTAGCCAAGCGCCCGGCACCGGCAGCCCAAACCACAGCAGCCAAGCGGACGGCACCAGCCAAGCCCCAGGCGCCGGCCGCGCAAACCACGCCAGCCAAGGCCGCGGCGCCGGCCGCCCAAGCAACACCGGCCGAGCCCACGACACCAGCCAAGCCCCCGGCATCAGCCGCCCAGACCACACCCCCGCTAAGCCCCGCGGTGCGCGCGATAGCTGCTCGCGGCACCACGCCGGTCGAGCGTGCGATAGCTGCCCGCGGCGGCGCGGCGGGAGCGGCCGTACCGGCCCGCGGCCGCGCGGCAGCGCCCGATGGGCCGCAGACCGCCACGGTGGCCGGGGTCAGGTCCTGGGCCCGCTGCTTCACCGAGAAACTGCGGCCCATCGACCCGGCCAAGGCCACGCTTCTGGCCAGCGATGACCGGCCGTGGCGCGTGCGAGCCGCCACTAAGGGAGCGTTCGGGGCACTGGTCCGAGAGCTTTTCCCGGACGATTCCGCGGCCGATCGCGCGCTGGCCGTCGTCGATGAGCCGGGCAATCCCGACTCCTGCGCCGTGGCGCTCGCGGCGGCCCGGGATGGGATCAGCAGCGGCCGGCTCGTGCTGATCACGCACGGCCCGGGATTCACCGGCTTCTGTGCCAGCCTGCACGCCGAGCATCCCGAGCTGGGCGTCACGGTGCTGCGGGTGCCGGAAAGCGCCGAGGGCCTCCGCGCCGCGCAGCGGTTCGCCGCTGCAGAGCCTGGAACGTTCCGCGAGCTCGTGATCGACGACGACGGCCACCCGAACGAGGTGGTGATGACACCGACCGACACACCCGGGTCAACGGAATTCCCGCTGGGCCCCGGCGACGTGGTGCTGGTCAGCCGCGGCTCGGGCGGGGCCGGTCTGGCGCTCGCCCAGGTGCTTGCGTGCTGCGGCGCGCGCATCGCCGTGATCGGGCGGGAGGGCCCCGGTGAAACCGACGAGGTTGAAGCCGGCCTGGAGCAGCTCAGAGCGGCCGAGGTCCGGATGGCCATCGAGACCGTGGACGTGGCCAACCCGACAGCGCTCAAGCGCGCATTGCAGCGCATCGAGCGGCGCCTCGGCCCGGTGACTGCCGTCGCCCACGCGGTCGGCGTCGGCGGGCCGCGGCCGGTCGCCGAGCTGACCGAGGACGAGCTCAGGACCCAGGTCTCGGCGGAGACAAAGAGCCTGGACCGGCTGGTCGGCGCGATCACGGCAAAGCGGCTTCGGCTGATCATCACGTTCGGGTCGGTTGCGCAGCCTTACGGGCTGGCCGGCGAGGGCCTGCTGGCCCTGGCCAGCGGCTCGCTCGCGGACCAGGCCCTGCGCATCGCCGACGGCATCCCCCGGTGCCGAGCCCTGCACGTCGACTGGCCCGCCTGGTCGGGATCGGGCCTTGGCCAGCGGAACAGCCTGGCGGAGGAGCTGGCCAGGGCCGGCGCGACGGCCATCCCGGTCACCGAGGGCGCACGGCTGCTGCTCAAGACGCTGGGGACGCCGGGCATGCCGAGCCGTGTCGCCGTGCATGGCCGGGTGGGCGTGCCGGCGCCGCCCGCGATTGCCGCGGGAGCTGCGCTGAACCCCGAGACCGCGAAGCTCTGGCGCGGCCGGTTCCTGGAGAACGTCCGGGTGCATTACCCCGGGGTCGAGCTCGTCTGCGACGCTCGGCTGACCCTGCGAACCGACCCCTACCTTTCCGATCACCGGATCGACGGCATTCCGGTGCTGCCCGCGGCGATGGCGCTCGAAGCGATGGCCGAAGTCGCCGCGGCGCTGGCCGGGCGGCCGATGCGGCGGCTCACCGCCGTGTCGATGAACGCGCCAGTCGTGGTTCCGGCCGGCTCCGACGATGCGGACGCTCTCATCAGGATCTGCGCGCTCACCACCGGCGGCACGGTCACGGCCGTGCTGCGGTCCGCGGAGAGCGGCTTCATCACGGACCACTTCCGTGCCACGTTCCACAGTGCAGACACGGCGCGTTCCACGCTGCGATCGCTGGCCGCACGCATGCCCGAACTTGACGAGATGCCTGCCGACGACAGCGGGATCATCGACGGCACCGCGCTGTATGAGGAGATCTGCTTCCAATCCGGGCCGTTCCGGCGGGCGGCGCTGCTTCCCGAGGTCACCTCGCGATCGTGCCGCGCGCTGGTGCGGGGCGGCGACCCGGAGGACTGGTTCGCCTACCTGGATGGCGTGAACGACGCGAGTTTGATCCTCGGCAGCGCCGGCCTCAACGACGCGACCTGGCACGTGCTGCAGGCGTGCGTTCCGCACCGGCGGCTGATGCCTTCGGGCTGCGACGCCGTCACGTTCAGCGGCACCGTGGCCGACGGCGCCGTGGAGATCCGGGCCGTGGAGACCGGTGCCGCGGGATCGCGCACCCCGATGGTGCCCGGGCAGCGCCTGCCCAACAGGGCGGAGACGCGGCAGCCGACCGTCGCGGTTCCAGCTCAGGGCGGTTGGCCGGACGCGGCCCGGCGGTCATCGAAGGCAGCCGAGTACGTCTGGGATGTCGAGGCGGTAAACAGCTCCGGCCAGTCGATGGTGACCTGGCGCGGGCTGCGGCTCGCGGACGCCGGACCGCTGCGTCGCGACGAGCCGTGGCCGCCGTCCCTGCTGTCCGTCTACCTGGAACGCTGCGCGGTGGCGCTGGGCCTGAACCCAGACCTGCACGTCTCGGTCCATCGCGGCCAGCCGGACGCTGCCGAGGGGCCTGAGGGTACGCAGCCGCAGAGTGCACGGCCGCAGGGTGCGAACCGGGCTGCAGAGCCGGCGGCCGTCGTGCCGCAGCCGTCGCCGTCCCCTGACCGCCAGCCGACAGCCGAGGCGGACGGCTCCCCCGCCGCGTGCACCGCCCGTGGCAGCGGCCCGCTGGAGAAGTTCGCGCTGACCGTCAGGGCACCCGAAGGCGCGGCCTGCGCCTGGGAGCCCGCGATCCCCGGGCCAGCCGACGGCCCCGAACCGGGACCCGGTCTGGCGGACATCGAAGACCAGCTGCGCAGCGGCTGGGGTGAGCCGACGGCGCTGTTCGGCGCTCGGCTCAGGGCCATAGCGGCCTGCCTCGCGACGGCGGGCGCTCCGGCCGCTTCCCCGGTCGTAGCCGACGTCGCCGACGACGATGGCTGGCTGCTGTTGCGGGTGGCCGGGGCCTCGATGGCCTGCACGGTCGTGGAGATCACCGGTGTGCCGTGTGCGGTGGCGATAGCCATCATGACCCGGGACCCGGGTCCAGCCAGCGAGTCAGGCAGGCATGCGCGGCGGCCCGTTGCCGCCAAAGCCGGCGCGGGCAGCAACGTCGGCGCGGGCAGCGCGGGGAGCGAAGGGAGCGCAGCCAGTGCGGTCAGCGGTGGCGCCGGGACCAGCCCGGGCAGGAGGACCAAGACCCGGGGGCGCAGCAGGATCCAATCCTGAGCGGCCCGAAGGCAGAGGAGACGGGGCAGCACCTTCCCCGATGCACCGCGGCGGTGCCACTATGGGAAACCGAATGGAGTTCTAGTCGGGAAGGCGCCCGCCGTGACCAGTCCACCCCCCGAGCCCCTTAACGGTCCACTCGATCTTTCACAGAACGAGTTCTGGGAGCGGCCGCCGGCCGAGCGCTATGCCGCGTTCGCGCAACTGCGCGCGATGCCGCAGCCACCGTACTTCGAGGCACCCGAGTCGCCATTCGGGACGCCGGAGCGTGGTTACTACGCACTGGTCAGGCACTCGGACGTGAGCGAGGCGAGCCGCAATCCCGAGGTGTTCTCCTCGGCCGACGGGGCCACCAGCATGATCGACCTGCCGACCGAGTTCAACGAGTACTTCGGCTCAATGATCAACATGGACGACCCCAGGCACGCCAGGCTGCGCCGGATCGTGTCCCGGGCGTTCACCCCGAAGATGATCAAGAAGTTCGAGGAGGACGTGCAGCGCACGGCCGCCGTCATCGTCGACGAGCTGCTCCAGACCGGGCCCTGCGACTTCGTGCAGCACGTATCCGCCAGGCTTCCGCTCAAGATCATCTGCGAGATGATGGGGGTCGGCGACGAGTACTACGCGATGGTGCTGAAGAACACCAACATCATCCTCTCCGGCGCGGATCCCGAGTTCATCAGCGAGGACATGAACGAGGCGATCACGCAGATCCTCACCGCTGGCCAAGAGCTCGCCGAGCTGGTCACCGGGCTGGCCGAGCGCGCGCAGGCGGAGCCAAAGGACGACCTGGTGTCGGCCCTGGCGACGGCCAACATCGACGGAGAGCAGCTCACACCGGCCGAGCTGGCCTCGTTCTTCGTTTTGCTCGTAGTGGCCGGCAACGAGACCACCAGGACCGCGATCTCGCATTCGCTGAACCTGTTCACCCGGCACCCGGACCAGCGTGCGCTGCTGCTGGCCGACCTCGAGGGCCGGATCGGGCCCGCAGTGGAGGAGATCGTCCGTTACGTCTCACCGGTGATCTGGATGCGGCGCACGGTGACTCGCGACGCTGTGATGAACGGGAACGCCTACCGCCAGGGCGACAAGGCTGTGCTCTTCTACCAGGCGGCCAACCGCGACGAGACAATCTTCGAGGACCCGGAGCGCTTCGACATCACCCGCTCGCCCAACCCGCACGTCGGCTTCGGCTCGGCCGGGCCGCACTTCTGCCTCGGCGCTCACCTGGCCCGGCGCGAGATCACGGCCATGCTGCGGGAGCTGTTCACCCGTGTCCCCGACATCCGCGCGGCCAGCGAGCCTGACTACCTGCTGTCCAGCTTCATCAACGGCATCAAGCACCTGCCCTGCGAGTTCGGCTAGGTAAGCTGCACCGCCCCGGCCGATCTCTGGGCTAGCCGAAGGTGAAGCAGTAGGCCTGAGCGCCGGGGTCGGCGAAGGTGATCTCGAAGGTGCGCTCGGTGATGGCGCCGTGCTGGCGGATGAGCTGGTACACCCGCTGCTGTGACATGGTGCCGTTGCCGTCGGCGTCAGTGTCGGTTCCGTGTGCTTCGCTGGGTGGCTGCCCGTCGATACCGACGCGGAACCCTAGCGAAGCTCCTGGTGCGGCCGGTCCCATAACGAGGTTGAGGTCGCGGGCCTGGAAGCGGTAGGTAATCTGCCCGTTCGCCGCGTTCAGTGTGGTGGCCTCTTCCTCCATGGTCCAGTCCCCCGACAGACCCCACTCGTTGAGCCCCAGTCGCGCCGGGACGGTATAGGCGTGCGGCTTGCCCGGCACCGGACCGCCGGGAGAGGCGAAGCCCTCGGTGCGCTCATAGCCGGTGTAAGTCTCTGCTGATCTCAAGCTGGGCCAGTCGGCCGCTACTTCCAGGCCTGTGGGGTCGACCGTGACCATGTCAGTGCCCGCGCCGGTGGATCCGGCCTCGCCGAGCAGCTGCTGGATGACCATTTCCGACTGGCCGTATTCGCCTTCGCCGAAGTGGTGATGGCGGATACGTCCCTGCGCGTCGGCGAAGTAGAGGGCGGGCCAGTAGTGGTTGCCGAAGGCAAGCCACACCCCGTAGTTGTTATCGGTCGCGACCGGGTAAGTGATCCCCAAGTCCTGCACGGCCCGGCGGACGTTGTCGGCGTTGTGCTCGAACGAGAACTCGGGTGTGTGGACACCGATCACCACCAGCCCGTGGCCGGAGTATTTCTCGGCCCAGGCGCGCAGGTAGGGAAGCTGGCGCAGCCAGTTGACGCATGTGTAAGTCCAGAAGTCGACCAGAACGACCTTCCCGCGCAGGCTGGCCGGTGTCAGCGGCTGGGAGTTGAGCCACCCGGTCGCGCCGTCGAAGGACGCCAGCTCACCCTCATCGGGCAGCTGGGCCGAAGCGAAGTGCAGCCCGGCGGGCGTGCGCCAGAACGCTGTCATGACATTGGCCTCCTTGTAGCTCGATGTCCCGTCGAACGGCGGACGGCCGGGTCGGTCCTGGTAGTCACGGTGCCCTCGTTCGGCCGGCCGGACACTTACCTGGCCTCGGTGAGCAGTGGCTTGCCCTTCTCCACGATGTCGGTAGCGAGTGCGGCACCGGCGCCGGTGCCGACGTTGCGCACCGCGTGGATTACCCCGGCGGGGCGGTCAGGGCCTCGCCGGCGTTGTACACCTTCGTCGGCTGACCGTCGACCTGGTACTCCAGCGAGCCTTCCAGAACGTAGATGATCTCCTCGCCCGGATGGGTGTGCCGGATCGGGGGCGAGCCCGGCTCGACGTCGACGCGCGACTGGATCATCTCGCGCCCAAGGACGGAAAGGTGTAGCGCTGCAGGTTGGTGCGCCACAGTCCCGGCGCCACCATGACCGCCGTGCTTGGGATGTTGCTGGGCTTTTGGGTGGTGCTCATCTCGGCCTCCTGAGGGCTGCGTCAGGAATGACGCTACGACTCCCGCCGCGCCGGTCAAGGCGATGGCGCAGGTACGGCGGAGTTGTAATCACCACTCTGTGGATGTCGGCTACGTGCTGTGCACGGCCAGGGCGCGGCCCTTGGGCTCCTCCCAGTCTTCCTCCCTGCCCGAGAGCGGTCAGGTCGAGCATCGAATAGAGGCTGGGGGTGTACTCGTTGCCCCGTCCGTAGGTCGAATAGGTGTGGAAGATCTCGTTGCCATTACGCAGGAAACAGCTGTGGCCGGGCATCTCGGTGGACTGCTCGGCGCCGAGCAGGCCCGGTTCCGGCCGGTAGTTGCAGTACACCTGCGGAACCGACTCATCGAGCGTGACCTGGAAGTCGTAGTTGAAGTCGCTGCCGTAGGAGGAATA
>Ga0208725_1000080_pt1 | contig 20468 bp, 19 predicted proteins | sample MicForSoSWNH13_O_FD_188004 | JGI IMG/M metagenome (GOLD analysis project Ga0208725, IMG submission 188004) | Forest soil microbial communities from Harvard Forest Long Term Ecological Research site in Petersham, Massachusetts, USA - MetaG HF011... | ecosystem: Environmental > Terrestrial > Soil... | reverse complement strand
CCGGGCAGGTCTGCCTCGACGGGCAGTTCACCGAGCAGTTCGGGATGAGCGCGCTGCCGCACCTGATCGCCGCGGCCGAGCCGCCGACCGCCGCGTTCGTGGCCAGCGACTACATCGCGCTCGGCGTGCTCTCCGCCGCAGAGACGCACGGCATCCGGGTGCCCGAGGACCTGTCCATCGTCGGGTTCGACGACATCAGATTCAGCCAGTACGTGCGGCCGCGGCTGACAACCGTCAGGTCCCCGTTCGACCGCCTGGCGCAGGTCGGCGTCGAGCTGCTGTTCGAGCGGCTGGCCGACGGGGACGCGCCGGCCCGCACCGAAGTGCTGCCGGTAGAGCTTGTGGTCCGCGAGTCGGCCGGCCCGCCGCCGGCCGATCGGTAGCTTGCGATAGCGAACGGAGGCTTGGCAATGCGGGTGCTGCTCTGCGGCGAGAGCTGGGTTACGCACAGCCTGCACATCAAGGGCGTCGACTCGTTCACGACGAGCGCGTACATAGAGGGCGCGGGCCAGCTCCGCGCCGGTCTGTCCGGCGCCGGGATCGATGTCGATTACCTGCCCGGTCATCTGGTTCCCGGGCAGTTCCCCGGCTCGGCCGACGGGCTGGCCCGATACGGCGCGGTCATCCTGAGCGACATCGGCGCGAACAGCCTGCTGCTGTCGCCGGATGTGTTCGAGCGCTCCATCGCCTCGCCGAACCGGCTTGCGGTCGTGGAAGAGTACGTGCGCGGCGGCGGCGGGCTGCTGATGATCGGCGGGTACCTGTCGTTCGCCGGGATCGAAGGCAAGGCGCGATACCACGGGACCCCGGTGGAGGACGTGCTGCCGGTGACGATCGGCGAGACCGATGACCGGGTGGAGGCGCCGCAGGGCGTGGTGCCGACGGCCGGGCGGCCGGATCATCCGGTCCTGGCCGGTCTGCCCGTGACCTGGCCGAGGCTGCTCGGCTACAACCGGGTGACGCCCAAGCAGGCCGCCGAGGTGGTGGTCAGCTTCGGAGATGATCCGCTCATCGCCTGCGGCGGGTACCACGAGGGCCGCGGCGCCGTGTTCACGTCCGACTGCGCACCGCACTGGGGCCCGCCGGAGTTCATGGACTGGCCCGGATACGCGCCGCTGTGGGTCAATCTGGTGACCTGGCTGGCCCGCCAGGCATAGCGGCCGAACTGGGGGAGCAGGCCCTGGTTCGGCGCTGCGTCATGCGTCGCGGCGGGTGATCACGAGGGCGGCGGCCAGCAGGGCGACGGCGGGCCAGCCAATGAGCACCAGCATGGACAGGCCCGGGGAAAACAAGCCCGGCTGCGGGTGCGTAGCCAGGACCTGTGCAGCGGCGAACGGCACGGTGAACCTGCCGAGGTCGTCCTTCCATGGCGAAGGCAGCGCCAGGCAGAGGGCGGCCAGCCCGTAGATCGCCGCCAGAGTCGCTGCGATTGCGCCTGGAGTGTGCCGGATGATGGCGCCCAGGCTGAGCGCGGTCAGTGCGCATGCGCACAACAAAAAGCCGCCCGCGAGCACGGCTCCCGGCACGCCCGGCTGAGCCAGGGAAACACCGCGGTGCCGCCCGGACAGCATCGCCTGGGTCAGGAAGAAGCTGGCGAACCCGAGCACCTCACCGGCCACGAGTGCGGCTCCGCCGGTGACTGCCGCCTTGCCGGCCAGCACTGCCCAGCGCTGCGGCACGGCACAGAAGGTCGTGCTGATCAGCCCGGTTGTGTATTCCGACGTGAACTGCAGAACGGCAAGCACGCTGACCGGGATCACGGCGTACTCGGCGTAGCCAAGAAAGCTCACGGTCAGCGCGGTGATCGGGCCGCCTTGCGGGGGTGTTGGAGCCGATCCGACGGCGTGCGCGACGAGCGCAGTGGAACCGATCGTCGCCATCGCCGCGATGATCAGCGTCACGTAGTTGGAGCGGACCGAGCGGAGCTTGGTCCACTCGAAGGCGAGCACGTCCCGGGCACGCATCAGTCGTGATGGCACGGCCCGGCCGGCGGCGGCGAGCTGCGGTGCGGTCATGAGGCGGTCGTTCCTTCCGGTACCGGGGTTCCGGCTCGATAGTCGGTGCTGTCGTTGGTGAGGTCCAGGTAGGCCTGTTCGAGGGATGCATGCCGTGGCACCAGTTCGTGCACGGCGATCCCGTGCCCGGCGGCCAGGTCGCCGATGGCGGGCGCATCCAGGCCGGTCACGGCGAGTGCGCCGTCGCCTTCTGACCGGATGGCCGCTCCGTGGGCGGTCAGCAGCCCGCCGAGCTCACCGGCGCGTGGCGAGCGAACGAGCACATCCTGGCGCGCGCCGGACATGAACCGGTCGGTGGGGGAGGCGGCGAGCAGCCTGCCGCGCCCGATGATGATGAGGTGATCGGCGGTCATCGCGATCTCGCTCATCAGATGGCTGGAGACCAGTACGGTGCGGCCCTCGGCGGCCATCGACTGCAACAGCTGCCGGATCCAGTGGACACCCGCGGCATCTAGCCCGTTGACCGGCTCATCAAAGATCAGCACCGCAGGGTCGGCGAGCAGTGCAGCGGCGATGCCAAGCCGCTGCTTCATGCCCAGCGAGAACTCCCCGACGCGCCGGCCTGCCACCGCCGCCAGCCCGGTCGCCTCCAGCACCTGCGTCACCCGGCGCCGTCCGATCCCGTTGCTCTGCGCGATGGACAGCAGATGAAACCAGGCGGTTCGCCCGCCATGCACAGCGGTCGCGTCCAGCAGCGAGCCGACCATGTGCAGCGGCCGGACGATCTCCTGGTAGCGGCGTCCCCCCACCAGAGCACTGCCCGACGTCGGGGCGTCCAGGCCCAGGATCACCCGCATCGTGGTCGTCTTCCCGGCGCCGTTAGGCCCCAGGAACCCGGTCACCTGCCCGGGCCGCACGGTGAAGCTCAGGGCATCCAGCGCCGTGACCGGCCCGAAGCGCTTGGTCAGCTGGTCCACCTCGATCACGACCGGGTCGACCGGCCCGCGCCGGGCGAGCAGCGGCCCGCTCGCGGCAATCGCAGCGCCCTCGGCCATGGGGGCCTTCCCGGGCATGGTTGCCGCGGTTCGGTCCTTCCCGAGGATCAGGTAGACCAGGCCGCCCCACGGCCCCCAGACGCAGATGGCCACCGCCCACGCCCACTTGGGCAGGTAGCGCACCTGGCTAGCCCGTGCCAGGTCGACCAGGCACCAAACATCAAACGCAACCACCACGGTCAGAATCGGTATCGCCACGTCAGATCCGGGCGGAAGGCTCATCAGTCCTCACCATCTCTCGACATATGTAGGCTACATATGTCGAGACTACATGTGTAGACTGGTGTCGTGAAGCTGACCGGGCCTTTGGAGCGGGTGCTCAGGGTGATGCTTGCCGACCCGTCCGCGCCGCATTACGGCTACGACCTGATGAAGGCAGCGAAGCTGAAAAGCGGCACCTTGTATCCCATGCTTGCCCGCCTGCAGCAAGACGGGCTGGTGAACGCCGAGTGGGAGGCTCCGCGCCAGGACGCGGCCGGCCGGCCGCCGCGCAAGTATTACCAGCTGACTGCCGAAGGCCTCCGCGTGGCCCGCCTTGAGCTTGCCCAGGCCGCCTCCAGCGCCCCGGCGCGGCGGGCCGGTCACGGTGCGGCATGGCCTGCGCCAGGGAGCACGCGATGAGCCCGGCGCCGCGCGCCCAGCGGATCGCCGGGTGGCTCATCCGGGCGGTATGCCGCCGACTGCCAGCAGACGTGCGCGCCGAGCGCTGCCGGGAGTGGACCGCCGAACTGCCCGCCATCTTCGACGATCAGAGCATCCGCCCGGCGTTCCTGCGCACGCTGCGGGCGCTCAGCTTCTGTGTCGGCATCTCCTGGACGACCAGGCAGCTGAGCCGGTCCGCGCGAGCCGCTTCCCGGCGCACCAGAAACGCGCAGTGGCGGACCGGCGCCATGCGGACCCGGCCTCCAAACCTTGCGGTCCGAGCGGTCCGCGGCCTGCTTATCTGGCTCGTCGTTGTGGCCGTTGTGCTCGGGCTGATCGCGCTGCTGCATACACGTGGGCTCCCGCCGAGCCTGCCGGTCATGCTTGTGCTGGCACTGGCCGTCGGCTTTGACGGCTTCTGCCTGGCCGACATCGCCCGGGCCGCGCAGGTGCGCTACCTGCACAAGTGGGCGTGGGTGGTTATCTGCCTGGTCCAAGCCCCGCTCGGCGGCATCATGTACCTGAGCATCGGCCACATCGGCCGTGACCCGTCCCGGCGAGGCAACTGACCAGGAACGAGGTGGCCGCCCTGGTGCCTCTTGTAGGTCGGCCTCGTCGTCCCGTCGAAGGTCTCAGCCCCCACATGGGCAATATCTCAATCGCGAAGACAGCAGTAGCCTCGGGTTTGTGCCTGCTGGCGCTCCAGTGAGGTGGACATGTCCTTCTTATGGGCTGCGCGCGGCCGGGCAGACCGGGACGGTTCCCGTGTTCTCTGAGTGAGTGAGGATGACGTGACTGTCTACGCGTACAAGATGAGCCACCAGGAGAGGTTCGGTACCCGGACGACATCTGACCCCTGGTTTAACCTGACCGCCGACACTCAGGATGAGCTGCACGAATTCGCTGCAAGGCTCGGTCTGCCCCGGCAGGGATTTGAGCCCGGCAGTCTGGTTGGGCCGCAGCAGGTACCGGTTTCCTGGCACTACACCGTGACCGAGGGGGAGCGTGACCGCGCCATAGAACTCGGAGCACAAGCGATCACGCCGCGGGAAGTGACCAAGATCGAACGGCAGCGGGCAGCCAAGCCAGGAGTCATCTAGTGGAGGCCCGCGACGCCGAACCACGGACTCACGCGAGAACCAGGCCGAGGTGCTCGGCGTACACCGCCACGCCTTCACCTATCGGGTACGGCCCGCGGATCTGCTGAAGCCGAGGCGGGACCTCGGAGGAAACCAGATAGGGATGATCGCCGCGACTCGGGCATGGGTGCGACCGTCACCAGATCTTTCCCGCCAGGGATGGCGTCAGGCCGGTCAGCGCGGCCCGAGCCCGGTCTGGCCGTCGATCAGTTCCCTGGCGATGTCCAGGTGACCGGCATGTCGCGCGGTCTCCTCGATCATGTGCAGTACGATCCAGCGCACGTTCGGCGGTTCGTCCGTCTCCGGGTCGCCGTGCCTGCCGCGTGGCGGCGCCGACATCGGCGTCACCGCCAGAACCGCATCCGAGCGCGCGCACTGGTCACGGTAGAAGCCGATGATCTCCGCTGCGGGCAGGTCACTGACGAACGCTGCCGTCGGGTCATAGGGCGGCAGATCCTCATCCGCAGGCGGCGGCTCGGGATCTGCGCCGGTCACGACCCCCTGGAACCAGTGCCACTCGGCGCCGCCAAGGTGCTCGACCAGCCCGGCTGGCGTCCAGCCCGACGGCACGACCGAGCGGTGCCACGCCTCCTCGTCCAGCCCCGCCACGATGGAGAGCACCGAGTCGCGCTGGGCGGCGAGGAAGGCCAGCAGAGCCTGGTCCTCGGTGTCCTCAATCTGATTGCCAGTCATGTCCATCCTCCTTCCCAAGCCGGTCTTACCCGCGATAGTCGAGATCTTGGCTTCAGCTTTTTCCGCGACCTCAACGAACGATACGGCCCAGTTGGGTGGCCGATGGTTGAGCGCCAGCTCGGGCGCGGTCAGCCACGGGCCACGCTCGGGACGCTCGAAGGGTGAGATGCCCCAAGACACATCGAGGTGTTCGGCGATCTGGACGATGTCCCAGCCGCTCAGCTCGCAGTAGCGTGTGTCCTGATCACACTGGCGCTCCGGGGAGGTTGGCTCCTCAGTCTCGTTCGACAGACGGATCTCAATCAAGGCGGAGGTCATGAACCAAGCCCACAGGTCTCGCCTCGTTGCCGGCATAGATTCGTCGACCCAGTCCACCAAGGTCGTGCTCTGCGATGCCGAAGACGGCACCGTGGTCGGGCAGGGCCACGCGCCGCACCCGCCGGGCACCGAGGCCGACCCCGAGGCGTGGTGGTCGGCGCTGCTGAAGGCCGGTGATGGCCTGCTGGAGCGCGCAGCCGCCGTTGGCATCGCGGGCCAGCAGCACGGCATGGTCGCCCTGGATCACGACCGCGAGGTGATCAGGCCCGCGCTCCTCTGGAACGACCTGCGGTCGGCAGGGGCGGCCGCCGAGCTCATCGGCGAGTTCGGCGGCCCGGCGTGGTGGGCGGCGAAGACCGGGAGCGTGCCAGCGGCCTCGTTCACGGTGACCAAGCTGCGCTGGCTCGCCGAGCACGAGCCGGCCAATGCGAAACGGGTCTCGACGGTGCTGCTCCCGCACGACTGGCTGACCTGGCGGCTGCTGGGCGGCGCAGGGCGGCTGCGGGTGGGGGAGCGGGCGGAGCTGGAGGGGGAAACCCCGATGGTGACCGACCGCGGTGACGCGTCCGGCACCGGCTACTTCTCGCCCGCGTCCGGGATCTGGCTGCCCGACCTGGCCGCCGCGGCGCTCGGGCACCCGGTGATGCTGCCCAGGGTGGCGGCGCCCGGCGAGGTTGTCGGGCACACCGGCTGGGGAGCGGTGGTGTCCGCCGGGACCGGGGACAACATGGGCGCGGCGCTTGGCCTGGGCCTGCGGCCGGGGGACGTCGCCGTGTCCATCGGCACGTCGGGCACGGCGTTCGCGGTCAGCGAGGTGCCGGCGGATGACCCGTCCGGCGCGGTAGCCGGGTTCGCCGACGCCACGGGGCGGTTCCTGCCTCTGGTGTGCACGATCAACGCGGGCCTGGTGCTGTCCGCGGTCGCGTCGCTGCTCGGCACCGACCTCGCCGGGCTGGACGCCCTGGCGCTGGCCGCGGAGCCTGGCGCGGGCGGGATCACCTTGCTGCCCTACCTGGACGGCGAGCGGACCCCGGACCGGCCGGACGCCACGGGGGTGCTGCGCGGGCTGACTACACGCAACGCGACCAGGGAGAACCTGGCAAGAGCCGCGGTCGAGGCGCTGCTCGCCTCGCTGGCCGACGCGGCCGACCGAATCGCGGCGGCCTGCGGGACCGGGCCCGCTTCCGGGCGGGTGCTGCTCATCGGCGGGGGCGCGAAATCGCCCGCGGTCCGCCAGGCCGCCCCGGGGATATTTTTCTCGCCGGTCATCGTGCCCGAGCCCGAGGAGTACGTTGCCCTCGGCGCGGCCCGCCAGGCCGCGTGGGCGCTGGCCGGGACTCCGGAGCCGCCGCCGTGGCCGCCGCGGCCCACGGAAAGCTACACCGGCGCGGAGCAGCCGCAGATCCGCGAGCGTCACGCCGCGCTCCGCGATGACACCGTCACCTGGGACGAAAGGACCGCCTCATGAACACAGACACCTACGCACCAACACCCGCGGACCGCTTCTCGTTCGGGATCTGGACCGTGGGCTGGCAGGGCGTGGACGTCTTCGGTACTGCGGTCCGGCCACCGATGCCAGCCGAGCGCGCCGTGCGCAAGCTGGCCGAGATCGGTGCCTACGGGGTGAACTTCCACGACAACGACGTGTTCGGGTTCGACGACACCGATGAGGAGCGGGCGGCCAGGATCGCCGCGTTCCGCAAGGCGCTCGACGAAACCGGCCTGGTGGTGACGACCGCGACCACAAACTTGTTCGGGCATCCGATCTTCAAGGAGGGCGGGTTCACCGCCAACGACCGGGACGTGCGCCGGTTCGCGCTCGCCAAGGTGATGCGCAACCTTGACCTCGCGGCCGAGCTCGGTGCCAAGGTCTACGTCTGCTGGGGTGGCCGCGACGGCGCCGAGTCCGGGGCGTCCAAGGACATCCGGGCCGCGCTCGACCGGTGCAAGGAGGCGTTCGACATCCTCTGCGATTACGTCCTCGACCACGGGTACAGCCTGCGCTTCGCCATCGAGCCCAAGCCGAACGAGCCGCGCGGCGACATCCTGCTGCCCACCGCCGGGCACGCGCTGGCGTTCATCAACGAGCTTGAGCATCCCGAGCTGGTCGGCCTCAACCCGGAGGTCGGGCACGAGGAAATGTCCGGGCTCAACTACGCCCACGCGATTACTCAGGCGCTGTGGCACGGCAAGCTGTTCCACATCGACCTGAATGGGCAGCACGGACCCCGCTATGACCAGGACCTGCGGTTCGGGGCCGGTAACGCCAGGGGAGCGTTCTGGGCGGTCGACGCGCTCGAGGCTGGCGGGTACGACGGGCCGGTGCACTTCGACTACAAGCCGCCGCGGACCGAGGATGACGACGGGGTCTGGGCATCCGCCGCCGCCTGCATGCGCAATTACCTGATCCTGCGCGAGAAGGTGCAGGCGTTCCGTTCCGACCCGGAGGTAACAGAGGCCCTGTCGGCCGCCAGGGTGCCCGACCTGTCACTGCCCACTCTCGGCGACGGGGAGACCTGGCGTGACATCCGCGGCTTTACCCCTGACATCGCCGCGCTCGCGGATCGCGGCATGAACTTCGAGCGCCTGGACCAGCTCGCCCTCGAATACCTCTACGGCGTCCGTTAGGCGAACGACTCGTAGTTAACGTCAGGTTCGGGTCGCGGCGAGGCAGCCGGCCCAGCCGTCGGTCTCGAACGTGCCGACCGGGCACTGCGCGGTCTGCGGGTAATAGGCGGCCATCTGCTGCCGGACCTTGGCGGGCGGGATGATGTCCGACGGGTTGGCCGGCGGTTTGATGAAGGCGAACCCCTCCGGGTACCGCGACTGCTGCGGGAGCACGTTCCGCAGCAGCTGGAACTCGGGCGTGGCGGAGTTGCTCGCCGACATCGGAATCCAGGTCGCCGCATTGGCCTTCAGGGACGCGGCCGACGGCTTGTCCGAGGGCAGCGAGGACACCACGGTGTAGTAGCCGTCCTGCAGCGTCGTCAGGTAGTCGGGGGTTCCGCCGAACTGCGCGGCTCCGCCCTGGCCGGTTTTGACGACCGGGTACGGCAACGCGGCGAGATAGTTGGCTATCGACCAGCTAAGAACCTGGAATTTCGGCTTGATCCAGGAGACGGGGTGGGCGCCGATCGAGTTTCCCGGTGACCCGTGGCCCGCAGTGACCGGGCTTGTCGGGGCCTTGCCGCGGGTCACGATCACGTACCCGGGCTTCGGGGTGAACCTCATCTCGATGTACCCGTTGACCGGGTCGGGGAAGAGCCCGGCTTCGGAGTCAGCCGACGGGCCGAAGTACTGAAGCTCCGGGGCCGGGCAGCCGGTGGTGCACGACATTGCCACGCCGTCGTCGCGCAGGCCACTGCGCACCGCGAGCGTGCTCACCGAAGCGGTGCGCTGGTCGGAAACCGCCTCCGATGTTGTCCCGGACTGGGCGCTGCAGCGCGGCAGGGTGGTGCTTATCCCGTCCTCGGTGACCGTGATGGACGGAAGCTGCACGGTGGCGTCGCCCCCGGACGGAAGGTAGGCCCGGAAGACCACGTAGCCCACTCCTGACGGCCCGGACGTACCGGCCGGAGCCTGCTGGTCGATCGTCGGGATCGCGTTCTCGGAACGCTGCCGCGCGGCCGTCACCACTGGCATCAGGTGGACGGTGAACCGCTGTCCCTTACGCACCCGCCCGGTGTGCCACGGGTTACTTGTTCCCTGATCGGGGGCTAGCTGGTAGCCAGAAAGGTACGAAGAAACGCGCTTAGAGTGGACAGTATTGGCGAACACCTGAAAAGAGGAATTGTATACCGCAAAGGACATGAACCGGCTCGTCGGGAACGGGCCGCTGATCGTTATTGATTCGCTGCGGCTGGCGAGAAACGGCGTGAGCCAGTAGGCGGCGAACGGGTCGGGCGCTGCGGCATTGGCCGTAGCGGGAGTGCTCTCGACCGGCCAGGCGCAGCCTGGGGATTCGACGGGCGCGACAACTGCCGCTGTTACTACAGTGGTGCTATCACCCAGGCTAGCGCCTGCGGTCGCGGCGTCCGGGTAGGCCAGCGCCGCTGCCAGCGCCGTCGCCGCCGCGGCGGCACCTATAGTGGCGCGCTGCCAGCGTGAAAATCCCATCTGAATGCCCCCGGATAGGTAGCACGCCATTCCCCGTGTGGGCGTGCTGGTATTTTCGGAGGTTACAGAGGAGGCTATCCAGCGTCACGCAACCACGCCGTTATACCGTGGCAATAGAGAACTGAGAGGAAACGCCGGCGAGGCGTTCGGATTCCTTAGACCTCAGGCGATTGCATTCCCGCCGCAGCGGGCCGCTACGGCGTCCGGCTGCCGTCGATCTGGTCGAAGTCGCCGACGCCGTTGTCGCTCCCGCCGCCGCCCGACCACTGCCACATCAGCGCGTACTTGCTGCCGCTGGTGACGCCGCCGAAGAAGCTCGCGCAGGTCGACGACGCGCTGCCGGTCAGGCACCAGCCCCTCGCCGGGTGGGCCAGGCTGCTGGTGAAGGACTGGTAGGTCCACTCGTAGGTGTCCGGTATGGAAGCGTCCGACCCGGTGCCGAAGATTGAGGACCAGATGCCCGGGGCCGAGTACACGCCGACCTTGTCCGAGGAGTGACTGGCCACGTAGTCCGCGAATCCATTGAAGTCGGCGCGGTCAAGGCTCGCCGCGACGAAGCCGGACTTCACCACGCTGCTGCACGGTGCGGTGTACACCGAGTTCCAGCCGTTGTCGGGGGCTGGCGTGTAGTCGGACGGGCCCCCGGGCAGCTCGATGTCCATGAAGATCACCGGGTAGGTCACGTGCTGCTTGGCGGCGTCGGCCAAGGCCCGTCCCGCCTGCTCCGCGCCCCACGCCGAGGCTTCGCTGGCGGTGCCGTTGTAGTGCGGGTCGACCCCCGGGCCGCCCATGAAGTAATACACGCCGGTGCCGATGCCCAGGTGCCTGGCGTGGTTGGCGTTGGCCTGCGCGCTGTTGGCCGCGGACCAGACGACGATCTTGTGGCAGTCCGTGAGGTTCGCCCAGTTGCCGGTCATCCCGATGTAGCCGCCGTAGGCGCCGCCGGTCACGGGTTCCGAATACGGCGCGGACCCGGAGATCGTGACCTGGCGGCTGTCGGTCCCGTACCAGAAGCCGGCCGGCCGGTCGCCCGCGGGCGCGGCCACGGCCTGCATCGCGGCGCCATCGCTGCGGGTGGCGGCGCCGCCAGCGGCGGCCGTTGCCGGGACCACGCTCAGCGCCGTCAAGGCTGCGGCCAGCGCGACCGCGCCGCCGGCCGTCGCGGCGAGACGGCCGGCCCGGCCCGCCATCGGGCCCGAGCGGCGCGCCCGCCGGCCTGCCCGCAGCGGCCCGTCCGAAGCCCAACGTGCCATGCGTCCCCCTTTGTCCGCTAGCGATCCGGGCGCCCGCGCACTGCGGCGCCCGCCTGCATCCATATTTACGCCCTTTTCTGGCGTTTCAAAGTCCAGAGGCACACCAACCTATCGGACGAGTGGGACTGATGCTCTGAGAAGATCAGGGGCGGTCCAGGCTGCGCCGCTGCGTGCTAATCTGCCTGGCTGTCCCCGCAACGGAAGGCCATCGATGGAAGCTCCCGGTCGGGATAACGCGCTCGATCACGTCGTCGTGATCATGTTCGAGAACCGCTCGTTCGACAACCTGCTCGGCCGCCTGTACCAGCCGGGTGAGGTGGCCTCGTTCGAGGGCGTGACCGGCCGCGAGTTCAGCAACCCCATCCCGGACTGGGCCGCCGACGGATCCGGGCGGACAGCCGTGCCGTACGGGGTGGCGGCGGACGCCAACACGCCGAGCCCGGATCCCGGCGAGGAGTACCAGCACGTCAACACCCAGTTGTTCGGCCTGATTGACCCGCCGGGCAACCGCGGCAAGGCGCCGGCGAAGATGACCGCCCCGTACAACGCGCCAGCCAGCCCCGGCCGCCCGCCGACGATGGACGGGTTCGTCGCCGACTACATCAGCACGTTCACGGCCGAGACGGGCAGGCAGCCCGGATACGACGAGTACGCCCAGATCATGAGCGGCTACACGCCAGCCCAGCTGCCGGTCAGCTCGGCCCTCGCCCGGGGCTTCGCAACGTTCGATCACTGGTTCTGCGAGGTGCCGTCGCAGACGTTCGCGAACCGGTCGTTCTTCCACGCCGCGAGTTCGTCCGGCTATGTCGTCAACATGGACCCGGCCGACTCGTTCCCGCTGCACAACACCGCCGAGACGATCTTCGAGCGCCTTGAGGCGCAGAGCCTGACCTGGCGTGTTTACTGTGACCCGCCCAGCCACATCTCGCTGACCGGCATCATCCACGCCGCCCGGCTGCACGACCGGTTCCGGACGAACTTCTTCACCACGGACCAGTTCGTCGAGGACGCCGCCACCGGCCAGCTGCCCGCGTACTCGTTCATCGAGCCCAACCTGCTCTACGGCCACAACGACATGCACCCGGCCTTCGACGCCCTGTACCCGGGTGTCGATTTCGACCCGCCCTCGTCTCTGCTCGGCGGCGAGGCCCTGCTGGCCAAGGTCTACGACACGATCCGTTCCTCGGCCACGCCCGGCGGCTCGAACGCCTACAACACGCTGCTCATGGTCAACTTCGACGAGCACGGCGGCACCTACGACCACGTGCATCCGCCGTCCGTCCCGCCTCCCGTGCCGTCCGCTCCGGCAGGCCAGCTGGGCTTTGCGTTCGACCGGTCGGGGGTCCGCGTGCCCGCTATCGCCATTTCCGCATGGATCCCGCAGCGGGTCGTCGTTACCTCCGAGTTCCGGAGCACGTCGGTGTTGCGGACCCTTCGCGAGCGGTGGCAGCTCGGCCAGCCGCTGACCGCGCGCGATGCGGGCGCCTCCGACATCGCGCCGGTGCTGTCCCTGGACACCCCGCGGCCACCCGAGGACTGGCCGGATGCCGTCCCGCTCCCGGTGGCTCCGTTCGACCCGCAGGCCATGCCGCCGGACGTGCCAATGCGCGCGCTGTCCAAGGCGGCGCTGTGCGCGGTACTGGAACTCGGGAAGGGCCTCGGCATGCGCGTGCCCGGCCTGGACAAGGACGCCGACGTGCTTCGCGCCGATGGCGTCGAGATCCTCACCGAAACCTTCGGGGATCTGTTCCCGAACCTCCACGGGCAGTAGCCACCCCGGCGCTCGCCACCAGGCCTTGGATATGCTCGCTGTGATCATCCGGAGGGCTGATGGCCGAGGGGCTTAACCCGATCGAGGCCGGCAAGAAGCTGCATGAGCACGGCGAAAAGCAGCACGAGCATGGCGACGAGGGGCACGGGAACGGGGAGGAAGGCGACGGGAACGGCGGTGCCGGTAGCCGGCATTCCCGCATCGTCCAGATAATTGAGGCCGTGCTGCTCTCGGTCGTCACGCTGACGGCAGCCTGGGCTGGCTACTCGGCGGCCAGGTGGAGCACGGAATCGCGCGTCGAGATTGCCCAGTCGTCCACCCTGCGCAACCTTGCCACCAGGTACGACCTTGAGGCGATCTCGCTCCGCAACTTCGATGCCTCAACGTTCAACGCGTGGTTCATCGCGTTCACGCTGAACAGCCCGCAGAAGGAGGCGATCGCCGTGCGGCGGTTCCGGCCCGCGTTCCGGGTCGCTTTCGATGCGTGGATGGCGACCGACCCGCTGCACAACCCGAACGCACCCCCGGGACCGACCTACATGCCCCAGTACAAGCTGCCAGCTCAGACGCAGGCCAACACGCTCGACAACGAGGCGACGGCCAAGTTCAATGCGGGCAACCAGGCGGGAGTGACCAGCGACAACTTCGTCCAGATCACGGTGTTCCTGGCCGCGGTGCTGTTCCTGGTCGGCATCGGCAGCTCGTTCAAGAGCTACGGCGTGCGCTACTCCCTGATCACGTTCGGTGGAGTGCTGCTGATCGTCTCGATCGTGCTCATCTCCCGACAGCCCGGCCTGCCGAGCTGACCACAGGTCAGCGGCCGGTGCCGACCGGAGCGAGCTCGGCCCCGGCGTAGTCGCAGGTGCCTTCGGACTGGAACTGGCGGGCGGCGCGGCTGACCTCGGCACCGAGCGCGCGCAGTTGATCGGCGATGGCGTTGTCGATCAGGCGCCCGTCCGGGTCGAACGACTGCCACGACTGCGGCACCGGCATCACCAGCGGGACGCTCCAGCCACGCAGCGAGCGGGCGATGAAGTCCATCGCGTTGACGGTCTGCAGGCCCTGGACCCCGCCGGCCGTGGAGACCAGCCCGATCGGCTTGTTGGACAGGTACGGCGGCGTGCGGTCGGCCAGCAGGATCAGCCAGTCCAGCGCGTTCTTGAACGCGCCGCTCACCGACCCCTGGTAGGTCGGGCTGCTCCAGATCATCGCGTCGCAGTTGTAGACGGCATCGGCGAACTCGTGCGCGGCCTGCGGGATCCCATGCTCGGCGGTATACAGCGGCAGGCCCAGGTCGCGGATCGCCAGCAGTTCCACCTCGGCCCCGCTCGCGGCGGCGCCGTCGAGCGCGGCCTGCAGCGCGGAGCGGCTCGTGGACGCGGCCCGGAGCGAACCGCCCAGGCCTACCACCCGTACCGGCCGTGCCATTCCGTTCTCCCTCCGTCGTTGCCGGGGAGAGCAGCCTACGCCTGTGACGTCAGCGATTGGTGATCGCGGCCAGAGGCGGATTCTGGTAATTGCATACTTGAGCCCAATTACCTCCGGAGGCCTGATGACCAACGATGGCGAGCCGCCGGCCGGCCCGCGCAAGGTACCGGGCGCGGCGCTCGCCATGACCGTGATCTGCGCCGCTCAGTTCGTGCTCCAGCTGGATTTCAGCATCGTGAACGTGGCGCTGCCCACGATCCAGCGCGAGCTGCATATGGCACCGGCGCAGCTGCAGTGGCTCGTCACCGGGTACGCGCTGACGTTCGGCTCGCTGCTGCTGGCGGGTGGCCGGCTGGCCGATCTGCTCGGGCGGCGCCGGCTGCTGGCCGCCGGGCTGGTCTTGTTCGCGCTCGCTTCCCTGGCCGCCGGGCTGGCCCAGTGGCCAGTGATGCTGATCGCCGCGCGGCTGGTGCAGGGTGCCGCGGGAGCGTTGGTCTCCCCGGCCGCGTTGTCGCTGCTGACCACGACCAACACCGATGGCCCGGCCCGGGCCCGGGCGCTGTCGATCTGGCAGGCGACCACCGCGGCGGGCGCGACCACCGGGATCGTGGCCGGCGGCCTGCTCACGCAGTACCTAGGCTGGCGGGCCGTGTTCCTCGTCAACCCGCCGATAATCGCGATCATGCTCACGCTGTTCGGGCGGCTGCCAGCCAGCAGCCCGGTCGGCGGCAGCCGGGTGGACGTCCGCGGCGCGGTGCTGGTGACCGCAGCTATCGCGGCGCTGATCTTCGGGCTGAGCAACGGGCAGCAGCACGGCTTCGCCGCGCCGCTGACCATCGCCGCGCTGATCGCCGCGGTGGCACTTGCGGCCGCCTTTGTCTGGACCGAGCACACCGTAGCCTCGCCCATGCTGCCGCTGCAGATCCTCGCCGAGCCGACCCGGCGGGCTGCCGTGGGCGCGATGCTGATGATCGGCGCGGTGCTGGCCGGCTACGTGTACTTCCTTTCGCTCTTCCTGCAGAAGGTCCAGGGGCTGAGCCCGGTGGAGACCGGGCTCGCGCTGGTGCCGGCGACCGTCACCGTCGTGATCACCTCCACCCTGCTGACCCGCCGCCTGCTCGCCCGGCTGGCCATCAAGTACGTGCTGCTCATCGGGCTCGGCTGCATGGCGGCCGGGCAGCTCTGGTTCTCCCAGCTCTCGCCGGGCTCCAGCTACGGGGCGGGTGTGCTGCCCGGGCTGCTGTTCACCGCGCTGGGAATCGGATTCGCGCTGCCGACCGCGTCGATCGCGATCACGAGCGGTGTGCAGGGCCGGGACCAGGGCCTGGCCGGAGCCCTGTTCACCACCAGCCAGCAAGTCGGCGCGGCGGTCGGGCTGGCGATCTTGGCCACGGCGGCCGCGGCCCGTACCGCGCACGCCATCGGAACCGGCGTAGCCGCCGCGCTGACCGACGGGTACCGGCTCTCGTTCCTCATCGCCACCGGCATCTCGCTGCTTGCCATGGCGCTGATCGCGTGGCAGCTCCGCTCCCGCGACTGCCAGGACGAGCTCGCCCGCCAGAAGGCGGACCAAGGGGACCGCGCGCCAGTCCCCCCCGCCGAGGCCCAGCTCCGCAAGTGCTAATCCTCAGGTGCTTGGCCGAACGAATCCACCCACTCATCCGGAGATGTGGAGAGCAACCGGTGAGGCCCAGGCGAGGCCGAGACCTGGGGGCAGAGCAAGCTTCAGCGGCTCCAGGCGCTCATACAGAGGCCGCGCGACCCGGCGCCTGCCGGTCTCCTATATGGCGCCGCCGTTCGGCGTCGGCTGCCATCGCGAGCTGCCGCTGCTGCCGGATGGACTCCCCCCAGACGGTGCCGTCGGCTGTGACGCCAGCGGGACGACCAGCTAAATTGCGCGTTCCGCGCTCAGCATGGCGAAAGGCGAGCGGGGACGTACCTGCGCGCTGGCGGAAGAACTTGCTGAAGTTCGTGGCGCTGGAGAAGCCGAGGCGTGCGGCGATCTTCGCCGCCGGCTGGTCGCCGTGCGCCAGGAGTCGTTTGGCCTCGAGCAGCACCCGGCGGTCGATGTACTCCTTCGCTGCGACGCCCGCAGCATCCATGCTCGCGCGGGAGAGCGTGCGCGTGGAATAGCCGAGAGTCCGTGCGTAGTCCTCAAGGCGGCGGGTGCTGGCGAAGTGGGTCTCGACGGCGTCACGGAACCGCAGGAACGTCTGCGCGGCCGGGGGCGCCGGATCGCCGGGCGAGGCGCCCAGCTGGGCCAGATTGAGCACGACGGCGGACAGCAGATGCCGCAGGATCGCCAGGTGGGTCTCGAGCGGCAGCCGGCCTGGGATGCCGAACTCCCGCTCAAGAGCAACGGTGGCCGCGCGCAGGGCCTCCTGGTCCGCTTCGGCGGGGATGCGGACGACGGCGCCGTGCGGATCGCCGAGGTGAGCGCTCGTTGCCGGATCCAGAAAGCCCTGTTCGAAAATGATCACCGTGCCGTCGGCGCCGGCCAGATCACCCCACTGCTGCACCTGCCCAGGCCGGACCCACAGCCATGTGCCTGGTTCGATGTCGTAGCCGGTGAAGTCGACGGTGTGCTGGAGCCTGCCACGCCGCAATACGACGAGGTGATGGAAGCGGGGGCGCAGGGGCCGCATGAAGTCGGCACCCATGCGGCCCGCCGCCCGCCTGCGCAGCTCGGCGAGGGTCATCACCTCGAGCCCCGGGGGCATGCCGACCGGAGCGGCGAACCCGATCTCAGGTATCACGGCGACGTGTCGCATTTTGACCATCTCCTGTCACGAGCGTACCCCGGGGCCGGCGACGCGGCTGCATAGCGTTTTAAGTGCCGGAAACGGCAGCACCAGGCGCTTGAACGACCTGTTCAAGCACTCCCGCAACGAAGGAGAGCCATGTCCAGGATCGTTGTGTTCGGTGTCACGGGCTACGCTGGCGGCCACATCACCGCCGAACTGCTCGACCGGGGCCATGCGGTGGTCGGTGTCGCGCGCGACACCACGCAGGCCGCCGCGCGTGCGGGCTTGGAGCTGCGGCCCGGGTCGTTCTACGATCCGGCATTCCGCACCGGGACCGTCAAGGGAGCGGACGCGGTCGTGGTGGCCCTGCCCGCCCATCCGGCCGACGGGCCGGATCTTGAGACCGCTGTCCCCGAGCTGCTCGAAGCGGTGGCCGGAGCACGGCTTGGCGTGGTGGGCGGTGCGGGGAGCCTTCTGGCCGCCGAGGGCGGACCACTGGTGCTGGACACGCTTCCGGAGGAGTACAAGCCCGAGGCCGAGGCTCACGCTCGGGTACTGGATGCATTGAGGCGAGCCAGCACCACCGTCGACTGGTTCTACCTCAGCCCGGCCGCGTCGTTCGGCTCGTGGAACCCGGGCGAGAAGACTGGCAAGTTCAGGCTGGGCGCCGAGGTCCTGGTCACCGATGCCAAGGGCAATTCCGAGATCTCCGGAGCGGACTACGCCACTGCATTTGTCGATGAGATCGAAAAGCCAGCCCACCATCGGGCCCGCTTTGCAGTGGGCTACTGAGGCCATGCCCTCCCGCCAGCAGTAATGCAGGAACCCAAGCCCTGGCCCTGATCCGTGGCACCGCCCAACGGAAAGGCCGCCACCGGGGACAAGGACCGGGCCAGTGATAAAACCCGCCATGACCGAATTTCTTAGGAGAATTTCGATGGGCCAGGGCACCAGCGTTCCGATGAACGATACGAAATGCACCGAAGTGGACGTGCGAGGTGGACGGCTGCCGGTGTGGACGCAAGCCGGCGAGCCGGCAACGCTAGTTTTTCTGCACCTCTGGGGTGGCTCGCACCGTACCTTCGCCCCAGTGATCGCCCGCCTCACTTCGGGACGCGCCGTGGTGTCCTACGACCACCGGGGCTGGGGAGCGGCCCGCGGCCTTCCAGGCCCGTACGGGATCAGTGAGCTAGCTGACGACGCGCTTGCAGTTATCGCCGAACTCGGTGTCAGCCGGTACATACTTATCGGACATTCGATGGGAGGAAAGGTAGCCCAGCTTGCTGCTTCACGACGGCCGAAGGGTCTGGCAGCCCTCGCGCTTATCGCTCCCGCTCCGCCGCGCCCTGCCGTTGATGCTAAGGCGGCGGAGGCACTCATTCACGCTTTCGACAGCCGGGCGACCGTCAGCGACGCGCTCCAGAACATCCTGACCGAGCGGCCACTGCCTCCTGACCTGCGAGAGCAGGTGATAAATGACGGCCTTGCCGGGAACCGGGAAGCCCAGCTTGCCTGGCCACTGGACGGCATCACGAGGGACATCACTGACGCCACTCGCGCCATTGAAGTCCCAGTACAGGTCCTGGCCGGGCGGCAGGACCGAGTCGACCCGCCCGAGAGCCTGGAAGCCAACCTGCTGCCATATATACCCGGGGCACGTATGACGATCCTTGAGGGAACCGGGCACCTGTCACCGCTGGAAGTGCCCGAGCAAATCGCGAGGGAACTCGATCAGGTGACCAGTCTCGTTCGCGGTCGTGCCTTCTGAGGCCACCCCGTTCTGCCGGCGATCCGGCGCTTCGCCTAACAGACCGGACCGTTGAGCGTCTGGATATCCGCTGAACTCGGCATGGTGATACATCGGCGCCGAAAAAGAAAAGGAGAAACGACTCATGACTGAGAAAGAACTTGAGGCAGCCGCCAGCGGCTTCCTGGACACGGCGTTCAACCTCGGCGAACCGGAGACGGCCGTCTCCGAGCACGTCGGCGGCAAGTTCGTCCAGCACAATCCTCAGGTCGCGGATGGAGCGGAGGCATTCATCGGGTTCGTCCATTCGATGCGAAGCCAGTTCCCTGAGATGCATCTGGAAATAAAGCGCGTGATTACCCAGGGCGACATGGTAGTGACGCACTCCCATATGACGCTCACGCCAGGGGAGCCAGGGCTGGCGCTCGCAGACTTCTTCCGTTTCGAGGAGGGCAAGGTGGCGGAGCACTGGGACGTCATCCAGAACATCCCTGATTCCTCAGCCAACTCAAATGGCATGTTCTGAGTGTGCGAGAGGCCCGGCGCTTCCGGCCACGGCCGGCCGGTTCGTGAGCAGGCCGCACCCGGCCTGCTCGCCGCCGCCGCCGCGCGTCTGGAGCGTTTCCTGGGACACAGGCCGTGACCGGGCTCGGCGTACAGGAAAGCGGGCGACGAGTCGGCTGGCCCGCGATGACCAGTCCGACCCCGAAAAGTGGCGCCCGGCTGCCTGGCCAACGCGGACGGCGACGGCACCAACGTCCGTGTCCAGCTGCTGACCATCGCCGGCGGCAACGTGCCTCGCACCGTCCATCACACGCAAAAGGAGATTAGCTATGCGCGCCTCAGCCAGCTCTCTCATCAAGACACAGATAAAGGAGATTGACGGCCTCTCGATCCGCTATGCCGAAAGCGCGCCGCGCGAGGTATCGGCAGTCCTCCTCAGCCCGTGGCCCGAAAGCCTCTACACCTTCGAGCAGATGTGGTCACGCCTTGCCGAACACGCCCATCTGGTCGCAATCGATCTGCCTGGCTTCGGACACTCACAGCGGCGCGACGAACTTCTTAAATCGTCAACGATGGGCGAGTTCGTCGCGCACGCCGTCGAAGCGTTCGAGCTGACCCGGCCGCATGCCGTCGGTCCCGACATCGGCACATCCACGCTGCTGTTCACGGCCGCGAACCATCCCGGCCTGCTCCGCAGCCTCGCGATCGGCAACGGCACCGCAGCAGTGCCTATTCAGATCGGGTCCGTCCTCAAGGACGCCGTCGAAGCACCGAACCTCGACGCGCTCCGCCAGATCGACCCACATCAGGGCGTCGACTCGGTACTTGCCTTTGTCGAGCACTACAAGCTCCCCGAACACGTCCATCAGGACTTCCTCGAAAGCTATGAAGGAGACCGGTTCGCCGAATCGATCCGCTTCGTCCGCTCCTATAAGGACGAACTGCCGGTGCTCCGCGACCTTCTGCCGCACATCGAAACACCCGTCCAGATCATCACCGGGGACCACGACCCCGGCGTCCTGCCCGTGAACGGCGAGTACCTGAATGAGCGCCTCCCGCACAACAAGCACGACTACCTCAACGCCGGGCACTTCGCTTGGGCG
>Ga0208725_1000078_pt1 | contig 20640 bp, 22 predicted proteins | sample MicForSoSWNH13_O_FD_188004 | JGI IMG/M metagenome (GOLD analysis project Ga0208725, IMG submission 188004) | Forest soil microbial communities from Harvard Forest Long Term Ecological Research site in Petersham, Massachusetts, USA - MetaG HF011... | ecosystem: Environmental > Terrestrial > Soil... | reverse complement strand
GGGGCGGGCGGCGGCGACGGCCTCGAGCTTGCGGTGCACCGGGAACGCGGCGCCGCCGCGGCCGGTCAGCCCGGCGGCACGCACCTCGCCGATCAGCGCCCCGGCGCTGTCGCGGTACGGCACCGGCCCGTGCAGCCCGAGGTGGGCCGCCAGGTCGCCGCCGTGGGAGGGGGGTGGCAGCAGCCGGGGGAGTCCACTGCCGCCCGCCGGGGTCTGCTGTGCCCGCGTGGCGCCCGTCGTCACCGGGCTCATCGGTCACCAGCCCTGGCCATCAGGCCCTGGTCGGCCATCAGCTGGGGAACCCGGTCCGCCCGCGGCAGCCCGGAGCGGGCCCGGATCAGCCGCCAGCCCAGGGCGCCGAGGACCGCGGCGATGCAGGCGAGCGCGAGGTAAAACAGCGGCCCGGTCTGCAGGTCGTGACTGGAGTAGATGCCGTGCAAGACCGCTACCGGCCAGGACGCGTAGGCCAGCCAGTGCACGGCGCGCCAGACGCGGGGGCCGATATGGCGTCGCAGCAGGCTGGTCACGATCATCGCGGCCATAAGGTCGAGCGCGACCGCACCGAGGCCCAGCCACAGCGGCTCGTAGGACGAGATGAACGGGATCACGGCGGCGGCCACGCTGATGCTGACATAGGAGTCCATGACCGCGGTGAGCACGTGCACGGCGACGAACCCCACCGCGAGCAGGGACAGGTTGCGGTGCAGGCCGAGCACGGCGAACCGGGGGAGGCCGGGCAGCCGCCCCTGCCGGTTCACCAGGATCCCGATGATCATCACGGCGGACAGCAGGACGAGGCTGACCACTCCGGTGGCGCGGCTCGCGTACCAGAGCGCGGTGGTCGACGTGATGCCGCTCATCACGAACCGCCCGAGGTGACCTGGCCGCTGCCGGAACTCGACGTGGGTGTGGACGACGGTGAGCTCAGGCTCGGTGGCGACGAGCTGCCCGACGACTTCGACGCGCTCGACCCGCTGCTGCTAGATGAGCCCGAGCCGGCCGAGCTTGACCCGGAGCTGCCGGTGCTCGATGTGGCGTGGTGCGTGCCGGCCGCCGTGGAGGCAGGTGAGGAGTGGGAAGCCGCCGAGGCCGCGCCCGGAAGGCTGACGGCAACCGCTCCCGCGGCAACAATGCTGGCGGCAGCGGCCGAGACCGTGGCCGCGCGCAGCCGCTTCCGGCCCCGCTCCCGTTCCGCAACGCCCGGCGACGTGCCCCGCGGTGGCATGCTGTGCTTGCTCATGCCAGCGAGTCTTGCCGCGCGCTTTCCGATGACGCTCTAGGTTCCCTCTCAGCCGCCTATGAGCGCCGGACAGCGTATGAGCTAGCCCGGGAGTTGCCCCACGTGGTCGACGCAGGCGCGTTGCGGGGTGGTGGACTCCCCGGTGGTTGCGCCGTGAACGCTCCTCGGGACGCGGCAGCTGACCCGGCATCTGCTGCTCAATAAGGCTCAGCAGGGCCTGCGCGTTGGTGGGCAGCGACTGCGGCCCGCGGTATGAGATCGCGGCTGCGGGCTCATACCGCGCTCATGCCGGCCCGCGGCGAAATCAGCCCGCCGCTCCGATTCGGCCGCCGCAGGCCGGGACGAGCCTGGTGACCCAGGAACCGACCTGAGGAGAGTTCAGATGTCCAAGCCGCCCGTTGCTGAACGGCGGCGAAGCAGGCCGGCCACTGCCGGCCGGTTCGCAAGGATCATGCGGTTGCTGCGCTGGCCGGTGGTGATCGTCTGGCTGCTCGCCGTGGTGGCCCTGTACCCGGCCGCGCGCACCCTGTCCAGCCTGGCCAACGGCACCGCGGCGGCCAACCTGCCGTCCTCGGCGCCGTCCACCCGGGTCGTCGAACTGGAGCAGGGGCCGGGCCAGCCCGATGTCGACCAGGCGATCGTCGTGTTCGTCCGCAACGCGGGCCTGACGGCCGCGGATCTGCAGACGGTCGCCTCGGCCCGCGCGGCCGTGGTCCGCCTGGCCGCCCATGTCCAGGGGCTGGGCGCCCCCGGCCAGCCGCAGCGGTCCGCCGACGGGAAGGCCGACGGGTTCACCGCGAACGTCATCACGCCAGCCACCGGCAACAGCGAGTTCAACACCGACACCACGGCGGTGCGGGCCGTCCGGCAGGCGGTCGACGGGCTGGCCCGCGGCGGCCTGCAGGTGGCCGTGACCGGGTCGGCCGCGCTGGTGGCCGACGGGGGCGTCAGCAGCAAGGCACTGAACATCCTGCTGCTGACCGCGCTGCTGATCGTCGTGATCATTCTCATCCTCGTCTACCGCAGTCCGCTGCTGTGGCTGCTGCCGCTGCTCGGCGCGCTCGGGGCGATCGTCGTCGCCGAAGCCGCCGTGCACGGAATGCTGAACGCCGGGCTCACCGTCAGCACGCTGTCGGCCGCGATCCTGCGGGTGCTGGTCCTCGGCGCCGCCACCGACTACGCACTGCTGCTCATCCACCGCTACCGGGAAGAACTGCGCCAGCACGCCGACACCGCGGACGCCATGGCCGCCGCGCTGCGGCGGACGCTGCCGACTCTGCTTGCCTCGGCGGGCACGGTCGTGTGCGCCATGGTCTGCCTGCTGGCGGCGCAGTCGGCCTCGCTGCACGGCCTCGGGCCGGTCGGCGCGGTGTCGATCGTCGCGGCCCTGCTCGCCCAGATCACCTTCCTTCCCGCGCTGCTGCTGGTGCTGGGGCGGGCGGCGTTCTGGCCGCGGATCCCGTACTACGGCCAGCCCGGGCGTGAGTCCTCCCGGGTGTGGGCGGGCGTCGGGAACCGGGTCGCCCGCCACCCCGCACGAGTCGCCGTCACCGCCGCGGTGCTGCTCGGCGCCGCAGCCACCGGCCTGGCCGCGCTGCACATCAACAACAGCCCGCTGGCCGGCATCAAGGGCCACCCCGCCAGCGTCACCGGGGCAAACCTGCTCACCGAGCACTACGGGCCGGGAGTCACCGAGCCGCTCACCATCCTCAGCCCGCCGGGCGAGGCCAGCGCCGCCGTCGCCGCAGCGCGGGCCACCCCGGATATCGCCGCGGTGTCGCCGTCCGGCCCGGTCCACGGCTACGCCAGCTACTCGGCCACCCTGTCCGTCCCCCCGTACAGCATCGCCGGCTACGCCGCGGTCGCGAACCTGCGCCAGCGGCTGGAGCCCGGCGCCCCCGGCTCACTGCTGGGCGGCGACCCGGCCGTCCAATACGACATCACCCGGGCCGCCCACCGGGACACCCTGCTGCTGATCCCGCTGGTACTCGCCGTGATCCTGGTGATCATCGCGCTGCTGCTGCGGGCGGTCGTGGCCCCGCTGGTGCTCGTCGCCACCACCGCGCTCAGCTTCGCGGCCTCGTTCGGGCTGGCCAGCCTGCTGTGGCGGTACGGATTCGGCTACGACGGGATCGAGGCACAGCTGCCGATGTACATCTTCATTTTCCTCGTCGCGCTCGGGGTCGACTACAACATCTTCCTGGCCGCCCGTATCCGCGAGGAATCCGCCAGCCTCGGCATCGGGCAGGGCACTCTGCGCGGCCTCGCCGTCACCGGGGGAGTGATCACCGCCGCCGGCATCGTCATGGCCGCCACGTTCTCCGCCCTTACTCTGATCCCCGCCGTCGCCGTCGCGGAGGTCGGGGTCGCGGTCGCACTCGGTGTGCTGATCGACACCGTGCTGGTGCGCACCGTTCTCGTCCCCGCCAGCCTGCTCATCATCGGGGAACGGGTCTGGTGGCCCGCGCAACGGCCACAGCGTGACAGTTGATCACCTGATCATCATTGACGACGGGCAGGCGAGCTTGTAGCGTCCCTACTGCCCTGGGCTGCCCGGGGTGGCTGCCAGTCCAGCGAAGTCCGGTGCAATCCCGGCACTGTCCCGCAACGGTGAAGCCCCTTCGGGGGATGAGTCCGGTCGCCTGGCCTGGCGGGCCGGCGAATGCCAGTCCTCGGATGAAGGGCGGTTCGCGCGGCACCAGGCAGGCGGTGTCAGCGGGCTCTCTTCATCCTCCGAAGCCCGGAGGATGAACCATGCGGCAACACCAGCAACCCGGCCAGCCCAAAAGACGCCTGGCGCTTCTTCGCCGCCGTTGCAGGCCCGCCGCTCCCCGTTCCGTCCGGGCGCTGGCCGCTGTGACCGCGTTGCTGGCCGCCAGTGGTGTGCTGGCCGCCTGCTCTAGTAGCGACTCCGCCGCGTCGGGGTCGGCAACGGCGTCGTCCAGGCCTTATCCGGTCACCGTGACCAGCTGCGGTGTGCCGGTCACCTACGACAGTGCGCCAAAGCGCGCGGTGTCCAACGACATCAACACGACCGAGGACATGCTGGCGCTGGGACTGGAGTCGCGCATGGTCGGCGACTTCGCAGCGGTGGGCGACGGCCCGGTTGACCAGCCGGCGATGCCAGCTGAGTACCAGGCGGGGTTCAAGCAGGTCCGCGACGCGTCACCCGACAACTACTTCACGCTGGAGCAGCTGGTCGCGCTGCGGCCCGACTTCCTGTTCGCCGGATGGAACTACGGCCTGCAGGCTGGTACCAACCTCACACCGACTTATCTCGCCAAGTTCGGGATCAAGACGCTAGTGCTGGCCGAGTCCTGCGCTCATGTCCAGTCCGGGACGAACTCGATCAGCATCAACGAGACCTACCAGGACCTGCGCAATCTCGGTGAGATCTTCAACGTGCGCGCCCGGGCGCAGCAGGTGATCGCGACGATGCAGGCTCAGGTGGCGGCGGCCCGTGCCAAGATCGCTGGCCTGAAGCCGGTGAAGGTCTTCGACTATGACAGCGGCGAGGCGTCGCCAGTTACCGGGCCGGGCCTGTCGATGCCGACGGCGCTGATCAGCCTCGGCGGCGGGACGAACGTCTTCGCCTCGCTCATGCAGAGCTGGACGTCGGTGTCGTGGGAGCAGGTCGTCGCCGCCCAGCCGCAGTGCATCATCATCAACGACTACAGCACCCCGACGGTGGCGCAGAAGGAGAAGTTCCTGGAGACCTTCACCGCCTCCAAGAACCTGCCCGCGGTGAAGAACCGCTGCTTCCTGCCGCTCAGCTATGACGAGGTCACCCCCAGTCCCCGCAACGCGGAGGCGGTCGTGGCCATCGCCCGGTGGCTGCACCCATCGGCGTTCGGCCTGCCCGCCGACGGCTCCTGACGCCACGACGGCGAGCCAGGCTCACCGACGTCATGGGACCGGCACGGCCAATCCAGCCCGGCGGCGGCCGGTGCGGCGACGGCTCGCTGTCCTGGCGCAGGGGAGCGACGCCTCGTTCTGGCATCTGATGAGCCTCCGCCGGCTTCCAACTGCGACAGTGGGCGGATGACGAGCATTCAGCCGGAGTTGTGGGTGCAGCGTGCTGGCGAGGCCGTCGCGTTCTACGCGGAGGCGTTCGGCGCCCGGGTCCTGCACCAGGTAGGGGAGGGGGACGACATCGTCGCGCAGCTCGCGGTGGGCGACGCGGCATTCTGGGTGGCAGCGGCGGCGCCGGACCTGGGACGGCTCAGTCCCCGCGCGACCGGCGCGGCCACGAGCCGGACCCTGCTGGTGGCCGACGACCCGGACGCCGTTTTGCGGCGGGCGATCCATGCCGGCGCCACCGAGAAGTCCCCCGCCAGCGATGAGCACGGCTGGCGTCTGGGCCGGATTGTCGACCCGTTCGGGCATGAGTGGGAGATCGGCAAGCCGACCGGGCCCTGGCCGCCGGCCTGACTCCCGCCGGTGTGACCCTTGACAAGCGGTCTGGCAGGCGCATACTGCCGGCGAGGCGCATACTGGTAGTGATGAAAACAGCCCGCGCCGCGACCCGGCGCTACTTGCCCACCAGCCCCTTCGCTCCGCCGGCGGCCGCTCCGCCCGCTGAGGAGTTCGCCGTGCGGGATCAGGTTACCCACGACAGGTACGGCCTCGGCCGGGTCATCAGCGTCGAGGTTGACGCCACCCTGGTCGTGGATTTCGGTTCGTGCCGCGTGCGGATCATGACGCCGTGCGCCAAGCTGACCAAGCTCTGATACTGCCAGCGGTAGCCGGCGGGGCGACTCCGCGCCGCCGCACGGTACCGCCACGATATCTGCCGTTAAGCGTGGCTCTCTGTTACCCGTGTTAATGGTCCCAATCTGGACGATAACGGATGACCTGCGGGCGAGTGCCGGGCAGAATGTCCGCCTCGTCTGAACGGCGACAGCGAGAGCAGGCGGCGTCCACCATGCCGACGCTGGTGCGGGCTGGCCCTCGTGAGATGAATGTCCTCCGGTCGCAGCGCGGAATGTGCAACGCCGAAAAGGGTGGCGCACCTCGCGACGTAGGTCAGGGCCGGACCGTCATGTGGATGTGTGATCCGGCCAGGCGCGGGTAGCCGGATCACTTCGGAACACTCTTCGCTTGCTTTAGTATGCAATGCTTGCTAAAGTTCGCAGAGTTATCCGGACCCCAAGGAGCGAATATGAGCAGCTTGACCAGGCAATACAGCACGGTGGCGGGCCAGGCGCGAACCGCGGCCGAGAAGACCGCCGACCTGTGGACCCAGGGCGCACGGACGCTGACCGACATCCTTCCCGGGCTGCCGCAGATAGACCTCGTCCCAGCGGTCGAACGCTATTTCGACTTGGTCCAGCGGACGGTAGATCTGAACCGCGACCTCGCCGTGAAATGGGCGGAGGCCGCAAGCGCCCTGCCCGGCGTGGCACGCGAGCAGGCCAAGTCGGCCGGCCAGGTCGTGCAGGACAAGGCGGCCACGGCCGAGCAGGCCGCCCACGAGCATGCTGAGAGGGTCACGCATGAACTGGCCCGTGAGGCCCGCAAGGTCGAGCGTGAGCAGGCCAGGAAGGCTCAGGCGATCGCCCGCAAGCCCTACGAAGGCCTGACCAAGGCCGAGCTCAGCGACCTGCTGGCCCAGCGGGGCCTGCCGAAATCGGGCAACGTGGACCAGCTCATCGAGCGGCTGGTCGAGGCGGACGACAGCTGAGAAGCGTCTCCAGAACCCGGACGGGCAGCAGCCTGCTCGGTGCGATCCGCTCGAGTCCCTACTGGCCCGAGCTGGGCAGTAGCGGCATCATGGTCGTCAGCCGTACCTCAGGCATCGTGCTGGCGACGCTGACAAGGAGTCCGCAATGAGCGAGATCGACACGGCACCGGCCGTCACCGGCTTTCATCATTTCTCGCCGACCGTGTCCGACGTGGAGGCCAGCGCTCAATGGTACGAGCGGGTGTTCGGGATGAACCGGGTACCCGTCACGTTCCCGCACTACGGCGCCGAGGAAGAGGGCTACGCCGTTCTGCTGATGGATCCCCGCTCCGGCATCGCGATCGGGCTGCATCACCACCAGGCCAACGCCGGCCAGCGGTTCGACGAGCGCGTGACCGGACTGGACCACATCTCATTCGGCGTTGCCGACCGCGCAGATCTCGACGCGTGGGCGAGCTGGCTCGACGAACTCGGCATCGAGCACTCCGGAGTCATCGACACCGACAGCCCGGTGCCCTACTCCGTGGTCGTCTTCCGTGATCCCGACAACATCCAGCTCGAGCTCTTCCACATGGCCAGCTGACGGCCTTCTGCGGTCTTGCGGTCTTGCGGTCACCGGTGCCGGTCAGCCGGTAGGGCCGGTCCGGCGCCGGCCCGCTCCAGCCTCTTGTGCCTGCACGTTTCTTGTAGTCTCATTGTGACTACTTAGCTGGCCGCCCTCATCCGGGCCGGAGCCACCGTGACCTGATCGCCAAGCGGCCCTCCCCGGAGTGCTGCCACAGTTCGGCGCCAGGAAAGAGGTCTCCCATGCCGATCAGCTACGACTCCTTCTTCATCGGCGGCGAGTGGGTGCGTCCCAGTTCCGCGGCCAGAATCGACGTGACCTCCGCGAGTACGGAGGAGGCTATCGGCTCGGTCCCCGAGGCGCAGGAAGCAGACATCGATGCCGCGGTGGCCGCAGCCCGCCGCGCGTTCGATGACCCGGGCGGCTGGTCGCGGCAGGAACCCGCGGAGCGGGCTGCTGCCATTGAGAGGCTGGCCGTCGCCCTCGAGGCGCGGGCCGGGGAGATGGCCCAGCGGGTGAGCTCCCAGAACGGCATGCCGATCTCGATCGCCACCATGCTCGAGGGCGGGTTCCCCGTCATCGTGCTCCGTTACATGGCCGGCCTGGTGGCGGATGCCACCTTCGAGGAAGAACGGCCTGGTTATCTCGGGGGCACGACGATCGTGCGGCGGGAGCCGATCGGGGTCGTCGGCGGGATCGTGCCGTGGAATTACCCGCAGACCCTGGCCGCGTTCAAGTACGGGCCCGCGCTGGCCGCCGGGTGCACCATCGTGCTGAAGCCCTCACCGGAAACGGTGCTGGACGCGTTCCTGCTCGCCGAGGCGGCCGCGGACGCCGGCATCCCGCCGGGCGTGATCAACATCGTCCCGGGCGGCCGGGAGGTTGGCGCATACCTGGTCCAGCACCGCGACGTGGACAAGGTGGCCTTCACCGGCTCCACCGCGGCGGGGCGCCGGATCGCGGAGACTTGCGGCCGGCTGCTGCGCCCGGTGACTCTTGAACTGGGCGGCAAGTCCGCAGCGATCGTCCTGGACGACGCTGACCTTGACCTGGCCAAGATCGGCAACGACCTGTTCGCCGCGACGCTGGTCAACAACGGGCAGACCTGCTACCTCGGCACGCGGGTCCTGGCCCCGCGCTCACGCTATGACGAGGTCGTCGACACCCTCGCAGCCTTCGCCTCCTCGCTGGCCGTGGGCGACGCGCTCGACCCCGCCACCCAGATCGGGCCCATGGCCTCTGACCGGCACCGCGACCGCGTTGAGGGGTATATCGCCAAGGGAAGCAGCGACGGCGCCCGGCTGGTCACCGGCGGCGGACGCCCCAAGAACCAGGCTCGCGGCTGGTTCGTCGAGCCCACCGTGTTCGCCGACGTCGACAACGCCTCCACCATCGCGCAGGAAGAGATCTTCGGACCGGTGCTGGCCGTCATCCCCTACCGGGACGAAGACGATGCCATCCGGATAGCCAACGACTCTGACTTCGGCCTCGGCGGCTCCGTCTGGACCACCGACGACGAGCACGGCAGGGACGTCGCTCGGCGGGTGCGGACCGGCACCATCGGCATCAACGGCTATCTGCCCGACCCCGGGGCGCCCTTCGGCGGGGTGAAGGCCAGCGGCATCGGCCGTGAACTCGGCCCCGACGCCGTTACCGCCTACCAGCAGTACAAGTCGATCTACTCGATCCACGGCTGAATACCGCGCTAGCCAGGGCACCGCGATATCCGTCGCGCGGTGCCCGGCCGTTACGGCTGCGGGTGCTTGCGCATGGCCGCGTCCGCGATCCGGTTAAGCCCCACAGGAGACCTTGGGGTTAACGCCGGCATAGTTGAGGGGACCCGCCGCAATCGTCAGGACGACCGTGCTGGCCTTGGCGCAGCTCGGGCGCGAGCTGGCGAAGTAGTGGCGCTGGCCGGCCGCGATAGCGCCGATGACGAGCCAGATGACAAGCAGCACAGATCCGATACGCATTGTTACCTCCGGGAGCGTCAGGGCGGGACTAGACGGTGGCCTGGGGAATGGGGAGGCGCCCCTAGTGCCGGGTCAGGGCTTTCTGGTAGCGCAGGGCACGGCGCTCTTCGGCGGTGGTCCCGCCCCAGATGCCGTCTTCGCTGGTCTGCAGGCCGAAGGACAGGCATGCGGCACGGACGGCACAGGCCCGGCATACTGCCTTGGCTGCGTTGATCTGGCGCAGGGAGGCGCGATGGGGCGTGACCGGGAAAAACAACTCGGGATCCTCGCCTCGGCAGGCGCCCCGCGACATCCAGCCGAAGGGACCCGGGGCGGCATCGGATGACAGCATGATCAAGCTCCGGGAAGATCAGGGTGGCCGCACATGATCACCACCGGGCGGTCACTCGCCGCAGGACCGGGCCACATGACGCACGCGATGCTCATGACCGGCTCCTGGGTTAGTGGCCTACCTGGCGGTATGCGATCGTCGGTCTGGCTGGATGCATTACGCCGGAGCCGGGTCTCCCGCTGATGTCTCGACGGCCTTTGTCCCTCGCGCCTGCCGGGACAGGTACGTGCACCACGGGGAAAGAAAACTCCGGCCCTGCCTGCTTCGGCTGTGTGCCGCTGCAGCTGCCGGGGTCCGGAGCAACACCTCAACTCTACGCTTCGCCGGCGCCCGACGATAGGGCAAGCCGACGCAGATCATCAGCCCTGCTCAAGCCACTCGGTCTTCATCGCTGGTGCTGCGTGGATACATACGAGCCGGGCCGGGCCGGGCCCGAGGTTGGTAAATCCGTGCGGGGCCCCGGCCGGGCCGATAACGATGTCACCCGGCCCTCCCTCGATGGTCTCCTGCCCGACGGTGACCCGGACGCGGCCGTCCAGGATGAGAAAGGTCTCGTCATAGGGATGATGGTGCAGCCGCGGTCCTTGCCCGGGTTGGTTGTGCACCAGGAAGAACGACACCGAGCACGGGCCGTGCTTACCGCCCTCGAAGGTCCGGGACACCTCATTGCCCGGCAGGTCATCGGCGTTCACGTGGTACATCGATCACCTTCTGCGGTGGGTTTGCGGGCGGTGAACATCAGCACCTCGCCGACGGTGACCGTGACCGGGCTGAACCCCAGCGTGCGCAGCCAGCTCATCAGCATCGCCGGGTCGAGGGGGTTGTAAGTGTCGCCTGCGTGAAAGTGGTGCAGGCTGACGCTGGCCAGGCTGTCCGAGCCGACCAGCATGCCGCCGGGGCGCAGCACGCGCAGCACCTCGGCCAGGATCTGGTGCTGCGCGGTCGCGCTGGGCACGTGATGCAGCATGGTGAACGAGACCACCGCGTCGAACGCCCCGTCTGGGTACGGCATCCGGGTGGCGTCCCCGGTATCCACCGTCACGTTGCGACCGTAATAGCGCGCGGCGAGCCGGGCAGCCGCGGCCTCGTCGGATTCCAGCGCGGTCAGGTTCGCGACACGTTCGGCCAGCCAGCCGGTGGCTGCTCCGGGACCCGGGCCGATCTCCAGCATGTCCTTGCCAAGCTCGATCCCGGTGGTCACCGTGGGAAGGATCTCGGTCTGCAGGTAGCCGGCCCACTCCGGGCTGGCGCACAGGTTCTCGTGCCCTGGATTCACAAGGCCGACGTTACGGGCCGGTCACGCTGACGCCAACGGCGTAGAATGACACGTCATGTCGCAGGACGGACAAGCTTGCGACCCGTGGGCGGATGCCACCGGCGCGGTGATCGCCGCCACCTTCCCGATGCCCGCCGGGGTGGTCTTCGACTGGCATGTCCACGACGATCACCAGCTCGCCTGGGCGGCCAGCGGCGTTCTCACCGTGCGCACCGAGGCCGCGGACTGGGTGCTGCCGCCCACCAGGGCACTGTGGATCCCGGCAGGGCTCAAGCACGAGACGCTGGCCGCCGGGACAGCCACCATGCGCTCGCTGTACATCCGCCCAGACCGCTACCCAGCCAACTGGCGTGAGCCGGTACCGGTGACGGTCAGACCGCTGCTCGCCGCGCTCATCGACTACCTCGACAGCGACAGCCTCGACGCGGGGCAGCGCGCCCGGGCAGAGGCGCTGCTAGCCGACCTGCTCCACCCGGTGCCGATGACCACGATCGAGGTCCGGATGCCTGGCGACGAGCGCGCGGCAGACGTAGCGGCGCGGCTGCTCGCCAACCCCGCTGACGGCCGGACGCTGGCCGAGTGGGGCACCGAGGTCGGCGCCAGCGCACGGACCCTCGCCCGCGCCTTCCATGCCGGCACCGGTATGACCTTCGGCCAGTGGCGGTGCCTGGCCCGACTGCACGCCGCGCTGCCCCAGCTTGCCGCCGGGCAGGCCGTCGGCACTGTCGCCCGGCATGTCGGTTACCAGACGGCCAGCGCCTTCGTCGCCGCCTTCCGCGGCCAGACCGGCCACACCCCGGCGGCCTACTTCCGGACCACCGCCGGGCGTGATCGACGCCCGAGCTAGGGGGCGCGCTTCACCCGCCCGCTACCGCGGCGCCAAGCCCACGGTCAGGGCTATGACGACACCGGCCGCGCCGGCGCATACCAGGGTGAGGACTACGCCCCGGCGCAGCAGCAGAAGAAGTATCAGTGCAGCGCCAAGCACCGCGTACTGCCAGTCATGGCTGAGCGCGCGGGTCAGCGGGATAGCGGAGCCAAAAATGGCCCCGATGGCAGCGGGTCCCGCACCGCCGAGAAAGGCGCCTGCCTTGCGGTCCGCGCGGATCTTGTCGAATTGGCTGGCCCCGAGCAGGACGAACACGAAGGAGGGGCTGAACGCCACCACTGACGCAAGAATGCCGCCGACGACGCCGGCTGCGGCATATCCAACAGCCGCGACGGTCTGGACCACTGGGCCTGGCGTTATCTGGCCCAGCGCTACGGCGTTGAGGAACTGCGCGCCACTCATCCAGTGGTAGTGGTTCACAACATCGGATTGCATCAGCGGGATGATCACGAATCCGCCGCCGAAGGAAAGCGCGCCGACCTTGAACGCCACCCACGCGATCGACAGCAGGACACCGCCCGTCAGCGCGGTGGCGGCGAAGGCGGGGGAGATCATGATGCCGGCCAGTCCGCTGCCGTGGCGGCGGCCATCGGTGGTCGCCTGAATTGCCACCTCGGCCAGCCCGCATACCAGGATCACCAGAACGAGCCAGGCCCCAACGGTGGCGGCAGCCGCAGCGCCCGCGATCAGGTAGCACAACCACCGTGCCGTCCGGCTCCGGCGCCGCCAGCTCGCTCCGGTGAGGCCGGCCCCGGCCTGGACAGCAACCGCTGGGACAGCCGCACCGGCACCAGCTCCCGCACCGAGCACCCACAGCGGCGGGGCGCTCCCCAGGAACAGCGCGGACAGCGCCAGAATGATGATGAGGCCAGGGATGATGAACGCCGCGCCGCCTATCAGAGCGCCGGGCCGGCCGCGCACCCGCCATGCACAGAAGATTGCCAGCTGCGTTGACGCTGGGCCGGGCAAAAGATTGCATACCGCGATGGCGTCCTCGAACTCCCGCGCGCTGAGCCACTTCCGACGGTCAACACACAGATCACGCAGCAGCTTGATGTGCGCTGGCGGGCCGCCGAAACCGATGCAGCCGATGCGGCCCCATTCTCGCAGGATGGTGGCCAGGGATACCCGCGGTGGCTCACCGCTGCCTGGCTGGCTTCGGCCCCCGGGGCTGTGGCCCCCTTCGCCGCTGATCATCAGACCTCGGCGGCGAGTGCGCTCAGTGCAGTCATGTTCGACTGAGCCCGCTGCTCATCAGCAGCTGCTCCCGGTCTGCTGCGTAGCCGACCATCCATGACGCGGCCATCCGGTAGAGGCGGATGTCGTCGCCCCATTCCAGCGGAGAGCCGCCGTAGTGCGCAGTCCAGTGCGACAGGGTCTCGTCCCACCCGGGGTCGGCAGAGCCCAGCCGCTCAGCTTTGCCGTGCGCGAACACCGCCAGATCTTCGTTGTCGACGTGGGCGATGCTGACCGCTGGGCGCGCCTCCAGATGACGGGCCTTGGCTGAGGAACCGCTGGTGCCCCAGGTCCAGGTCCCATGGATGAAGTGGCCGTCCACTGCGCTGATGCGTGGTTCGCCGCGAGCGGTCACCGTGGCGAGAGCGACGACCTTCATCCCGGTCAGGAGCGCGGTGACGTCAGCAGCCGACAAGGTCCGGCGATCGTTGATTATCTCCTGAAGGTGTTCGGTGGCCTTGGCGTGTGAGTGATCGAGGAGCCGCTGGAGCGCATCGAGCTCGGCTTGGGTCTCGCGCACGTCAGGCGTCCTTGTACGGCGGCTTCATAACGATCACGCTTCCGGTTCCGTAGCTGGTCATGGCGTCTCTCGTCACCGTAAGGATGCCCGCGCGCGAGTCCAAGGCCGTAGACGGCCAACTCATGTCCCTGGACTGCCAACCCGCATCCGCTCGAGGATCTCGCGGACGAGCTCGATCGTGGTGTGCGGGTGCAGGAACGCGAACCGGGCGACGGTCTCGCCTTCCCAGGCGGACGGGGGCATGAACGCCACCTGGTCGTGCAGCAGCCGGTCGGCCCAGTCCATGTACTGCGCGTGCGCCCAGCCCCTGCGGCGGAACAAAACCACGCCAAGCTCGGGCTCGCGGATCAGCTCGAGGTAGTCGCGGCTGGCGATCTCGGCAGCGGCCCGGCTGGCCAGGCTGATCGAGGCCTCGATGGCGTCGGAGTAGGCCCGCACCCCGTAGACCGCGAGCGAGAACCACAGCGGCAGCCCGCGGGCCCGCCGGGTGAGGTGGTAGGCGTAGTCGGTGGGGTTCCATTCGGCCGGATTGTCATGAATCACATCGAGATACGAAGCGTCCTGCGTGTGCACGGACCGGGCGAGGGCAGGGTGACGGTAGAGCAGCGCTGCGCAATCGAACGGCGCGAACAGCCACTTGTGCGGATCGACGATGAACGAGTCGGCGTGCTCGATGCCATCGTAGGCACGCCGGACGCTGGGCGCGAACAGCCCGGCCCCGCCGTAGGCGCCGTCCACGTGGAACCACGCGCCGAGCTCGCGGCAGACCGCGGCGGCCCCGGCCAGGTCATCGATGATGCCCGCGTTGGTGGTACCCGACGTCGCGACGACGGCGGCGATCGAGGACGGGTCGCCGTCGGCCTCGATGGCTGCCCGGAGCGCGGCACCGGTCAGCCGGTGATCGTCGGTGCGCACGGTCAGCGGGTCCATCTCCAGCATCCGCAGCGTGGACGCGATCGAGGAATGCGCGTCCGTGCTGACCGCCACCCGCCACCGGCGGCCGGCGGTCCCTGGGCCGGCCGCCCGTTTGGCCACCTCCCTGGCGACGACCAGAGCCGACAGGTTGGCGGCCGAGCCGCCGGAGACGAAGCAGCCGCCTGCGCCAGCCGGAAGGCCGGCCCGGTCCGCGATCAGCCGCAGCACCTGGTTCTCGGCGTGGATCGCGCCCGCAGCCTCCAGCCAGGAGATGCCCTGGATGGACGCGCAGGAGATCAGCATGTCGAACAGCAGCGCCGCCTTGGTCGGCGCGGCCGGGATGAAGCCGAGGAACCGGGGGCTGTCCGCCGAGATCACCGCTGGGGCCAGGGAGGACGTGTATACGCCGAGCACCTGGTCCGGGTTGTGTGGCAGGTCGCCGAGCAGGCCACGCACGGCGAGCTCGAGCTCGGCCGGGTCGCGGGAACCCTCGTCCAGCGGTACTGGGTCAAGCCGGAGCCGGTTCTCCGCGTACGCGAGCACCGACCTGATCATCTGCTCCGTAGTGGCATCAACACTGTGCATGGCCGAAAGGTACAGCGGCCGGCCCGGATGGTTCCGGGCCGGCCGCTGTGCGCCGCGGTTCAGGCGCTCTGCGGTTCGAGAGCGCGATCCTGCAGGCGGGCTGCGCGGACGCGCAGCCCGGCGGTGCGCACCAGCACCATGACGACGGCCATGAAGATCAGCCCGTCGGTGATGGCCGCCAGGCTGACCTGGTTCGCTATGGCCCAGCTCACGATCTGGGGCTGGAACCAGTGCGCGGCCCCGTAGGAGAAGGCTGCCCTGGCGGCGATGACGACGGTCCAGAAGATCGCGTACGGTGCCCCGGCCCTGCTGACCGGCTTGCCGGTCTTAGGGCTGCTGTACACGCCCATCAGGGCGGCGGCGGCCAGCCCGCAGAGCAGGCCCGCGACGGCGCCGGCGACCTCCACCACCAGGCCGTTGCCGTGCGTGACCGGCTGGTCGACGAACAGCGGGATGATCACGGCGGCGGCGATCACGGGCCGCAGCAGCCGCATCGGGCCGATCTTGCGTGCCGGGCCGAGGTCGCTGGCCAGGACCGTGGCGAGAACCACGCCATTGACGATCATCGCTTCGGTGAGTTCGGAAAGCATCGCGTGCTCCTCGGGGGATTCGGTTTTCGGTGACAAACTCACCATCGCGTCCTTCGCCGGTTGGCGGATCGGAGCACGGTCTGGCCGCCGGCGCCAGACGACGTGGGCCCACTGGTACCAGGCGGTACCAGGCGGCAGCGACCGGGATCAGCCGATGGGCTGACGTGCCGGTACCGCGCGGGCGCCGATACTGGAAACATGCAACGGACGGTGAACTGGCTGGCGCGGGCCCTCGGGTTCGCGTGGATCGGCCTGTTCACGTTCCTCATCGCCCCACCGCACGGGTCGCTCAACGCGGCGATCCAGATCGCGGGTTACGCCCTGGCCGGTGCTGGGCTCGTGGTGTGGACCCTCGCCGACCTGCCCCGCACCGCAGCCGGGTACCGGGCATGGCTGCTGCCGGTTGCTCTCGGCACGATCGCCGTGGGCACGGGGCTCGCGTCCAGCGCGGGCAACGGGGGCACCGTCCTGGTGATCTTCACGCTGGTCGCGGCGATGGTGGCGGGCGCCGATGCCAGTCTGGGTGCGGCGCTGGCCGTGACAGCGGCGGGCATCCTGGCGATCGACGTCAGCGGGCTCATCTTCGGCGCCAGCTACGGCGTGCTGATCGGGTTTCCCGCGCTGGTCGTGTCCGGCCTGGTGATCGGGCGCAACCGGGCCGCCTACCGGATCCAGGCGGAGCAGGCGGCGGTGCTGCTTGCCCAGCGCGAACGGCTCGAGACCGAGCAGCGCCGGGCCGACCTGCTGGACGAGCGGGCGCGCATCGCCAGGGAGATCCATGACGTGCTCGCGCACTCCCTCGGCGCGCTCGGGATCCAGATCCAGGCGGCTCGGGCCGTGATGACCAGGGAGGGGGACATCGACCGGGCGAGCGAGTTGCTCGGGGTTGCCCAGCAGATGGCTGCCGAGGGCCTGGAGGACACCCGCCGGGCCATTCATGCCCTGCGCGCCGACACCCTGCCGCTGGGTGAGGAACTCGCCAGGGTCACCGACGTCTACGCGCAGCGTTACCGTGTCGGGGTCAGCTTCGACACCAGCGGCGTCCCGGTGCCGCTGCCGCCCGACGCCACGATCGCGCTACTGCGCGTCGCACAGGAAGCCCTGGTCAACGCCACCAAGCACGCGGCGGGGCAGCGCGTCGCCATATGCCTCGATTTCCGGGACGCCGATGTCCGCCTTACCGTCCGCAACGACCTCGCACCGGGCTCCGGCGCCAACGGCGAGGCGGGCGTGAGCACGGTCAACGGCGGATACGGGCTGACCGGCATGCGCGAGCGGCTCCGGCTGCTGAACGGGACCCTCGAGGCCGGCCGGTGCGACGGCCAGTGGATCGTGACCGCCGAGCTGCCGCGCTCCGAGCCGCAGAAGCCGGAGAAGCCGGAGAAGGTGGCCTCGTGACAGCGGATGAGGCGGGTGTGCTGCGCGTCGTCATCGCCGACGACCAGGCCAGCGTGCGCGAGGGCCTCGTGCTGCTGCTCGGCGGGCTGCCTGGCATCGAGGTGGTCGGCGCCGCCGCCGACGGCGAGCAGGCGCTGGCGCTGGTGGCCGAGCACAAGCCCGACGCGATCTTGCTCGACCTGCACATGCCCGTGCTCGACGGTATCGGCGCCACCCGCCGGCTGACCGCCGAGCATCCCGAGGTCGCGATCGTCGTGCTCACCACCTTCGCGGACGACCGCACAGTCCTCGACGCCCTGCACGCGGGTGCGCGCAGCTACCTCACCAAGGACGCCGACCACACCGAGATCGCCAAGGCGCTCCAGGCCGCGGCGGGCGGGCTGACGGTGTTCGACCCCCGGGTGCACGCCACGCTGCTGGCCGCCACGGCGGCGAACGCCAAGCCGGAGCCCGGCGCGGCGCCGCCCCCGGACGGCCTGACCGAACGCGAAGCCGAGATCCTCGGCCTGATCGCGCGGGGCATGACCAACCCGGAGATCGCCGCGGAGCTGTTCCTCAGCAACCACACGATCAAGACCCACATCAGCCGGATCTTCGCCAAGACCGGGTCGCGGGACCGCGCCGCCGCGATCGGCTACGCGCACCGGCACAACATCGCCTGACCTGGCCTGCCTCGGCTGTGCGTGGCGCGGCGCCGCGGCGGGTAATCATGATCTATCCGATCTTGTTGGGCAAAGATCGGACCGGCGATGCGGAGGGCCACGATGACAGACTCGCCACCCAAGCTCCGCGGGATCTCCGACCTGCGGGAGTTCTTCCGCACCAACCAGGCGCCGATCTACTTCGTCTCGCCGACGGCATTCAACCTGCTCGGGATCGACCGGTGGGTCCGCAATTTCCATTACGTCTGCTATTACGACTCGTTCGAGGGCAGCCATCCCAGCGTGTTCGTGCCCGCCGACCGGGAGGCGCCCGAATTCGAGTCGATCGAGGACATCTGCAACTTCCTGCTCGCGAGCCGCGAAGTGACCAGCTGGATGCGCTCGCAGGGCTCCGGCGGCCGGGTCGTGTTCGTCATGTTCGACGAGCAGACCGAGGCGCTGGCGGCCGAGGCCGGACTGAAGGTCGCCCACCCGCCTGCCGAGCTCAGGCACCGCCTGGACTCGAAGATCGTCACCACGCAGCTCGGCAACGACGCCGGCGTGCCGAGCGTGCCGAACGTGCTCGGCCGCGCCGCCAGCTACCAGGAGCTGCTGGACCTGGCCGCCGGGGCAGGACTGGGCGAGGACCTCGTGGTGCAGATGCCGTACGGCGACTCCGGCAAGACCACGTTCTTCATCAAGTCCCGGGCCGACTGGGACAAAGCCGTGGCCAAGGAGCCGCTGGCCGACGGTGAGCTCAAGGTCATGCGCCGGATCGAGCACCGCGCGATCGCCGTCGAGGCGGTGCTGACCCGGTGCGGCACGCTGGTCGGGCCGCTGATGAACGACATCACCGGCCATCCCGAGCTGACCCCGTACCGCGGCGGCTGGGCAGGCAACGACTACCCGGCCACGCTGACCGCAGAGCAGAAGCAACGTGCCAGGGACCTGACCTGCCGCCTCGGCGACCGCCTGGCCGACGAGGGCTACGTGGGCTTCTTCGAGGTCGACTATCTCGTCGACACCGGCACCGGCGAGATCTACCTCGGCGAGCTCAACCCGCGGATCAGCGGCATCAGCTCGATGACGAACGTGACCGCCGGCGCCTACGCCGACATGCCGCTGTTCCTGTTCCACCTGCTCGAGTACCTCGACGTGGACTACGAATGCGACATCGACGAGATCAACGAGCGCTGGTCGCGGGAGACAAGCGTCGACGTTTGGAGCCAGATCATCATCAAGGAGACCGGCGGCGAGGTGGAGCTGCTCAACCGCGCGCCGCGCACCGGGATCTACCGGCTCACCGGCGACGGGGCCGCCGAGTTCAACCGCTGGGGATACGACTGGCACTGGATCTCGGACGAGTCCGAGGCCTTCTACCTGCGCATTCAAGGCCCGGGCGACTACCGTTACCCGGGTGCGGACCTGGGAGCGCTGGTGACCCGCGGGCGCCTGCAGACCGATGACAACCAGCTCGAAGACCGGTGCAAGCGGTGGATCACCGGGATCCGGGCCCAGTTCGCCGGCACCCCGATCGTGCGCCAGCATCCCGACCCGGTCACCCCGACGTCGTTCAAGATGGCATGACCATGAGCCATGACCCGCACCCGCTCGACCCGCTGACCGCCGACGAGATCGCTACCGCCGCCGCCGCCGCGCGCCGCGACCGCGGGGTTGCCCCGCCGGGCTGGCGGTTCGCGTCCATTGAGCTGATCGAGCCGGCCAAGGGAGCGCCCGCCGGATCCGTCCCACCCGTCCGCCAGGCCGCCGCGGTCTGCTGGAACCGGGCGGACGGCGAAGCGTTCCGGGCAGTGGTCTCGATCCGCGACGCTGCCGTAACCGGGTGGGAGCACCTTCCCGGGCAGCAGCCGAACATGACCGTGGACGAGTGGCATGAGTGCGACGAGATGCTGCGCGCCCACCCGCAGCTCATCGATGCGCTGGCGCGCCGCGGGATCACCGACATGTCGCTGGTGCTCACCGACGTGTGGGCGTACGGCGCGGCGCTGGTCCCGGAGCGCTATCGTGGCCTGCGGATCGGCTGGGCAGACGTGTGGCACCGCGGCAGCGAGGACGGCAACCCGTACGCACACAGCGTCAGCGGGATGCACCCGGTCGTCGACCTGAACCGGATGGAGCTGCTCGAGCTCGAGGACGATCCCGGTGCCGGCGATGCGCCCGAGGTCATGGGGGAGTACCTGCCCAAGCTCATCGGCACGCCGTTGCGCGAGGTGCCGCCCCTGCAGATCACCCAGCCCGACGGAGTGGCCTTTACGCTAGACGGCCGCTCGCTCTGCTGGCAGAACTGGGAAATGCGCCTGGGCTTCAACCACCGCGAGGGGCTGGTCCTGCACACCGTCGGGTTCCGCGACGGCGGGCGGCTGCGGCCGGTGGCGCACCGGCTCTCGTTCGCGGAGATGATCGTGCCGTACCGGGACGCCACCCCGGACCACTACCGGCGGACCGCGTTCGACATCGGCGAGTGGGGCCTCGGCTTCATGACCACCTCGCTCGAGCTCGGCTGCGACTGCCTCGGCGAGATCCGCTACCTGGACGCGGTCGTGCACGACTCCCGCGGCGAGCCGGTCACGATCCCGAATGCGATCTGCATCCACGAGGAGGACAGCGGGATCCTGTGGAAGCACGTGGACGAGCGGGCCGGTGCTGCGTCACGGCGGGCGCGCCGGCTGGTGATCTCGTTCCACGTCACGGTGGCGAACTACGAGTACCTCGTGTACTGGCGCTTCTACCAGGACGGCAGCATCGAGTGCGAGGTGCGCGCCACCGGCATCATGGTC
>Ga0208725_1000077_pt1 | contig 20717 bp, 18 predicted proteins | sample MicForSoSWNH13_O_FD_188004 | JGI IMG/M metagenome (GOLD analysis project Ga0208725, IMG submission 188004) | Forest soil microbial communities from Harvard Forest Long Term Ecological Research site in Petersham, Massachusetts, USA - MetaG HF011... | ecosystem: Environmental > Terrestrial > Soil... | reverse complement strand
CCGGTGACGCCCGGGCCGAAGAAGTCCGAGGCCCGCCCGATGGCGAACCGGACCCGGCCGGCCTCGGCGGCGGCCAGCAGCTCGGCGGTCATGGCCGCCCGGGTCGTGCCTTTGACGCTCGTCGCGGCGAGCGGGAGGTCCTCGGTCATCGGCTTGCCGCCGGTCGGGCCGTAGCCGTACAGGTTCTCCAGGACCACCAGCAGCGCGCCGCTGGTTTCGGCGGCGGCCAGCACGCCCCGTTGCATCGGCGGAAAGAGCTCCGGCCACTGGGTGTACGGCGCGTTGAGGCACTGGTACACAACGGCGGCGCCCTTGGCCGCATCACTGCCAGCATCAAGGTCGGTCGCGTCCGCCGCCCGCCAGTCGATCCCGTCCGCGAGCTCCGGCGGCCGGTGCCGCGACAGCACCCGGACGCTGAGGCCTCGTCCCGCGAGGACGGCTGCGAGCACGCGGCCGACCTGCCCGGCCCCGAACACGACGTGCAGCATGTCCTCATCCGGGAGTGGATCCGGCGTTGCGAAAGCCTCGGCGGGACCTGCGCGTGCGGAACCGTCAGGCATTGGAACAGCCGCCGAAATATTGCCGTGCCCGGTGTGATGTACCGGCGCCGGAGAGGGAGAGCGGAATCCGCTGACAGGAAGGTGATGCCATGTGCCACCTCGGCTAGGTTGCGCGCTAGGCGCCACCGAGGTCCAGAGCAGCCGGAATCTTGATCTCGTCTACACGCGGATAGACGAGCGTTACTTCCCGTTACGGACGGTACGCCCAATCCGCCGGGCGGACAAGCAGCCGGGCAATCCAGGAAGCCTGCTGCCAGGCACTCGTCACCCGCGGAGGCTGGGCTTAGCCTTGATCGCGTGAGGGTCTGCGCCGCCTGCGGGCGGGAGAACCCGCCGGATGCCAGGTTCTGCAACGGATGCGGCGCTGTTCTGAAGCCTGGACCTGCGCCTCGCGTCCGGCGCAGCACGGTGACGGTGCTCTTCTGCGACGTGACCGGATCAACGGAGCTGGGGGAGCGGCTGGATCCGGAGAGCTTCCGGCAGGTGATGCGCCGGTATTTCGACACAGCGCGAGCAGTGATTGAGCATCATGGCGGCACGGTGGAGAAGTTCATCGGAGACGCGGTGATGGCGGTCTTCGGGGTACCGGTTCTTCATGAGGACGACGCGCTGCGGGCGGTGCGCGCCGCGGCCGGGCTGCGCGAGGCGATCGAAGCGCTCAACACCGAGCTTGAGGTGGGTTTCGGCACGACCTTAAGTGTCCGCACTGGGGTGAACACCGGGCAGGTCGTGGTCGGCACGGAGGAGCGGCTGGCGACCGGCGATGCGGTCAACCTGGCTGCGCGCCTGGAGCAGGCGGCTGCTCCGGGAGAGATCGTGATCGGCCCGCAGACGTGGCGGCTGGTGCGCAGCGCGGTGACCGCGGAACCGCTGGGGCCACTTCAGCTCAAGGGCAAGAGCCAGCCGGTCGCTGCCTACCGGCTGCTGCAGGTCCGGGGCGATGCGCAGCTGATGGCCCGCAGCGCCGGGGCGCCGCTGGTGGGCCGCCATCGCCAGCTGCGCCTGCTCCGCGAAGCCTTCGCGCACGTCGTGGCAGAGCGCTCCTGCGGCCTGTTGTTGATCCTGGGCATGGCCGGGGTGGGGAAGTCCCGGCTGGTGGCGGAGTTCTTGCGCGGTGTCGATGCCCGGGTGCTGACCGGCCGCTGCTTGTCCTATGGGCAAGGCATCACGTACTGGCCAGTGGTCTCGATGGTCAGGCAGCTGCTCGACGCTGAGCGCGGGTGCAGCGCTGCCGCCGCGCTCATGGCTACGGACTCCAAGGTGGCTGCCGCCGTCAATGTGCTGCTGGGTGAACAGGCGGGTGTGACCTCGCCGACGGAGGTCGCGTGGGCCGTCCGCAAGCTCTTCGAAGGCTCCGCTGGACGCGCGCCCCTGGTCGTGATGCTTGATGATCTGCACTGGGGAGAGCCGGCTTTGCTTGATCTGATCGAGCACATCGCGGATTTCAGCCGTGACGCACCGATCCTGATCCTCTGCCTTGCGCGGCCTGAGCTGATCGACCGCAGGCCCGGGTGGGGCGGCGGCAGCCTGAAGGCAACCACGCTGCGGCTGGAGCCGCTCAGCGCCGCAGAGACCGCTGTGCTCATGGATGAGCTGCTGCCGCCGGACACCGATATAGACCGGCAGCTGCGCGAACGTGTGCAGGTGATAACGGCGGGCAATCCGCTGTTCGTCGAGGAGATGCTGGCGCTGCTGGGTGAGTCCGGCGACCGTGACCTGGCCGTCCCGCCGACCATCCAGGCGCTGCTTGCGGCGCGGCTGGATCAGCTGCGGCCGGAGGAACGCACCGTGCTCGAATGCGGGTCGGTCGAAGGCCAGTCGTTCCACCGAGGCACCGTGCAGGTCATGGCGCCGGAGGAGCCGGATGTCCCGCGGCGGCTGATGGCGCTTGTCCAGAAGGATCTGGTCCGCCCTGATCGCGCGTTCCTCCCCGGCGAGGACGCGTTCAGGTTCCGTCACCTGCTGATCCGCGACGCCGCATACGAGGCGCTCTCCAAGGCGGACCGGGCGGAGTTGCACGAGTGCTTCGCCAGATGGCTTGAGGAGCGCGGCACCGACCTGGTGGAGCTGGACGGGATCGCCGGCTACCACCTGGAGCAGGCGTTCGGCTACCGGTGCGAGCTCGGCCCGGCGGATGAGACGGCCCGGCGGCTGGCCGCGGACGCGGCAGCTCACCTCGACGCTGCGGGCTGGCGGGCGATGGACCGTGGCGATACCGGGGCCGCGGTGAATCTGCTGGAACGCGCGGAATCGCTGCTGCCGGCCCGGGAGATCAATCTCCCCCTGCAGGAGAGCCTGATCCGGGGCCTGGGGGAATCCGGCAGGCTCGACGAGGCGATCGCCCGCGCGGACCGGATCGCCGGGGAGTGTTCCGCCGCCGGTGACCGGCTGGGCAAGCTGAGGGCACAGCTGGCGGGCACGAGGTGGCGGGCGAATCTCGATCCCGAACGTCAGCTCGCGCAGCTGCACGCACTGGTCGAGGAGGCACGGCCGTTCATCGAGCAGGACGGTGACGCAGCCGCCCTGGCCGCTCTGGAGCATGCGGCCGGCTATGTCGACTACAACCGCGGCCGGTTCGCCGCCGCGCTCGGAGCGCTCACCCGCGCGATGCAGCACGCCCGGCAGGCGGGCGAGCTTTGGTTCGAGACCAGCATCCGGGCGACCGCCGCAGCGTGCATCTACCTAGGACCCATGCCGATCCCCGAGGCGCTGCGGTGGCTGGATGACGCGGCAGCTCAGAGCGCGACCTACCAGCCTCAGCTTGATGTGCGGAAGGCGGCCATGCTGGCCGAACTGGGGCGCTTCGATGCGGCACGGTTGCTGCTGGCCGAGACGCTCATCCAGATGAACGAGCGCGGTATGGCACTGGTGGCGGCGTCCTTCGGCATGCAAACGGCGTGGCGGATCGAGATGCTCGCTGGCGACGAAGATGCGGCAGAGCGGGTGGCCAGGCAGGGCTGCGAGGAACTTGAGCACCTCGGTGAACGCGCCTGTCTGTCCACGCAGGCATGCCAGCTCGCCGACGCTCTGTACGCGCTCGGCCGCTACGAGGAGTCCGAACAGTGGGCGCGTCGAGGCCTGGAACTGGGCAGCACAGATGATCTCGCAACGCAGTTCGGCGGCCTCAGCATGCTGTCCAGGCTGCTTGCGCGCAAAGGCGATATCGGCGCGGCGCTCGCGCTGGCCGATCAGGTAGACGGCCTGGCCACAACCTCCGATGACCCCAGAGATCCAGGCGACGCCGCACTTAACCGGGGGGAAATCCTGTACCTGACCGGCGACCTCGGGCTAGCCGACGAGATGATCAGCCAAGCCATCGGGCATTACTCCCGGAAGGGCGCAACCGCCTACGTAACGCGCGCCCGCCGCCTTTTCGGCGCGTGGACCTGAGGCTCGGTCAGCTCAGCAGCTGGAATCCGGCGCCGATGCGGATCTTGCCTGGGCAGGCCGGTCAGTGCCTGTCGCGCGGGGCAAGATCATGGCGGGCAGTAAGCACCAGCCAGGTCGCAACGCCAGTGATCAGCGCGGGAGCAGCCGGATGCGGGCCTGCGGCGGCCACTGCGGCCGCGGCGGCTGCGATCGCGAGCAGGATCCGCAGCGCGAGGCGTCCCGGGCGACCTTGCCACACCCGGGACCCAACAAGACGGGCCGTTACGCGACGCCGGCCGCTGGGCCTGGCCTGCGCGCGCCGGGCCGCGAGGTCGGCCAGAACCTCGCCGCGCCCGAACCGGGTGCGCAACGCGGTGTAAGCGGCGGCGGCGTCGGCGAACCGGTCCGGGTCGCCGCCGTCTTCGCGGTCGGGGTGCGTGGCGCTGGCGGTGCGGCGCCACGCGGCGTGCACCTGGTCGTCGGTCAGGTCGGGCCCGGGCTCGAGGCCCAGCGTGCGGAACGGGTCGGCTGCTGGCTGGCGGGTCATGGGGCGGGCTCCGCACCGAATGCGTCATCGAGCAGCGAGCTGGCGTCTGGCAGCCGGTGTGGCGCCCGCGCGGGCGAGGGTGCGGGTGCGGGTGCGGGCGGATGCTCAGTGTCGGCTTGCGGCGGTGTGGCTGGTGTGGCCGGGCCCGGGCTGGTGGCGGCCGGGGTGACCGCGGCGGGCACGGTTACCAGGCGTTTGACCTGGAGGTAGGTGACGCCGCCGCGAAAGATGTAGCCGGCCTGGCCGACGTCGAGCGCGCGGATCAGGGCCGGGTCGACGACCGGATCCAGCCGCAGCCGTGAGGTTCCCCGGTGGCTCCAGACCGCGATCCTGCCGGTCAGCTGGCGGGTGGTCTCGGTGACCTTGCGGGTTCCGGCCAGGGCGGCGACGGGCTCGGGATGGGGGGTGCGCAGCAGCCAGATCCCGCCGTCGGCGGTCGCGGCGATCCGGTACCGCTCGTCTTCGTCGGTGGCCAGGCCCTCCCAGGACTGGGCGGAGACCTGGACGGCCAGGCCGAGCGAGCGGGCCCGCTCGTACAGCTGCCATACCGGAAGCCTGCGGGACACGGCGCTGAACTCGTCGACCGCGAGCAGGATCTCCCGGTCCTGGCGGCCGGCCGTGGCGTAGCTGGCCAGGATGTCGACGATGGCGCGGGCCTGCGCCTCGGCCACGCTGATCTCGGCGGTGCCCTCAAGGATGCAGTACCAGGCGTCGGCGTCGCCGAACCCGCCGGGCCCGTCGAGCCCGCCGCCCAGGCGGCGCAGCAGGGTGCGGAACCGCAGCGCGATGTCACCGGTCTGCCTGCCAGCCGACCGGACCAGCGCCAGCTCAGCCTCGTGCTCGCCGGATGAGTAGGCCATCGTGAGCCAGCCGGGATCCAGCCGGGCGAGGAAGTCGGCCGCGCTAGCCGGCGGTCCGCCCGGCGCCTCAACCGCGAGCCCGACCACAGCCTCCATCACATCGGCGTAATAGGCGGCAGCGCCGGTCCCGTGCTCGATCAGGTCGACCAGCGTGGTGGTGAGCTGTGCGGGCGGCAGCGCCCACAGCGACAGGCTGGCCTCGTCCGGCCAGATGGCCGTGGACCGGGCACCGGCCAGCCGCAGCGCCCGGCGGGCCCGGTCGGCGATCCGCCGTGCGTCCGCCCCGCCCTTGCAGTCCAGCACCACCAGCAGCGGCAGCCTGCCCTGTCCGGCCGCATGCCGCCGCAGCGCGGTGGCCATGAAACCGGCCCACAGCCGCAGCAGCAGCGTCGTCTTGCCGGTGCCGGTCGTCCCGATCACTACCTGGTGCGAGCGCATCCGCGGATAGGGGATGCTCGCGATCGGCCCGCCCGGGTGACCGACGGTCCTGATCACCGCGCCGGCCCCCAGGCTTCCGTCCCGGGTGGTCAGCGGGATCGCGCCGGGAGCGGCGATCCTGGCCCGCGCGCTTCGGGCCTGATGGCGCCATTGCCTCAGGTCAAAGGAGACCGCCGCGTCCGGGGAGAGCCCGCCGGTCCCGGTGCCCATCGAGCGGATCCGGTAGGCCCAGGCCAGACCGCCCGCGGCCAGGCCGACCGGGATCGCGACCGGTGCGATCGCGGCGAAGGCCGCCGGGGAGGCCGGGTGGGCACCGTGCCACAAGGACAGCCAGGCGTGATACGGCGCAACCGCCACCCCGGAGGCCGAGCGGGTGGCGATGGCCGTGGCCACCAGCCAGACGGCGACCATTGGCAGGCACCACAGTGCCGCCCGGTAGAGCCGGGCCGGCGGCCAGCCGCGCAGCCAGGCGAGTGCGGCGCCGATGGCGGCCACCAGGGACGCCGGGGCGGCCGCGATCACAAGGGCCGCGACGACGGCGGCCCGGAGCACGCGGCCGAGCAGGCGTAATGCGCCGCGTACCGCGACCAGGCGCAGCCAGCGCCAGATCACGGCGTGGCCTGCCTGCTTGCCGCCCCGCGGCGCGGGACGGGGGAGGGCAGTTCTGCGCCCGGCGGCAGCAGGCGGATCTCGACCCGCGCGCCCGGGCTGCCGAGCGCCTCCCGCGCCCTGGCCACCGTCGGCCGGGCCGCCGGGGCGCAGAGGTAGATCACGCGCGCGTGCCGCGGCGGGCCGCCGGCCACGATCTCGGCCGCCGGGCAGCCGTAGTCGCCGGTCCTGGTCAGCAGCTCCCGCATGATGGCCACGGTCCGGCTCGTGGTCTTGGGGGTCAGCTCGGCCTCGATGGCCCAGCACTCGCCGGCCCAGGCCACCGCCGCGCTATCTGGCCAGTGCACCTCGCCGTCCGGGATGTGCTGGCGTAACCCGACCCGGCCGCCCATTCTGGCCCGCAGCCGCCGCTCGCTGCGCCAGTAACCGCCGCCCGCCACGTACCCAGGCGCTGCCTCGAGCGCCAGCCGCACCGCCGTTACGGCCCTGATGTGCGCGAGCCTGCCTAACGCCGGAGGGCCCGCGGTGTACCGCAGGCCGCACGCGGCGAGGCCTGCCCTGGTCACCCACGTCCACGGGCCGCCCGGCCCGAGCCGTGCCGATTCCGCGTACCGCTGACCGCGCCACCGGTGCGCGATGGTGCGGGCGCGCGCCTCGCCAACGCCGAGCGCCGCGGCGAGCTGGTCGAGCTGGACGCCGTACATTTCCGCGGTGAACAGCAGCCCTTCGGTCTGGCGCACTCCCTTATCACATCATGTCGGCATCTGGATCTGGCCGGCCACGACCCGGACACGCGGCATGACCGCTGGGTGCTGGTGCCGGGGGCGGCCGTGGGGCACAATGGGGGAGCTGCGGTAGTGGCTAGGGCACGCCTGCTTGTCGGCGGGGCCGAGGTCGTTGGGGAAGACGAACCTCGTCCGTCTGGCTTGGAGGTCTGGTGTCCGTTCGTGGCGTGCTGCAAGTCCACTCCGCGCCCCCGGCGCTGTGCCCGCACATCGAGTGGGCGGTGGCGGGGATTCTTGGCGTGCCCGTCAGGCTGTCGTGGGTTGACCAGCCTGCCTCACCAGGGACGCTCCGGGCCGAGCTGGACTGGCACGGAAAGCCGGGGATGTCGGCGTCCATTACCTCGGCCCTCGCGGCCTGGAACCGGCTGCGGTTCGAGGTGACCGAAGAAGCGAGCCTGGGCTGCGACCCGGTCCGCTACAGCCATACGCCGTCGCTCGGCACGTTCTCCGCCGTCACTTCGGCGTGCGGCGACATCCTCGTGCCCGAGGCGAGGCTGCGCGCCGCCATGACGCTCGCGGCGGCCAGCAGGCCGGCCAGGGCCGAGGACGGGCAGCCGGCCGGCCAGGGCGTGGACAGCCTGGTCGACCTGCATGGGCCGCGGCATCCCGCGCTCGGCGGCTCGCTGGAGGAGGAACTCGCGCTGCTGCTGGGCCAGCCATGGGACCACGAACTAGAGCCGTTCCGGCATGCCGCGGATGGCGCTCCGGTGCGCTGGCTGCACGCCACCGGCTGAGATTCCGCTTACGGCGAGCGATTTCCCTTGCGTTGCGCTTTAGATTATGTCTTTTGCGCCGGGATTTGTTCGGCTATATGCCGCTGGGCGAATCTGGATAACCGCTCGATATGCCGCGAGCAGCGCGAACCAGGCTATACCGGCGAACCCATCAACTAGCCTCTGACCTGCGGGTACGATAGGCAAACGTTCGCAAGGAACCTGCCGGTTCTTCTTCGCGAACCGCTTGACACACATCTGAGTACTTGTTTAACTCCTGAATTCATTACGACCTGTTTATCGGCGGTCGGAATTCGCTCGAAGCCCGCGAGGGGGAAGAAATGAGAGTGTTAGCGCGCACCGTTTCGGTGATCTTCGCTGGCTGACGCCCAGGCATGGCTGCTCCGGCCAACCCCCTCCCACCCCCAGCTACCCCCCCGAGTTGGACCCCCTGTATCCAAAAGCCGTGACTACTCATGTCACGTGGTGGTGGAGGCCGCAATCGCAGAGCAGTGACGCGTCTGGCTGGCACCTGGTCTGTCCACATTTGGGGGGCAAACCAACAAGGAGGCCGAGCACGATGACGCTGGCCAGTCACATCACGGACGAGCAGCTCGACTTCGAGCAGGACGTAATTCCCTATATGCGCAAGCTCTACCCGGCAGCACTGCGCATGACCCGCAACCCGAGCGACGCGGAGGACCTGCTCCAGGAGACCTTTGCCCGGGCGTACGCCGCCTTCCACCAGTTCCGGCCGGGCACGAACCTGAGCGCCTGGCTGTACCGCATTCTGGCGAACACGTTCATCAACACCCGCAGGAAGGCGGGCCGCGAGCCGGCCCAGTCGCTGTTCAGCGAGCTCGGCGAGCTGCAGGTGCCCGAGAGCTTGCTCTTCGAGTCGGCGGCCCCGTCGGCCGAGGACGAGGCTCTCGTCCGGCTGGCCGACTCCGAGGTGCTCCGGGCCCTGCGCGAGCTGCCGGAAGGATTCAGCACCACGATCTACCTGGCCGATGTCGAGGGCTACCCGTACAAGGAGATCGCCGAGATCATGGGCACCCCGATCGGCACGGTCATGTCACGCCTGCACCGCGGCCGCGAGCAGCTCAGGCAGCGGCTGGTCGCGGGCGAGCGCGGCCGCGGCGGCGCTGGCATGCCGCAGCGGGCCCGGCGCCAGAGGCGTCCGCAGCCCTGGCGCGCCCCCCGTCCACGCCAGGCTCAGCTCCCGCCCGCCCGTCCGGCACTCGGCGCGATGTCGCTGGCCGGACGGCAGGCGTCCTGAACTGCCGCCCGGTCCCGGGGCGAGACCCCGGGGCCGGGCGGCGACCAACGCGGCATCGCGCGCTAGCGTGGCGGCAGGCGGCGGCCGTCCGGACAGGAGCGCAGCGTGACGGTTCAGAAGATCATCATTGACTGCGATCCCGGCATCGACGATGCCCTTGCCCTGGCGTTCGCGGCCGGCCACCCGGAGCTTGACCTGCGCGGGATCACGACCGTGGCCGGGAACGTCGGCCTGGACAGGACCACGGCGAATGCGCTGCGGGTGCGCGACTTCGTGCGTATGCGGGAGGTGCCGGTGGTCGCGGGCTGCCCTGGCCCGCTGCAACGGCCGGCGATGCACGCTCGGGCGGTGCACGGAGACTCCGGGCTCGGCGCGGCCAGCATCCCGGAGGCGTCGTCCGGCCCGGCTGACGGGCACGCGGTGGACTTCCTGGCCAGCGCGACGGCTGCCGAGCCCGGGCAGATCACGCTGATCGCGATCGGCCCGCTGACCAACGTCGCGCTCGCGCTGCGGCGGTATCCGCAGCTTGTCTCCCAGGTCAGGAACTTCGTGATCATGGGCGGTTCCGCTGGCCGCGGGAACGTGACGCCCGCCGCTGAGTTCAACATCGCCGCAGATCCCGAGGCCGCGGCGATCGTGTTCGGCGCCGGCTGGACCGTGACCATGGTTGGCCTTGACGTGACCCTGCAGGCCCGTGCCAGCGCCGCGGTCCGGGACCGGATGCGCGGCCTCGGCAGGCTCGCGGACGAACTGCTGCTGCCGAGCTTGTCCGGGTACCGCGACGTCAGCCGCCGGCCAGGGTCCGAGCCGGGCGGCGGGCCGGCCGTGCACGACGTCTGCGCCGTGGCCAGCGTGGCCGCGCCGGAGCTGCTGACCTGCCTGCCCGCGCGGGTGGAGGTGGAGACCGCCGGGCGGTGGACGTGGGGCATGACCGTCACCGACTTCAGCGCCGCGGACGACGAATGCAACGCCCGGGTGGCCGTGGCCATCGATGCCGACGCCTTCTGGAACCTCGTCCTGGATGCCTACGCGCGGGTCGCGGCCCGGCTCGGCGCGGCAGAGGTTACGCCGCGCTGAGCGTCACGTCGATGTTGCCCCTGGTGGCGTTCGAGTACGGGCACACCTGATGGGCGGCCTCGGCCAGCGCGCGGGTGATCTCGGCATCCGCGCCGGGGATGGAAACCCGGAGCGCGACCGCGAGCCCGTAGCCGCCGCCGGGAATCGTGCCGATCGTGACGTCGGCCTCCACGGTGGAGTCGCTGGTATCCACGCCCTGGCGGCGGCCGACCACGGCCAGCGCGCTCTGGAAGCATGCCGCGTAGCCGGCGGCGAACAGCTGCTCGGGGTTCGTTGCCCCGCCCGGCCCGCCCATCTCCTTCGGCGGCTTCAGGTCGAGGTCGAGGATGCCGTCATCGGAGACGGCATGCCCGGACCTGCCACCGGTTGCGGTGGCCCGGGCGGTGTACAGCGGCTTGGTCAGCGAGGTGGTCACGTCTGCTCCTGTCGGTCGGCAGCAATAGCTGCAACCGGGCCACCGCCCGCCCGCATTCCGGCGTGGTGATCATAGTCTTGCCGTATGACCGACTACCTGCCCCTTTCGGCGACCGAGCGGACCAGGCACCGGCGGCTGCGCGAGCAGGGGAAGGCCGAGCGGGCCGAGCTGTTCGCCGTGCTCGGCGCCGGCCTGGTCGCGCATCTTGGCGTGGTCGCCGACGGCGTGCCGATGGTGGTGCCGACCGGCTATGGTTTCGACGAGCATCAGCTGTACCTGCACGGATCCGTGGCCAGCCAGAGCCTGGCCGACCACGCCACGCCGGTCGCGTGCGTCACCGTGACCATGGTGGACGGCCTGGTGCTGGCCCGCTCGGTCTTCGAGCACGCGATCAACTACCGCAGCGCCATGATCTACGGGACGCCGCGCCCGGTCACCGATCCGGACGAGAAGCTGCGGGGATTGCGCTGCCTGTCCGAGCACCTGGCGCCCGGGCAGTGGGATTACGCGCGTCAGCCGAGCCGCAAGGAGCTGGCCGCGACCCGGCTGCTCGCGCTGTCGCTTGACGAGGCGTCGGTCAAGATCCGCACCGGCCCGCCCGACGACGGTGACAGCCCGGACGCCAGGCTGGGCCTGTGGGCGGGCGAGCTGCCCATCACCGCCGTGTGGGCCACGCCGGTGCCCGATCCCGCGCTGCCCGCCGATACCGGCGTGCCCGCGCACATCGGCGGGCGGGCCGGCACCCCCGTCTACCCGCCGGCTACCTGACCCGCTCCAGCAAGACGACCGGGATCTGCCTGGTGGTCTTCGCCTCATAGTCCGCGAAGCCGGGGTTGGCCGTCTTCCAGGCCTCCCAGATCGGCGCCCGGGTCTCGTCATCGGCCACCCGCGCGGTGAGCTCGATGGTCTCGGTGCCGATCTCGGCCTTTACGTGCGGGTCCGCGACCAGGTTGTGGTACCAGTCCGGGTTCGTCGGCGCGCCCGCCTTGGAGGCGAACACCGCAAACCCGTCCCCGATCGTCTGGTACATCATCGGGTTCACCCGCTCCTGGCCGCTCTTGGCGCCGGTCGTGTGCAGCAGCAGCAGCGGAGCGCCGTTGAACGGGCCGCCGACCTTGCCCCCGTTTGCGCGAAACTCAGCAATGATGCTGCTGTTGAAGTCCTCTGGCACGCTCAGTCTCCGTCTCTGATGTGATCTCAGAGAGGGATGTTACCGTGAGCGCCCCGCCTGGCCGGGGCTTCGGCGATCGCGCGGGCGATCGCCTGCCGGGTCTTGGCCGGCTCGATGATCTCATCGACAACACCGAGCGCGATGGCCCGCTGCAGGCCGCCAGCCTCGCGCTCGTGCTGGGCGGCCAGCTCGGCCTCAAGCTTGTGCCGCTGGTCGGCGGGCGCTGCGGCGAGCTCGCGCCGGTGCAGGATCCGGACCGCGGCGACCGCGCCCATCACCGCCACCTCGCTGCTCGGCCAGGCGAACACCCGGGTGGCACCGAGGGCGCGGGAATTCATCGCGATATAGGCGCCGCCGTAGGCCTTCCTGGTCATCAGCGTCACCCGGGCCACGGTGGCCTCGGCGAACGCGTGCAGCAGCTTGGCCCCGCGCCGGACCACCCCGTCCCATTCCTGGCCCACGCCCGGCAGGTAGCCGGGCGTGTCAACGACCACGACGAGCGGTACCCCGAACGCGTCGCACATCCGGACGAACCGGGCGGCCTTCTCGGCGGACGTGGTGTCCAGGCACCCGCCCAGCCGCAGCGGGTTGTTGGCGATCACGCCCACGGTCCGGCCCGCGAGCCTGCCCAGGGTGGTGACGATGTTCGGGGCCCAGCGCGGATGCAGCTCGATGCCGGGCTCGTCCAGCAGGCCGGCGACCAGCGGGTGCACGTCATAGGCGCGGCGCGCGGACTCTGGCAGCAGCGCACCGAGGTCGGTCTCCGACGTGACCTGCTGCCCGGCCACTGCGGGCTGCTGCCGGCCAAGCAGCAGCGCTAGCCGGCGCGCCTGGCCGACCGCCTCGTCGTCGGACTCGGTCACCAGGTGCACCACGCCGGAGCGGCGGCTGTGCGGCTCAGGGCCGCCGAGCCGCTCGAAGTCCACGTCCTCGCCGGTCACGCTGCGCACCACATCGGGTCCGGTTACGAAGATGCGGCCCTGGCCGGAGAGGATCACCAGGTCGGTCAGGGCCGGCCCGTACGCCGCGCCGCCGGCGGCGGGGCCGAGCACCACCGAGATCTGCGGGATCTTGCCTGAAGCCAGGGTCATCGCCGCGAAGACCGTGCCGACGGCGTGCAGGCTCTCCACGCCCTCGCGGAGCCGGGCGCCGCCCGAGTGCCAGAGACCGATGATCGGTGCCCCGGCCTCGGTCGCGTAGTCGTAGGCGGTGACGATCGCCGCGCAGCCTGCGCTGCCGGTGGCGCCGCCCTGTACCCGCGGGTCGCTGGCGAACGCCACGGCCAGCACGCCGTCGATGGTCCCGGTGCCGGTGAGCACGCCACTGTCGTCCGCGGGGACCAGCAGGGACAGCGACCCGGGATCAAACAGTGCCTCGAGGCGGGCGTGCGGGTCCCGGCTGAGGCGTCCGGCCGCGCGCTCCGGTACCTGGGCGGGCGGGTCGTTCGCCGCAGCCTGCTGCGGGACGTCAAGCACTGTTACCACGTTGCTCTCCTCGGGCCGGGCGGGTGCGTCCGGCTGACCGGGCATACCCGGGTCAGGCAGCGGTGAAGGCGAGGGCGACATTGTGCCCGCCAAAGCCGAATGAGTTGTTGAGCACGGCCATGGGGGCGTCGCTGCGCTGCTGCAGCTTTGTCGGCTCGGTCGCGATCTGGACTCCCGCGCTGTCGTCGGGGTCGTCCAGGTTGATGGTGGGCGGAGCCACGCGCTCGCGGAGCGCCAGGATCGCGGCGACCGACTCGACGGCACCGGCACCGCCGAGCAGGTGACCGGTCATCGATTTGGTGGCCGAGACCACCACCCCGCTGGCCGCCGGGCCGAGTGCGGTGGCGATCGCCTGGCACTCCACGACGTCGCCCGCTGGGGTGGAGGTGGCATGCGCGTTCACGTGTGCCACCTGCTCGGCGTTCACGTGCGCGTCGTCGAGCGCCCGCTGGATCGCGAACACTATCCCGGTGGCATCCGGGTCGGGCTGCGCGATGTGGTGGGCATCGGCGGAGTAGCCGACGCCGGCCGCGACCGCGTGCACGGTGGCGCCGCGGCGCGCCGCGTGCTCGGCCGACTCGAGCACCACCATGCCCGCGCCCTCGCCGAGCACAAACCCGTCCCTGCCCCGGTCGAACGGCCGCGACGCTCGCTGCGGCTCGTCGTTGCGTGTGGACAGCGCGCGCATGGCCGCGAACGCGGCGATGTTCAGCGGGATGATCGCGGCCTCAGTGCCGCCGGCCACGACCACATCGGCCCGGCCCGACCTGATCATCTCCATGGCGTAGCCGATCGCCTCGGCGCCGGACGCGCACGCGCTCACCGTGGTGTGCACGCCGGCCCTGGCTCGCAGCTCGATGCTGAGCCATCCGGCAGCGCCGTTCGGCATCAGCATCGGGACCGTGAACGGGGACAGCCGCGCCCAGCCCTTCTCCTTGAGCGTGTCATAGGCGGCCAGGGTGGAGGCGACGCCGCCGATGCCGCTGGACACGACCACGCCAAGCCGCTCCGGCTCCACGTCGGGCGAGCCGGCGTCGGCCCACGCCTCACGCGCGGCGACCATCGCGAACTGCTCGCACCGGTCCATCCGGCGCGCCTGCACCCGGTTCATCAGCGCGGCCGGGTCGGCGGCGGCCCAGGCGGCGATCCTCGCTGGCAGCTCCTGGGCCCAGTCGTCGGTCAGGCTGGTCACACCGCTGCGCCCGGCCAGCAGCGAGTCCCAGGTCGACGGCACGTCGGCGCCCACCGGGGTGATCGCGCCGAGCCCGGTGACGACGACCTTCGTCCGGTCAGTCACTCTGTTCCTTTCTCGCCTCCGTGCCCCGCCCGCCGCTCCATCCGGTTGGGCTGGTTCAGGCCGACACGGCCGTCCGGCGGACGTAATCGATGACGTCCTGGACGGTCTTGAGGTCCTTCAGCTGGTCGTCGGGGATCTCGACGCCGAACTTGTCCTGTGCCGCCACCGCGATCTCGACCATCGACAGCGAGTCGATGTCCAGATCGTCGACGAACGTCTTCTCCGGGGTGACCTGGTCAGCTGGGACGCCCGCCACCTCGTCGACGATCTCGCCGAGTCCTGTCAGGATTTCCTGGTCGGTCATGGCCATGGGTCGCGCACTCTCCTTCGTGTTGGGGATTGAACCCTTCCGGCCCCGTTTGCCGGGGCCCTGGTCAAGGTACCTTGATCACCTGGCCGGCGTAGCAGATGCCAGCACCGAATCCGAGCAGCAGCACCGGGGCGCCGGATGCGAGCTCTCCGCGTTCCAGCATCCGGGACAGGGCCAGCGGGATCGAAGCCGACGAAGTGTTGCCGGCGGTCACGATGTCGTCGGCCACCAGCGCCTGCGGCGCGCCGATCTTGCGCGCGATCGCCTCGACGATCCGCAGGTTGGCCTGGTGCGGTACGAACGCCGCCAGCTCGGTCGGGTCGACTCCCGCCCGCTCACATGCCTTTTTGGCGACCGGGTGCAGGGCGGTCGTGGCCCAGCGGAACACCGCCTGACCTTCCTGGATGATGAACCCGTCGCGGTCCGGGATGTAGATCTTGTCGGCCATGTCGCCCGCGCTGCCCCACACCACCGGCCCGATCCCGGCTTCGTCGGCGTCGGCCACCGGGCTGACTACCACGGCGCCAGCGCCGTCGGCGAAGATGATGCAGGTAGACCGGTCGGTCCAGTCGATCCACTGGGACAGCTTCTCGGCGCCGATCACCAGCACGTTGCCCGCGGTCCCGGTTCGCACCGCGTCGTTGGCGTTGGCCAGCGCGTAGCAGAACCCGGCGCACGCCGCGTTCATGTCATAGGCGCCGGGGGCGTTGATGCCGAGCCTGCGGGCCACCGTCGCGGCGGTGTTGGGGATCTGCGCCTCCGGGGTGCAGGTGGCGACGATCACCAGGTCGATGTCCTCGGGGGACAGGCCGCTGGCGGCCAGCGCCTTGCCACCCGCCTGGACAGCCATGTCGGCAACGGTCTCGTCCGGCCCCGCGATCCGGCGGCTGGCGATGCCGACCCGGCTGCGGATCCACTCGTCGTTCGTGTCAACGGTGGCGGCGAGCTCGTCGTTGGTCACGACCCGGGCTGGCTGATAGCCGCCGAACGCTAGGATTCGGGCGCCCGCTGTGCCTTCGGTCTGTCGCATCCCTGTCTGCGCTCTCCTTCACTCGGTGCCTTGTGGCTGCAGCCGGACCAGCGGCTGGCCCGCGCTGACCGGGTCGCCGTCCTCGACCAGCCACTCGATGATCGTGGCCGGGAACGGCGGGGAGATCGTGTGGTCGCTCCCGCGCATCTCGACGCGGCCGAGGTCGGCGCCAGAGCTGACCGCGGTTCCGGGCCCGCGCGGCGAGCCGTTCGGCCCGGCCCGGAACGTACCGGCCAGCGGCGCGACGATCAGCCGCCAGTCCGGTGCGTGGCTGTCCTGGCTGGTGCCATGCTCGGCGGCCAGCATCGCCCGCGCCTGGTCGAGGTCGCCCGGGGTCTTCAGGGCCAGCGTCTTCACGCCGGGCAGCGCGCGGCGGGCCAGGCCGGTCAGAGTGCCAGCCGGGGGCAGCTCGATCAGCGCGGTTACGCCGAGACCCGCCATGGTCTGCATGCACCTGTCCCACCGGACCGGCGCGCTCACCTGCGTGACGATCCGCTGCAGCCAGTCGCTGCCGCTGCGCACCACGCTGCCGTCGTGGTTCGACAGCAGCACGAGCGCCGGGTTACGCACGGCCACGCCCTCGGCCGCGGCGCGCAGCGCTTCGACGGCCGGCGCCATGTGCCTGGTGTGGAACGCGCCGGCCACCGAGAGCGGGCGGAGCCTGGCACCCGGCGGCGGGTCGGCGGCGAACGCGGCGAGCTGGTCAAGGGTGCCGGCGGCGACGATCTGGCCGGCGCCGTTCACGTTCGCCGGGGTGAGCCCGTGCGCCTCGATCGAGGCCAGCACGGCCTGCTCATCGCCGCCCAGCACCGCGGTCATCCCGGTGGGCTCGGCCGCTGCGGCCTGCGCCATGGCCTGGCCGCGCACCCGCACCAGCCGGATCGCATCCTCGGCCGAGAGCGTCCCCGCGATCGCCCCCGCGGCCAGCTCACCCACGCTGTGCCCGGCGGCGGCCCCGGCGCCGGCGGCCAGCGCCGCGTCGGCAAGCTCATCTGCCTGGTCGGCCTCGCCGAGCAGCTCGGCCGCAGCGGTGACCGCGGCGGCGACCAGCAGCGGCTGGGCGATCGCGGTGTCCCTGATCTCCTCGGCGCCGGCGCTGGTCCCGCACCTGATCAGGTCGCATCCGGCGAGCTCGGACAGGGCGCCGAGGCGGTCGGCGAACCCGGGCAGTTCCAGCCACTCTCCCAGGAAGCCTGGTGTCTGAGCGCCCTGACCCGGGGCCGCGAGGAGAAGCATCTCTCTACCCTGCACTGTAGGACTTCGCCATATGCATGACGAAGCGCACGAAGTTTATCGGTAAATCCTTGGAGGAAGCCTACAAATCATGTTCGCTTGTGGACCAGCCTACTGTGTGCCAGGCGGCCCAGGACCACCGCGACCCAGAGCGTGAAGCCGTCCCGGCCGTGGCCGGGAGCCAGGCCGGTGAGCTCGCTCGCCCGGCGCAGCCGGTAGCGCACGGTGTTCGGGTGCACGAACAGCAGCCGGGCCGTGGCCTCGAGCGAGTTGCCCTGCTCCAGGTAGGTCATGACGGTATCGAGCAGCGCGGAGCCGCCGCTCAGCAGCGGCTCGTACACCTCGTCCAGCAGCTGGGCGCGTGCCTCGTCGTCGCCGTCGAGCGCCCGCTCGGGCAGCAGGTCGGCGGCCTCGACCGGCCGCGGCGCCTCGGGCCAGGCGGCCGCGGCGCGCAGGCCGGCCAGCGCCGCGCTCGCGGATAGCGTGGCCGACTGCAGGTCACCGACGACCGGGCCGACCACGACCGGGCCGGCGCCGAACCGCCCGGCGAACTGGACCGCCGCCTTGACCGGCTCGTCCGTTCCGCCGAGCACCACGACCAGCCGGTGCCCGTGCACCCCGGCCAGCAGGTCGAGCCGGGCCCGGCGGGCGATGCCGCGCAGCTCGTCGATCATTCCCTCGGGCTCGCTGCCGTCGGCGATGCCCGCGATCACCGCCACCGGGCCGGCCGACCAGTTCAGCGCGGACGCCCAGGACTGCAGACCCTCGTCCACCTCACCGCGGACCAGCGAGTCCACCACGAGCGCCTCCAGCCGGGCGTCCCAGGCGCCCCGCGCCTCGGCGGTGCGGGCGTAGACCTGAGCGGCGCCGAACGCGATCTCCCGGGTGTAACGCAGCACCGCCTCGCGCAGCTCGGCCTCGCCGCCCGGCGCGGCCAGCTCATTCACCTGCGCCTCGACCACATCGATGATCACGCGGGCCATCTCAACCGTCTGCTGCAGGCTGACCGCGCGGGCCAGCTCCCTGGGCGCGGTGCCGAACACCTGGCCGGCCACTGCCGGGCGACCGCGCTGCGGGTGCTTGATCCAGTCCACGAACGTGGCCAGCGCGGCCTGGGCGACGAGGCCGAGCCAGGACCGGTTTTCCGCTGACATCGCGCGGAACCAGGGCAGCCGGGCGTCCATCGAGGCCATGGCCGCGGTCGACAGCTGGCCCATCGACCGCTCCAGCCTGCGCACGGTCTCGTCGCGGACCCGGGCCGTCGGCCTGTCCTCTGCCGGGCTCTGCTGCGTTGCGGTCACCCAGCCAGGGTGCCACGAGCCGCGCGCCGCGGCCGAATGCCACTCCTTGGTACCCGGAGCGGCCACATCGGCACCGCGGCATCGGTAGAATCCCAAATGTCTGTTTGGCTGCCATTCGGATCACGGGGTGATGGGGGATCATGACGCCGCCGATGCGTATCAGCCTGGGCGCGATCGCCCTGGTTGCCTTAGCAGTGCTCGCCGGGGCCCTGGCGTTGGGCTTCCGCGCTCCGCGGACGGCTGCTGGCCCGGTCCCGTCCAGCCCGGTCAGGCCGGCCCCGTCCAGCCCGGCAGCGCGCAGCCCGCGGCCCAGCCCCGCGTCCGCCCCGGTCGCGGCCGGCTACTCCTTCGGCACGCTCGACGACCCGGGCGACGTTACCTTCAACGAGCTGCTCGCCATCAACAACCGCGGCCACATCGCCGGCTACTTCGGCTCCGGAACGGCCGGGCACCCGAACACCGGCTACATCCTGCGGCCCCCGTACGGCCACGGGAAATACCAGAGGATCATGTTCCCGGGCTCGGCGCAGACCCGGCTCACTGGCCTGAACAACAGCGGCGTGCAGGTGGGGTTCTGGTTCGCGCGCGGGCGCGCAGCCCGCGTCGCCGGATGGTACCTGGATAACGGCCGGTTCCAGTCGGTTGCGTTCCCGGCCGCCGGCGCGAGCCCGCCGCCCAGCGAGCTGCTCGGCGTGAACGACCACGACGTCGCCGTCGGCTTCTATACCGACGCCGACGGCCTCGACCACGGCTACACCTACGACATCGCGACGAGGCGGTTCGGTGCCATCGCGGTTCCCGGCGCGAGCAGCGTGGTCGCCGCCGCGATCAATAACGCGGGCAGCGTGGCCGGATTCTTCACCGGCCCGGCCGGCCTGACCGAGGGCTTCGTGCTCGCTCCGGGCGGGCGGCTGTCCGTGCTCCAGTTCCCGCACGCCACGGCGACGAGGGCGACCGGCATCAACGACGCCGGCGAGGTTGTGGGCGACTACCAGGCCGGCCCGGGCACGCGCGGATTCACCTGGACCAGCGCGCAGGGGTTCGCCGCCGTGGACGGCCCGGGCGGCGCGGTGAGCACCGCCATCACCGGGGTCAACGATGCCGGCGACCTGGTCGGCTACTACACCGACCGGGCCGGGCGCACCGACGGGCTGCTGGCCACGCCGGACGGCTGACCGCGGCGGGTGCCGCCGATGCAGCTGGCGTCGCTGCGCTCGTCAGCGAATGCCACGAAGGTGACGCTGCCCGGCATCTTCCTGGAGAATGTCGCCCGGGCCCAGACGGGAGGGCTGAGAACTGCTGGCCTGACCAGGTGATTGTGTCTGAGGCGGACCAGACTGTCGGACGTGTCGGCGATAGTGGCGGGCGTGAAGCTGCCGGAGTGGGACAGGGTCAACGGGGTGAGCTGCCAGAGCGCAACCCGGTGGTGCCATGCCGGGGTGCTGCTGGTGCCTGCATGGCAGCTGGCGGCCGGCACGGTCCTGGGCGGTGCGCCAGGCCGGGCAGCTGCTGGTGTCGCGATCTATGCCCGGGTGTCGTCCTGCGGCCAGCGCGGCGATCTGGGCCGGCAGGTTACCGGGCTTGCCGGATACCTGACGGCGAAGGGCATCGCGGCGTCGAAGGTCGTCTGCGAGGTCGGCTCGGGCCGGAACGGGCACCGTACCGGCCTGCTCAGGCGGCTCCGGGACGCCTGGGCCGGCACGGTCGTGGCCGGGCACCGGGAGTGCCTGGTCCGCTTCACAGTCGGGCGCCGGGAAGCCGCCCTGGGCCGGAAGCTGATCGTCGCCGGGCAGGCCGTGGTCAGCGACGACGTGGTACGGGAGATGGTTGAGGTAGTCAGCAGTGCCAAGGTGCACGGCACGGTGGCGAGGGCCCGGGCTGATGGCTTGCATAAGCTCACCACCCGGCTGGCGAAGAGCTACCCGGTCGTAGTGGTCGAGGACCTGAACGTGGCCGGGATGACAGCCTCGGCCGGGGGCTCGGGCCACTGGCGCGGCAAGGCCGGGCTCAACCGGGCGATCCTCGATGTCGCGCCCGCCGAGCTGCCGCGCTACCTCGGCTACAAGTGCTCCTGGTACGGGTCGGCTCTGGTGGTGGCCGACCGCTGGTACCCGAGCAGTAAGACGTGCTCGGGCTGCGGCTGGCGAAAGCCAAGCCTGCCGCGCTCCGAGCGCATGTTCTGTTGCGGTAACACGGCGTGCGGTCTGGTCATCGACCGGGACCTGAACGCGGCGCTGAA
>Ga0208725_1000076_pt1 | contig 20813 bp, 19 predicted proteins | sample MicForSoSWNH13_O_FD_188004 | JGI IMG/M metagenome (GOLD analysis project Ga0208725, IMG submission 188004) | Forest soil microbial communities from Harvard Forest Long Term Ecological Research site in Petersham, Massachusetts, USA - MetaG HF011... | ecosystem: Environmental > Terrestrial > Soil... | reverse complement strand
CGAGCCGCAGCACTGGTTGAACGTGAACGGCACGTCGATCCCGTCCGAGGTGGCCTGCTGCTCCAGGTCGGCCATGTACTTGACGTCGGCCGCTGACGTGCCGGTGTACTCGTTCTCGATCTGGTAGAGGATCACGTCGCCGCCCTTGGTGATCTGGTGCGGCGCGATGATCGCGTCGATCTCGGCGAACCACTGCAGCGCTGCGGACAGGTACGGCTCGGTGTCGCTGCGGTAGCCGTTCGGGCTGGTGAGCACCCAGGACGGGATGCCGCCGCCGTCGGTCTCCGCGTTGATGTACGGGCCCGGCCTGGCAATGACGTAAATGCCTGCCTGCTGCGCGGTGTTCAGGAACTCGTTCATGTCGCGCACGCCGGCGAAGTCGTAGACGCCCGGCGACGGCGAGGTGTAGTCCCAGTTGAAGTAGACGGTCACGGCGTTGTAGCCATCGGCCTTCATTTTCTGCAGGTCGTCGAGCCACAGCGACGGCGACGGGGTGCGCCACGGGTCGAACTCCCCCGCGGTGATGAAGACCCGGTTCCCGCCGATCTTCAGCGAGTACTGGTCGTAACTGACCTGCTGCGGCTTGCCGCGCAGCACGTCGCCGGGCTGCGTGATCGGCTCCGGCGTCACGCTGTTCGACGTCGCCGCGGGGCCGGAGGCACCGGCCGAGGTGTTGGCCGTCACGGTGAACGTGTAGCCGGTCCCGTTGGACAGGCCGTCCACGATCGCCCAGTCATTCGGCACAGTGGCGGTGACCGTCTGGCCGCCGGAGGACGTGACCGTGTAACTGACCACCTTGGCCGCGCCGGTGGCCGGCGGGCACCAGACCACGGTGGCCGACGTCTCGCCGCCGATCGCGCGGACACCGGCCGGGGCACCCACGGTGGACGAGCCGGCGCCGGCCGTCGTCGCCGCCGGGCAGGACGCGTCGGTGCCGGACGGCGTCACATGCCCGGCGCCCAGGCCCTGGCCCGCCGCCGCGGTAGCGACGCGGCCAACGCCGGCGTCGCGGCCAACGCGGGCCGGGTCCGCGGTGGCTGCGGCCGCCGGCAGCAGCGCGATGGCCAGGGCAACCGGGGCGGCCGCGGCCAGGACGGCCAGCCACAGGCCCTTTGCCCGCCTGTGTGGGGAGTTCATCATGATGATCACCTAAGTCGCAGAGCTACCGGTACGTCCCCCCAGCAACAGACATCAGACCTCTACGGCAACGGTGTCAACCGCATTTGCGGTATTTATAGAAAAATCATGCGCCGTACCGGACCATACGTACGGCGTGGTTGCGGTACCGGGCCCGCTCGAACGCGGCGGCCATCGGCCGGTTGGTCAGGTCGGTGTCGGCCTGGATCTGCAGCGCTCCCGCCCCGGCCAGCAGGTGGGTGATCTCGGCCAGCAGGTCGTCAACATAGCCGTGGCCGCGCAGTTCAGGAACCACGCCGAGGTAGCCAACCACCGGGCCGTCGGGGTTGCGGGACGGGATCGCCAGGCCCGCCAGGCTGCCCTGCGGCGTGTAGGCGAGCCGCCACCAGTCCCGCGGCCCCGGCATGCCCAGGTAGTGCCGCATGGCCTCGCGTGCCTGCCGGTCGGCGCCGACGGCGGCCCTGCCCACCACCGTGGTCACATCCAGGCTGCCCTCCGCGACACGGCGGAAGGCGGCCAGGAACACCTCGTCGTCGGGTTCGGGCCGGAACTCGAGCTGGGCCGCGCGCACGGGCAGCCCGGCCGCCGGGGTCCACTCGTACCGCAGCCGCTCCAGTTCCCCGGTGAGCCCCGCGCGCTGTGCTGCCTGCCGCCGCCAGGCGAGGGCAGCCGCCACTTCCGGCCGGTCCCGCCAGCCGACCGGCAGGAAGATGTGGTACGAGGGCAGGCCGCGCATCCCGCGCTCCCGGAACGCCCCGTGTGCCGCGCCGAGCAGGTCCGCCGCGAGCCGGGCACGGTCCGGCACCGAATCGGTGACCAGCAGGCAGTCCAGCGCCTGCGGGTATCGCCCGCCCGGTGGGAGCCACCAGATCGCGCGGGACAGGATCTGGCCGCCGTCCTCGGCGATCCAGGTCAGGCCGGGACGGTACTGCCCGTCGGCGAGCCGTCGCCGCAGCAGCCCGGCCTCGACCCAGCCGACCGGCTCGTCGCTGGTGCACGCGAGCACCCGGTCAAGATCGGCCTCGGTGGTGGGGCGCAGCTGCATACGACGAAGATAGGAGCATGACCGGTCAGTCCGGCCAGCGGTCGCGCCAGGGCAGTGCCGCCTCGATCGCCGCGCACGCCGCCAGCACCAGCCCGTCGGCGTGGCGCGGGCCGACGACCTGCACCCCGATGGGCAGCCCGGCCGCCGAGAACCCGCACGGCACGGTCGCGGCCGGCTGGTGGCTCATGTTGAACGGGTAGGTGAACGGGGTCCAGCTGGTCCAGCGCGGCTGCGCGGACCCGTCCGGGACCTCGGCGCCCGCCGCGAACGCCACGATCGGCTCGGTCGGCAGCACGAGCAGGTCATAGGTCTGGTGGAAGGCGCCCATGGCGATGCCGAGCTCGGAGCGCTCGCGCAGCGCCTGCAGGTAGCCGATCGCCGAGTAGCGCCGGCCCTCCTCCGCGATCTCGGCCAGCCCGGGGTCGATCAGGTGCCTGCGATCCTCGGGAATGTCGTCGACGATCCTGGCCGCTCCCGCGTACCAGAGCACGTCGAAGGCGGGCAGCGGGCTGACGAACTCAGGATCGGCGAGCGTGACCAGCGCACCGGCTTGCTCGAGCGCGGTGGCCGCTCCCCGGACCGCCGCAGCGACCTCGGGATCGGCCTTCGCGTAGCCGAGCGCCGGGCTGTAGGCCACCCGCAGGCCGCCGATCCTGACCGCGTCGAGCTCGGCGCTGACCGGGGCCCGCCGGTCCAGCGCGAGCGGGTCTCTGAAGTCCGGCGATCCGATCACGTCGAGCAGCAGCGCGGCGTCAGCGACCGTGCGGGCCATCGGCCCGACGTGCGACAGCGTGCCGAACGTGCTCGGCGGGTAGACCGGAACCCGGCCGTGCGTCGGCTTGAGCCCGACGATGCCGCAGAAGCTGGCCGGTATCCGGATCGACCCGCCGCCGTCGGTGCCCAGCGCCAGCGGGCCCATGCCCGATGCCACGGCCGCGGCGGCGCCGCCGCTGGACCCGCCCGCCGTCCGGCTGGGATCCCAGGGGTTGCGGGTCACCCCGGTCAGCGGGCTGTCGGTCACGCCCTTCCAGCCGAACTCGGGCGTGGTCGTCTTGCCCAGCAGCACGGCCCCGTGCTCGCGCAGCCGGGCAACCGCCGGGGCGTCAACAGCCCAAGGGCCGAACTTGTCGATGGTCAGTGAGCCGCGCAGGGTCGGCCAGCCGCTGGTCAGCAGCAGGTCCTTGACCGAGACCGGGACCCCGTCCAGCAGCCCGGCGGGTTCCCCGGCCTGCCATCGCTGCTCGGACTGCTTCGCCGACGCCAGCGCGTCGGCGTCCCGGACCAGGCAGTAGGCGTTGGTCAGGCCGTTCTGCGTATCGATCCGGGCGAGCACTGCGCGCGTCGCCTCCACCGGCGACAGCTCGCGCCGCCGGTACAGCCCGAGCAGTTCCGTGGCACTGAGCCTGGTGACGTCCGTGTCCTGCATGCTCGGCGACTCCTCATCTCCGGCAACCCTGCGACCCACACTGCGGTTCTCCCCGGGCCTCCCCCTCGACCCCATGATCATTTCAAGTTCTCACGGGTTCGGTAACCCCAAAATGGATGAAAACGGACAGCAAATCGACGGGATCGCGTGAAGACTTGCCCGCGCCCGGGTGGCCAGGCTCGGGAATGCACCGATGGGCGGCCATCGACAGTGCGCAACGCCCGGGGGTTGGTGGCTATACGCCGAGCGAATACTGGACTGCCGAAGGTATAGACGTGGAGTATACGCTCAGCGTAGAGTCACCCTCGTGAGCGTTCCTCTTACCCTCCTTGGCCTGCTCGAGCGTGAGCCGAGCCACGGCTATGACCTCAAGCACGAGTACGACACCTACTTCGGCCGCGGCAAGCCGCTGCCCTTTGGGCAGGTCTACGCGACCCTGAGCAGGCTGACCCGGGATGGCAAGGCGATCGCCGGCGAAGCCGAGCCGGGCGCCGGCCCCGATCGCAAGCGCTACATCATCACCGAGCTGGGAGCGGCCGAGGTTGACTCCTGGCTCTCCGAGCCGGTGCAGCCCGAGCCGCACCTGCAGACGGTGCTGTTCGCCAAGGTTGTGCTGTCGCTGATGCTCGGCCGGTCCGCCGAGCACTACCTCGATATGCAGCGGTCCGCCCACATGCAGCGCATGCGCGAGCTGACCGAGATCAAGCGCACCGGAACCTCGGTCGACGCGCTCCTCGCCGATCACGGCCTGTTCCACCTCGAAGCTGACCTGCGGTGGATCGACCTGACCGCAGCCCGCCTGAACGCCCTCGCAGAAATGGTTGGTAAAGAGTCATGAGCTCCATCGAGCTATCCCGTTCCCCCGGCTGCCTGATCGAGGCCCGGGATGTCGTCAAATCGTTCGGCCAGACACCGGCCCTCCGGGGCGCCAGCGTGTCGGTGGCCGCCGGCGAGATCATCGCGATCATGGGCCCGAGTGGCTCTGGCAAATCGACGCTGCTGCACTGTTTGGCCGGCATCTTCAAGCCGGACAGCGGCCAGGTATGGTTCGACGGCCGGCGGCTTGACGAGCTCAGCGAGACCAAGCGCACCGAACTGCGGCGTACGGCCTTCGGCTTCGTCTTTCAGTTCGGCCAGCTGGTGCCGGAGCTGAGCACGGCGGACAACATCGCGTTGCCGCTGCTGCTGAGCCGGGTCAGGCGCAAGACCGCGTACCAGACGGCGACCAGCTGGCTGGACCGGCTGGGACTCGAGGGGCTGGGAGCCAGGCGCACCGGTGAATTGTCCGGCGGCCAGGCCCAGCGGGTGGCGCTGGCCCGGGCCCTTGCGCCGCGGCCCAAGGTCCTGTTCGCCGATGAGCCGACCGGCTCACTGGACTCGCTGGCCAGCGAGATGGTCATGGACATGCTGGTGGGCATCGCCCGCGAAGAGGGCACGACGGTGGTGCTGGTGACCCACGATGCTCGCGTGGCCGCTTACGCGGACCGCGAGGCCATGGTTCGTGACGGCAAGGTGACTGCCCCGGCAGCCGGCAACCGCGCCGAAGCAGAAGTGGCGAGATGATGTTCCGGCTTGGCCTGCGGCTGTCGTTGCGCAGCGGCCGGGAAGCACTCATCCGCCTCATTCTCACCACGGTGGCGGTCGGCGTCGGTGCCGCGCTGCTGTTCTGCGTGCTGGCCGACTACCACGCCTTCCAGGCCAGCAACAACCGGCAGTGCTGGGAGTGCACCCAGGGGCCGCCGTCCAGCGGCAAGGTCACCGCGACCCCGGGCGCGGAGCTGTGGGTCACCGGCGCCGACTACTTCGACGGCCAGACCATCGAGCGGCTCAACGTCGCCGCCCTCGGCCCGCACGCACCGCTGCCTCCGGGCGTGACCCGGCTGCCTGGCCCCGGTCAGTACTACGCCTCGCCCGCGCTGGCGGCGCTGCTGCGCACGGTGCCGCGCGACGAACTGGCCGACCGATACCCCGGCCGCCTGGTGGGCACCATCGGCGACCAGGCCCTGACCGGCCCGGATGAGCTGGTCATCTTCATCGGGTACAAGCCGGCGCAGCTGGCGGGCGCCCCGGTGGTAACCAAGATCGCGACCACTGCGCCGAAGCAGGTCTGGACGCCCTACTTCCGGTACGCGTTTCTGGTCGGCGTGCTCGCGGTGCTGTTCCCGCTGCTGATCCTGGTCGGCACGGCAACCCGGCTGGCGGCCGCCCGGCGCGAGGAGCGCTACGCGGCGATGCGGCTGGTCGGGGCGACGCCACGGCAGATCAGCGTCGTCGCCTCGGTCGACGCGATGGTGAGCGCGCTGCTCGGCGTGCTCCTCGGCATCGGGATATTCGCGCTGGTGCGGCCCGCCCTGGCGAACGCGTCGCTGATCGGCACGCGCTACTTCGCCTCTGACGTCACGCCCACGACCCTGGACTACGTCGGCATGCTGGTCGGCGTGCCGATCGTGTCGGCCGTCGCGGCGCTGCTGTCGCTGCGCCGGGTGCGGATCTCGCCGCTGGGCGTGTCCCGCAGGGTGACCCCGCCGGCGCCCAGCGCGTGGCGGGTGCTGCCGCTGCTTATCGGGATTGGCCTGTTCGTCGGGGGCCTGGCCATCACCAACAAGCAATCCATCGGCGGCCCCGCCTACCCCGGCCTGCTCGTGACCCTGGTCGGCCTGGTGATCGCCGGGCCATGGCTCACCGCGGAGGCGGCGCGCCTGTTCGCATGGGCGGTCAAGGGCCCGTCACCGCTGCTGGCCGCGCGCCGGCTGGCCGATAACCCGAGGGCCGCGTTCCGGACCGTGACCGGGCTTGTGCTCGCGGTGTTCCTCGGCACGATCGTGGCCGGGCTGCTGCCCGCGGTCAACGCCACGACCGCGACGCCGAGCGCCAACGGCCTGAACAACGTGCTGCTCGACGCGTTCGGCGGCGGCCCCGGTGGAGGCGGTCTGTCCCCGCAGGCCAGCGCCACGCTGCTGGGCCAGTTGCGCGGCTTCACGGGCGCGACGACGTACCCGGTGTACAGCCTCCCGCTGTCGAAGCAGCCCAAGCGCCCGGTCCCGGGCAAGACCGGGAGGAACGGGCACCCGCCGCAGCGGATTCCGGGCGGCCCGCAAGGTGGCCCGCAGGGCGGGTACGACAGCATCATCAGCTGCGCCAGTCTCAGGGGGCTGGCCGTGCTCGGCCAGTGCGCCCCCGGGGTCACGGCCATCAAGGTGACCGCTGGCAGCCTGCTGTACAGCGACAACCCGACGTTCAGCACCCGGCCCATCGCCAGCGCCAGCAACCCGGCCGTCCCCGACAGCTTCTCCCGCCTCGCGCTAGAGGCGGTCCTGATCCGGGTCAACGGCCCGGCGACGCTGGAGCGGGTCCGGACCTTCCTCGACACCCACGCCCCGCAGGCCGGATCGGCGAATCCGCCGAAGACGTTCGGCGAGGCGGTGCAGATCAGGCTGGCCTATGCCGACACCGTGTCCCGGCTCGTGTACATCGCGGTGGCCCTGACGCTGCTCGTGGCCGGCTGCAGCCTCGCGGTCTCGGTCGGCGGGAATCTGGTGGAGCGCAAGCGGCCGTTCACGCTGCTGCGGGTGAGCGGCACGCCGATCGCCACGCTCTACCGGGTCGTGCTGCTGGAAGCGATCCTGCCCCTTGCGGCCGCCACGGTGGTCGCGGCGGGCACCGCCTACGGCATAGCGGTGCTGACGGTCGACCGGATGGCACCGGCCGGCACGCCCACGCCCACGCTCGGCCACGTCTACTTCACGATCATGGGAGTGGGGCTGCTCGTCTCCCTGCTGGTCATCCTCGTGACCATGCCGGTGCTCGGGCGCATGACCGGGCCGAGCAACGTGCGCTTCGAGTAGCCAGGCGGGGCTGGCAGATCGCTCCTGTCAGCCCCGCTTGTACTGCAGGAGCACGGCGACCACGTTTGCGCCCGGGTTGTCCGACGCGTGCGTGAAGCCCCCGGCCAGCAGCTGCGTGGTGCCCGGGATGCTGGCGATGGACTCGACATTGATCTTCCTGGGCCCGGTCGGCAGCGCGGCCGAGGTGAGCCGGCCCGCGGAGTAATGGACGAGGTAGGACCGCTCGGCGCCAGTGGCGGGCATGGGGATCCACAGGCCACCGTGGCCGTCGGAGGCGACCTGCTGCAGCGGCGACGTGCCGACGCCGAAGGAACCTTCCGCCACCTTGGCCCACGAATGCCCGTTGTAATGCAGGATGACCGTCGGCCCGCCCTCGTCTTCGAGATTTCCGCTGCCGATGGCGTAGACGCTGTCCTTCGACTGGGCGTCGATGCCCACCACCGCGGGGTCGTTGAGTTCCTGCTTCGCCGGAAGCAGGCCGGCCACCGAGGTCCTGCTCCAGGTGTGGCCGTTCCAGTGCGCCACCTTGGTCCCGTCGAACGCCCAGATGCTGCCGGCGGACAGCGCGCTGCCGCCCTCAAGGCCGTGGCCCGATCCCACCTTCGCCCACGCGTGGCCGTTGTAGTGCCAGGTGCCGAGCCCGCTGCCGGGGAGGATGGGCTCGCCGAACACCCACACATCACTCGCGCTGATGACGACCGCTCCCCCGATCTGCCCGGCGAAGGACCTCTTGGCGGTCCAGCTGGTGCCGTTCCAGCGCAGCGCCCTGGCCGTGCCCCCCGCGTCGGTGAACGCCCAGACGTTGGTAGCCGAGGACGCCTCGGCCGCGACGACCTCCTCGCCGCTCCGGCCCGGGAACGAGACCCGCGTCCACGACCCGCTGCTGCGCTTCCAGGCGGTCGGCTTGGAGATGCCGTCGAAGGCCCATCCGCCGGTCTTGCCGACCGCGACGACCGCGGTGAAGTCGCCGAAGGAGCCGCTGTGCACGTGCTTGACGAACTGCCAGGACGGACTGGCCGAGGTGTCCGCCAGTGCCCATGCCGACGCCGCGCCCGTCATGGCGAGCCCCGCGGTGATGCTCACCGCTGCGGCGGTGGCCCTGCGGCCCCACCGTCGTGGCTGCCGCGTTGTCTCGTACCGGCGCGCCGGGATGCTGCAATCTGAAGTCCTGCGTGGCATGGGCCCTCCCCTGGGGTGGCGCACGGGTATCGGGCGCCACTATTAGGACCCGTAACCGGGATGGACGGATGAGGCCCCATGATCACAGGTTGGTAACCATTCCTGAGCGTTCAGCCCTTCAGCCGAGGGCCCGCATCAGCGGGGCGAAGCACCGCGCCCGGTCGCCGGGCAGCGGCCGGCCGCCGAGCACCATCAGGGCCGCCGACTCGCCCACCGCGAGCCCACGGCGCACCGCCCACTCCCGGAGCTGCGGATGGCGGTCGCCGAGGTCGATCCGCACCGGCCCGGCGACAGCGCCGGCGACGTCGGCGATCAGGGTTTCCGCCTCGTCGGCGGTCTCGGCGATCACTGGCCCGATGCAGGCGTAACCGACAGCCTGGTACGCGCCCGCGTAGCCGGTGATGGCGCCGAGCCGCTCGGTGACGCGCAGTTGGTCGGTGAACCCGGGCAGCCGGCGCACCAGCTGCGCCCGGTCGGTGCCGTGCGCCTGGGCGTCGAGCCTGCGGATGGCCATCAGGTCGCCTGGCCCCGCCGGCCGTGATCCCCTCGGAGCGGCCGGGACGGCCGGCCGGAACCCGCCCAGGTGGGTATGGCTCGCGCCGGCCGGCACAAAGCCGAGCTTCTCGTAGAGCGGACGGCCGATCGGGGTCGCGTGCAGGAACACGATCGCGTCGCCCGCCGCGGCCAGCGCGCTGGTCATCAGGGCGCGGCCCAGGCCGCGGCCGCCGTACCTGGTAGCCACGAGCGTCATGCCGATCACCGCGAACTCGTCGCCGTAGCGCGTGAGAACCGTCACCCCGGCCAGCTCGCCGGCCGGGTCCCGCACGCCGTATACGGTGCCGAGATCGAAAAGCAGCCGCCACTTGCGTTCCTCGGCCAGCCAGCCCCTGTCCCGGGCCAGTGCGAGGCAGCCGGGCAGGTCAGCCACTGTCAGCGCCTGGATCTGGCCGAACATGGGTCGATACTCACCCGAAGATCCGCTTCCCCGCGACCGAATTAAGCGCCAGCAGCCAGCTCATGCCCGGGCCGGCGACAATAGGCGACCGGGAAGTGGGTCCGCCGTAGCCACACGTTTAGGAGGCGCTGGGAGTGTCCCGTGTGTTCATCACTGGCTCGGCCGACGGGCTCGGCCTGATGGCCGCGCGCCTGCTGGTTGATCAGGGTCACGAGGTAACGCTGCACGCCCGCAACCAGGCGCGCGCCGATGATGCCCGGTCCGCCCTGCCGCGGGCCGGGCGTGTGGTCGTGGGCGATCTGTCCAGCGTCGACCAGACCCGCGCGGTCGCGGAGCAGGTCAACGCGAACGGCCCGTTCGACGCGGTAATTCACAACGCCGGTATCGGGTACCGCGAGCCGCGCCGCGCGCAGACCGCCGACGGCCTGGAACACGTGTTCGCGGTCAACGTGCTCGCGCCTTACCTGCTGACCGCGCTGATCAGCCGGCCCGCGCGGCTGATCTACCTCACGTCAGGCATGCACCGCGGCGGCAGCGCGGAGCTCGACGACCCGCAGTGGGCCGCCCGGCCGTGGAACGGAGCCCAGGCCTACTCCGACAGCAAGCTGTTCGACGTCCTGCTCGCCTTCGGCGTGGCCCGCCGCTGGCCCGGTGTCCTGTCCAACTCGGTCGAGCCGGGCTGGGTAGCCACCAAGATGGGCGGCTCCGGCGCCCCCGACGACCTCTCGCTCGCCCCGGTCACCCAGGCCTGGCTCGCGGTCAGCGATGACCCTCCAGCCCTGGTCACGGGGCAGAACTTCTACCACCAGCGGATCCGCCCGGCAGCCCCCGACGCGCGCTCAGCCCGCTACCAGGACGCCTTGCTGGACTACTGCGGGAAGCTGACCGGCACGCCGCTGCCGCCGCCGTGAGCCGTGACGGACTGCCGAGCTGCGCGCCGGTTCAGATCGCCGTGCGGCCGCCATCGGCGGCCAGCACCGCGCCGGTAATATAGCTGGCCCGCGGCGAGGCGAGGAAGCTGACCAGCCCGGCGATCTCCTCGGCTCTCCCGGCGCGGCCCATCGGTGTGGTCGCACCGAGCGCAGCGGTCCGCTCGGCGGCCGCCCCGTCGGTATACACGGGCCCCGCGGCCACCGCGTTGACCCGCACTCCGCTCGGGCTGAACTCCGCCGCCCAGGCCCGGGTCAGGGATTCGAGCGCGCCTTTTGTCGCGCCGTAGGCGGCGGCCGGGGCGAGCCCGATCCGGCCTGCCATGCTGCTGATGTTGATGATGCTGCCACCGCCCCGGGCCGCCATTCCCGGCGCCAGCGCCGCCACCAGGAAATACGGGGCCCGGACGTTGCTGGCGAACAGCGCGTCGAACCGGTCCGGCTTGAGGTCCGCGGTCGCGCCGAACCAGGAGAACCCCGCGTTGTTGACCAGCACGTCGATCTCTCCGGCCGTCTCGGCGAGCCGTTCTATGGCCGCCGGATCGGCAAGGTCGGCTGCGGCGAAGCTTGCCTGGCCGCCCGCCGCCTCGATCCCCTCGACCACCTGGGCACCACGACCTGCGTCCCGCCCGTGCACGATGACGTTCAGGCCGTCGGTGGCGAGCTGCTGCGCGATGACGCGGCCCATCCCCGACGTCGCGCCGGTCACCAGCGCGCGCTGACGGCGACCGGCAACATCCTGCTGCTGACTCGGCATTACGTCCTCCTCGGCATCCCGGCGTGAGCCTTCACGCTATCAGACAGATCCGTCTGTCTGTCGTGAGCCGGGGCTGCCCGGCGGTGCAGGAGGTTCAGGTGAGCAGCAGGGTCTTAGCGATCGCGGTGCGGGCCTCCAGCGCGGCGTGCGCGCCGGCCGCCTGTTCCAGCGGGAAGGTCTGCCCGATGACCGGCCTGATCCGGCCGGCGGCAGCGTCGGCCAGGGCTCTGGCTGCCAGCCGCCGCAGGTCGGCCGGCTCGTGCTGCGGGATCCCGTGCACCGTGATCCCGCGCCGGACCGCCTCCTGCGCGTCGAACACGGCGAACCCGCCATCGGACACGCCGTGGGCGGAGAACCGGCCACCAGCGGCCGTGACCCCGAACGCGGCGCCGCCTAGCCGGCCGCCTGCGCCGTCGAACACCACGTCCGCACCCCGGCCCCCGGTGAACTCGCTCACCTGCTTGGCCCAGCCGGGCTCGGAGTAGTCCAGCGCCAGCTCGGCGCCCGCCGCCCTGACCACGTCGAGCTTGCGCGCGCCACGCGCGGCCCCGATGACCCGCGCCCCGGCCGCACTGGCGAGCTGCACCAGCAGCACGCCCATTCCTCCCGCCGCGGCGGTGACCAGGATCGACTCGGCTGGCCGCACGGCGTCGCGTGCAAGGAGGCTCTCCGCGGTGGCGCCGTCGTGCAGCAACGCTCCCGCCTCGGACAGGCCGAGACCGTCCGGTACCGGGATCAGGTCGCTGACCGCGACGAGTGCCTGCTCGGCGTACCCGCCCCAGCCGCCGGTCCCGCCCGTGCGCGCGACCACGGCGCGGCCCGCCCAGGACGGATCGACGCCGTACCCGGTTGCGGTCACCCGCCCGGCCACACCGTTGCCCGGGACGTACGGCGGGCGGATCGGGAAGAAATCCACCCCGAGACCGGACCGGATCAGTATGTCGACGAACAGCACGTCGGCAACTGACGCCCGCACCACGACCTGCCCGGGCCCGGGGCCAGGGTCGGGCACCTGCCGCGGCACGAGCACCTCAGGACCGCCGAATTCTGCGACCTCGACCACCAGCATGCTTGCTCCTCCCGACGGCTCGTCCGTGTGCATCTGGCTGCACGCTAAGGCCGCGCACGGCGCCCCGGAATCGGCCGCCGGCCGGATGGGCACCCGGTCAATGGTCCTAGGACTCCGCACCGGGTGTGGCCGGCGCCGGCGTGATGCCGGTGCTGATCAACCGGGCGTTCGGCATTCTCGGGCACGGCTTTGGCGAGGACGGCGGTTGGGCTGGCTCACAATCGAATTACAGCTGCCGCGCCGACTTCCAGATTTCTGGAAAAAGCGCTGGCGCAGCGCATAGCGGACTCGGAGCCGCAGCACACGGGTAAGCTTCCCGACAGGTGGCCGGCCAAGTTTAAATACTTGGGCGATCGCGACCAGCCGTCTTTTTATAGGTAGACAGTGCTGACGGAGGTCCCAATGCACATCGGATCGGTGCTTCTCATCATCTGGCTGGCCATTGGCGGTGTCGCGGCCGGACAGCGCGGCGATTACAACGGGACCATCGGCAATTGCAGCAGGGCCGGCACGATCGCGGTTACCATCCTGGCCGGCCCCCTCAACTACACGGGCGTAAATCCTCACGTCAACTGCACCACACCCCAGCCGAGCAATTAGTTCCGGCGAATCCAGGGCGGTGGAACGCTCTTCGTTCACCTGAATTATCGGCGCCCCGTAAGCCGCTTTGTTAATGGTGTGCGCCGACCGCGCTCAGCGGCGCGATCCGGGATGACACCGGGGTCGATGACCTCATGACCATCATCGCGAGCATGATGCTCGCCCTCCGGAGAGGTCCCGCTCAGGCCGCAGACCCGCGGCGCGCCGTGGCGGTGCTCCGCGACGGCCCGCTCGCCGCGCCACCCGGTGAACCCTCCCTCGGCTAGCCGCGCCGGTCGCCTCGCCGCCCGACTTTGCGTCACAAAGTTCTTCCGGCGGGCCCTTGACTTTGCGCCATAAAGCGGCGTCTACTTTGTGGCGTAGAGTCGATCGAGGGAGCCACCATGAACCACACATCGGACACCACCGCCACCGGGAACGGCGGCAGCTTCGATCCCCAGCAGGCCGCGGCGCTGCTGGACCAGACTACCCAGCAGGCACGCCAATCCTTCACGCCCCTTACGCCGCTGCTGTGGGTGTTCCGGGCAGTCCTCGCGCTCGTCGCCTTCGGCGGCTACTGGCTCTCGGTGCGCGGCCGCAACCCCTACTCCGCACCCAACGGCTGGCTTCTGGCCCTCATATTCCTGCTGGTAGCCATCAACATCGCCTGGAGCGTGGGGGTGATCATGCGCGCCGGCACCGGCGTTAGCGGGCCAGCCCAGCGCAAGAGGCGGGCCTGGTTCGGCGTCATGGCGGTGGCCTGGATCGTCGCGTTCGGGCTCACAGCGCCGCTGTACCACGCCGCCGTAAGCCACCCGATCTGGGGGCTGTACCCGGCCAGCGCGCCGCTGATGTTCATCGGCCTGGCCGGCGCGGCCACCGCGGCAGTATGCAAATACTGGCCGATGGCCGGGACCGCCCTCGCCATCGCGATCGTCGCTGGCGTAGCCGGCTTCGGCGGCCCGGCGGGCTCGTGGCTGATCATGGGCATCGGCCTGAGTGCCGCGATGCTGGGCACCGCCGTATTCACCGCAAGGCAGCAGCACCGCAGCGTAATCCGGCCATGACCAGCGAAGAGCTCGACCCGCTGATTCACGTCCCCACCCGGCTCAAGATCGTCGCCACACTGGCGGCACTGCCCGACGGCGACACGCTGTCCTTCACCCGGCTGCAGGACATGATCGGGCTCACCCCCGGCAACCTCATCATCCACCTGCGCAAACTCGAAGAAGCCGACTACATCAGCAGCGAGAAGACCAGGAACGGCACCGTGTCCATCACCACGGTCGCCCTGACCGGCAACGGCCGAAAGGCACTCCGCACCTACACCCAGGCACTGCGCGACCTGCTCGGCGGCCTGGATGGGGGTGGAAGGAGCGCCGAGCCTGGAGGTGATTATGTCGACTTCTGAGCCGGACCCGCTGATCCACGACCCAGAGCGGTTGCGCATCGTCGCGACCCTGGCGGCGCTGCCTGACGGCGACGCGCTGTCCGTCAACCGCCTGCAAGACATGATCGGGCTGCCACCCGGCAGCCTGATCGCCTGTCTGCGCGAACTGGGCCGCGCCGGATACGTGCGGACCGGAACGGCGGGCGGCGGCAGTGCACAGACCACCGCCCTCACCTGCGACGGCCGGGCCGCACTGAACCGCTACACCGTTCTGCTGAGGCAACTGTCCGAGGTGGCCCGGCAGGATCATCCGGCACCAGCACCCGCCGTGCGCGTTGGTGATGCTGACCGGGACGCGGCTGCCGCGGCGCTGGGAGAACACTTCGCGCAGGGCAGGCTGACCTTCGATGAACTCGGCGTCCGGCTTGATGCCACGCTGACTGCTACCACGCACGGCGAGCTATCCCAGGCCATCTCGGATCTGCCGGACCTGACGGTGCTCTCGGCCGGCGGGCGCGGGACACGTCCCGGTAACCGGCGCCGGCTGTATGTCAGGGCTCGCTAGTTTTAGACTGCGGGGAATGAGCGATATCAGCGTCGTTGCGATCCTCGACGACCCGGTCAGGCGCAGGCTTTATGAGTACGTCGTGCTGCAGCGCCGCGGGGTCAGCCGGAACGAGGCGGCCCAGGCCGTCGGCATCCAGCGCACGCTCGCCGCGTTCCACCTGGACCGGCTGGCCGAGTCCGGGCTGGTGAGCGTGAGCTTCCGCAGGCCGGATGGGCGTACCGGCCCGGGAGCCGGGCGCCCGGCCAAGCTCTACCAGCGCGCTGCGACCGAGCACCAGGTCAGCGTGCCGCCGAGGGATTACCGGAGCGCCGCCGAACTGCTGGCCGAGGTCGTCGACGTCACCGGTGCCGAGCCGCAGCTGCAGCGGTCGGCCAGGAGCAGGGGTGCCGCAACGGGCCGCGCGGCCAGGCGGCTGGCTCCCGCCGAGGCCGACGGCGAGCTGGTGGTGCGGGCGCTGACCGAACAGGGCTACCAGCCTTACCGGGACGGCGCAGACACCCGCCTGCGCAACTGCCCGTTCCACGTGCTGGCCGACCGCTACCCGCCGCTGATCTGCGGCATGAACCTCGCCCTGCTCGAGGGGCTGCTGGCGGGCGCTGCCGTGACGGCGCTGGAGGCCGGGCTGGATCCGCGCCCCGGCGACTGCTGCGTCGTGCTCCGCGAGGCGGCCCGGCCTTCTAAAACTAACTAATGTTGACATATGGACTGCCCGGGTGGTCTGATGGGCCGGTGGCCGGATACCACCTCGCACAGCTCAACGTCGGCCTGGTGCGCGCGCCAACCGACTCCCCCGAACTGGCTGACTTCATGGCCGGCATCGACCCGGTCAACGCGGCCGCCGACGCTACGCCGGGTCTGGTGTGGCGGCTTCAGGACGGTGACGGGCCCGGCGCCACCGCACTGCGGCCCCGTGGCCCCGATTTCATGGTCAACATGTCGGTCTGGGAAAGCCTGGAGGCCCTGCGGGACTTTGTCTACCGCAACGGTCCCCACCTCGACTTCATGCGCAGGCGCCGGAAGTGGTTCCACCGGATGCCCGAGGAGCACCTCGTGCTTTGGTGGGTGCCGGCCGGCCACATTCCCGACCTGGACGAGGCGCTGTCCCGGCTGGACCGGCTCCGCAGCGACGGCCCGTCCCCGGTGGCGTTCACGTTCCAGGATCCGTATGACGTTCCGATGGCGGACCTCAGATCACGGTGACCGTGTTGGTCAGCGCCGCGTGCCCGGGACCGTGCGGACCCGGGCACGCTGCAGTCCAGCGCTGAACGCCATGATCAGGCGAGGTCGAACCGGTCCAGGTTCATCACCTTGTTCCACGCCGCGACGAAGTCGTTCACAAACTTCTCCTTCGCGTCATCGCTCGCGTACACCTCAGCGAGCGCCCGCAGCTCGGAGTTCGCCCCGAAGACGAGGTCGACACGGCTCCCGGTCCACTTGACCTCGCCGGTGGCCGTGTCGCGGCCCTCGAACGCCTGCGCGTCCTCGGACGTCGGCTCCCACGTGGTGCCCATGTCGAGCAGGTTGACGAAGAAGTCGTTGGTCAGCGACCCGGGGGTACCGGTGAAGACGCCGCGGGCGGACCCGTCGTAGTTCGCGCCAAGGACCCGCAGGCCTCCGACCAGAACCGTCGTCTCGGGCGCGCTCAGCGTGAGCAGGTTCGCCTTGTCGATCAGCAGGTACTCGGCCGGCAGCCGGGTGGCGGCCTTGCCGAGGTAGTTGCGGAACCCGTCGGCCCTCGGCTCGATCACGGCGAACGACTCGGTGTCGGTCTGCTCCTGCGACGCGTCTGCGCGGCCCGGTGTGAACGGAACCTCGACCTCGAACCCGGCGCTGCGGGCCGCCTGCTCGACGGCCGCATTGCCGGCGAGCACGATCAGGTCGGCAAGCGAGATCTTCTTCCCGCCGGCCTGGGCGGAGTTGAAGGATGCCCGGATCGCCTCGAGGTTGCGCAGCACCGTCCCCAGCTGGTCGGGGTTGTTGACCTCCCAGCCGCTCTGCGGCTCGAGCCGGACGCGCGCGCCATTCGCACCGCCGCGCTTGTCGCTGCCGCGGAACGACGACGCCGACGCCCAGGCGGTGGAGACCAGCTGCGAGACCGGCAGGCCCGAGGCGAGAACCTGGCCCTTAAGAGCGGCGACGTCCGCGGCGTCCACGAGCTCGTGGTCCACCGCCGGAAGCGGGTCCTGCCAGATCAGCGTCTCGGACGGCACCTCGGGCCCGAGGTAGCGCACGACCGGGCCCATGTCGCGGTGGGTCAGCTTGAACCACGCGCGCGCGAAGGCGTCAGCGAGCGCCTCCTGGTCCTCCATGAAACGCCGTGAGATCGGCTCGTAGACCGGGTCGAAGCGGAGCGAGAGGTCGGTCGTCAGCATCATCGGGGTGCGGCGCTTCGACGGGTCGTGGGGGTCGGGGACGGTACCCGCGCCCGCGCCGTCCTTCGGCTGCCACTGGTGCGCGCCGGCGGGGCTCGCGGTCAGCTCCCACTCGTAACCGAAGAGGATGCGGAAGAAGCTGTTGTCCCAGGTGACCGGCGTTTCGGTCCAGATGACTTCGAGACCGCTGGTGATCGCGTCGTTGCCCACGCCGGTGCCGAACGTGCTCTTCCAGCCGAGGCCCTGCTGCTCCAGCGGGGCGGCCTCAGGGTCGGGGCCGACGTTGTCGTCCGGGCCAGCGCCGTGGGTCTTGCCGAAGGTGTGACCGCCGGCGATCAGGGCGACCGTCTCCTCGTCGTTCATCGCCATCCGGCGGAACGTCTCGCGGATGTCCCGGGCCGCAGCGAGCGGGTCCGGGTTGCCGTTCGGGCCCTGCGGGTTGACGTAGATAAGGCCCATCTGGACCGCGGCCAGCGGCTCCTCGAGCTCGCGGTCACCGCTGTAGCGCTCGTCGTCGAGCCAGACGGTCTCGGGCCCCCAGTAGACATCGTCGTCCGGCTCCCAGACATCCTCGCGGCCGCCGCCGAAGCCGAAGGTCTTGAAACCCATCGATTCCAGTGCGACGTTGCCGGTGAGCACCATCAGGTCGCCCCAGGAGATCTTCTGGCCGTACTTCTTCTTGACCGGCCACAGCAGCCGACGGGCCTTGTCCAGGCTGACGTTGTCCGGCCAGCTGTTCAGCGGCGCGAAGCGCTGCTGGCCGGTTCCGGCGCCACCACGGCCGTCGCTGATCCGGTAGGTTCCCGCGAGATGCCACGCCATACGGATCATCAGCGGGCCGTAGTGGCCGTAGTCCGCTGGCCACCAGTCCTTGGAGTCCGTCAGCACCGCCGCGATGTCGCGCTTCACGGAGGCAAGGTCGAGGGTCTTGAACGCGTCGGCGTAGTTGAACTCGTCGCCCAGTGGGTTGGCCACGGCGGGGTTCTTCGCGAGGATCTTCAGGTTGAGCCGGTTCGGCCACCACTGGCTGTTGGCGTCGCCCTTGGTGGGGTCCACCAGACCGTGCACAACCGGGCATCCGCCGGTCTCGGTGGCCCCGGCCTCGGGAGTCGGGCCTTCAGTGACTGTCGGGTCGTGGTTCTCGGACAAGACGAATCCTTCCGGGTTTAGGCGGGTCGGCGGTCAGGAACTTCTGGCGATGGAGCAGTTGGGGCACAAGCCCCAGTAGACGACCTCGGCCTCGTCGATCGAGAAGCCATGATCGTCGGAAGCTGTCAGGCACGGCGCCTCGCCGGTCGCGCAGTCCACGTCAGCGACCACACCGCACGACCGGCACACTACGTGGTGGTGGTTGTCCATGACGCGTCCCTCGTACCGGGTCGGGCTGCCGGCCGGCTCGATCCGGCGTATCAGCCCCGCCGCGGCGAGCGCGTGCAGGGCTTCATACACGGCTTGAAGAGAGACGTGGCCCACACGATCGCGCACCCCGGCGGCGATCGCCTCGGCGTCCAGATGGTCACCGTTCCGGACGGCATCGAGCAGTGCGACACGGGCAGCCGTCACCCGCAGCCCGGCACCGCGCAGCTCCTCGGCGATGCTAGGGGGCGCGGTCATGACGGCAACCCTACAGCCCTAAACGCGAACGATTCAAGAAAACAAATGACCCAAGTCTGGCACCGCGATGGCGGATCCCGTCAGGACGGGCCGGTGAGCGACCCACCCAAGCCTCAGCCGTGGGCCGATGACCCATATCTCAGCAATCTGAAATTTGACCTGGATGATTGGCTTGCTGGCGCAGGGCAGTTATTCGGAGGGCGCGGTATTCGGGATCCGTGTCCAGGTCGCGGAGCGGCCGGTCCCGTCGGCCCGGATCCTGCCTTCGTTCCTCAGCTGTTCCAGGACGAGCCGGATGGTCTGGTCGCTGATACCTGGCACTGCCGTCCTGATGTCGCCGAGGCGGAACGTGGCAGGTGCGTGGCGCAGGATGTGCTCGCGGATGCGCTGCTGCTTGGTCCCGGGAGTCCGGGCCGCAGCTGCGCGGTCGGCGAAGATGGCGTAGGCATTGGCGATCACGCTAGTGAAATAGCCGAGCCAGGGCCATGGGTCGGCAGTGCCTTCGTGCCAGCCGTGGGTCGAGTCCAGAAGCGCCTGGTAGTAGGTGTCGGCCGACTCGGCGACCACCTGCTCGAGGCTTACGTAACGGCCGACTGTGTAGCCGTGCTCGCTGAGCATGGCGCCTGTGAGCAAGCGAGCCACTCGACCGTTGCCATCCTCGAAGGGGTGGATGACGAGAAGGTCCAGGATGAACAGGCCGGATAGGAGGACCGGATGGTGCTCGCCTGCCGCGCCCGCGTGCTTGTAGCGCTCGATCAGGTCGTCGATGGCGAATGGTGTGCTCGCGGCGGACACTGGCTTGAAGCGAACGGTGGCCGAGCCGTCTGGCGAGCGGTCCACAACCAGGTTGTCCTCTGTTTTGAACGCTCCCCCCGGCATCACCGTGTGAGCGAACAGCAGCCGGTGCAGGTGGAGGATCAGGCCAGCGTTCAGCGGGCGCCAGTCCTGGTGGAACAGGTAGTCCTGAGCGTCGCGGTAGCCGGCCAGTTCCTGTTCGCTGCGGTTGCGCAGAGTCGTCGTCCGCCGGTTGATGATCCGCTGGGCACGATCGGCGTCCGCGACGACGACGCCCTCTATCGCGGACGAGGCGGTGATGCTCTGGACGCGTGCCCGGTCGGCGAGTTCGGTGAGCAGCCCCGGCATCTGATCACGGTAAAGCGCCTCCGAGCCCCGGCCGAAGTCGATCGCGCTGAGCCGGGTGACGAAGTGGGCCGGCACCAGCCCGATGAACGCGTCAAGGTCGGCGAAGCTCCGCAACGAACCTCCCAACAAACCTACTAACTACCTAACCTTAGCGTGGATTAGCGTGTTTAGCGGGTTTGGTTAGCGGGTTTCTGGCTCTAGATGTCTTCGTGGTTGTCGGTTGCGCGCTGGCCAGCGTAGGCGGCCCAGTCTCGCTTGGCCCAGTGGGACTGGCGTTCGGCATTGCTCATGCTGATGCCGGTCAGGTCGGCCAGGACCGAGGCGGGCAGTTCGGCGGCTGGGGTGAGGCGGGCGGTGTTGCGGCCGGCATGGGCGATCCTGCTCGATCTGGCTCAACAGCACGGCGCGCCGACCCTGGACGCTGAGGCTCAACGCCCCACCTCTTTGTTGCATTCAACGCAACATAATCGACCTGATTAAGCCGCGAACAGCACCTCATTCAGAGGGGCGAACGGGAGACGGGCTCCTGTTCGCCCCTCCTACCTGCGACTACTACACCGCCCAGCGAGGTGCGCTCGATGTTGTATCCGATGCAATACCGCTCACTTTCAGCTGCAGCCGCTGGTGGAGCCGCAGCCCTCGCAGACGTAACAGCTTCCGGCTGGCCGCATCTTCGTGCCGCAGTTCAGGCACAGCGGCGCGTCAGCATTGCGCCCCTGCTGGGCCTCGAGCAGCTCGGTTGAGCTGTGCGGGGCGAACGAGCCCGCCGTGGCGTCACGTTCGGGCCGCTGATTGTCCGGGTGTT
>Ga0208725_1000075_pt1 | contig 21140 bp, 21 predicted proteins | sample MicForSoSWNH13_O_FD_188004 | JGI IMG/M metagenome (GOLD analysis project Ga0208725, IMG submission 188004) | Forest soil microbial communities from Harvard Forest Long Term Ecological Research site in Petersham, Massachusetts, USA - MetaG HF011... | ecosystem: Environmental > Terrestrial > Soil... | reverse complement strand
GACCGCCGGCACCGGGCACGCCGCGATCGACCGGGCGGCCGGCGCGGCCGCGGCCCGGCTGACCGCGGCCGGGTACCCGGTCAGCACCCAGGAGATCTACATCACCGAGAAGCAGATCACCGCCGCCGAGACCTCCATCCTGACGATCGTCGAGATCCTGGGCCTGCTAGTCGTCGCGATCATGCTGATGGGCCTGGTCAGCGCCCTCAGCATGGGCGTCATCGAGCGGACCCGCGAGGTCGGGATCCTGCGCTGTGTGGGCGCCCGGGCCCGCAGCATCCGGCGGATCTTCGGCTCGGAGGCGGTGACCCTGGCCGTCGTCGGCTGGGCGTTCGGCGTCCTGCTCGGCTGGCTCATCTATCAGGGCCTGCTGGCGCTGCTGCTGCACAACGCGGGCATCAGCCTGCCGCAGGAGTTCCCGCCGGTCGTCCCGCTGTCCACCCTCGCCGGCGTCCTGGTGCTCACGCTGCTGGTCATCCGGCCGCCGCTGCGCCGAGCCACCCGGATCCAGCCCGGCACGGCCCTGAGGTACCAGTGATGTATCACCTGATCAGATGGCTCATCAGAAAGTGGCGAAGCCGCTCAGCGGCGCAGACCTCGGCTCCGGCCCAGACCCCGGGCGCGGCGCCGCTGACGGACGAGCCTGCGCCGGACGAGCCGGCGCCCCGCCCGGCGGGCCCACCCGCCCGGCGCCTCACGAGCCCGCCGGTTTCGGCCGAAAGCAAGATCAGCGGCGCTCCGGCGCTTTCCGTCGACGGCCTGACCAAGCGCTTCGGGGACCGGGTCGCGTTCCAGGACCTCTCGTTCGAGGTCGGCTACGGCGAGGTCTTCGGGTTCCTCGGGCCGAACGGCGCCGGGAAGACGACGACCGTTCGGACGCTGGGCACGCTGTTCGCGCCGACCTCCGGCTCGGCCTCGGTCGCCGGTCTCCCGCTCACCCGCGGGAACGGGGCCGAGATCCGCCGCCGGATCTCGATCATGCCCGAGTCGCCGGGCCTGTACCTGCGGCTGAGCGTGGCCGAGAACCTGGAATGCTTCGCCGACCTCTACGACGCTCCCGACCCCCGCGGCCAGATCGACCGCGCGCTGCGGGCGGTCCACCTGACCGACCGGGCACAGGATCCCTGCGGTGCGCTATCCAAGGGCCTCCGCCAGCGGGTCGCCCTGGCCAGGGCGCTGCTCAGCGACCCTGCGGTGCTGTTCCTCGACGAGCCGACCGCCGGGCTGGACCCGGTCGCCGCCCGCGACGTGCACGAGCTGATCGACGATCTCCGCCAGCGGGGGGTCACGATCTTCCTGACCACGCACCGCCTGGAGGAGGCCGAACGGCTCTGCGACCGGGTCGCGATCCTGAACCGGACGCTGCGGATCGTCGGACGGCCCGAGGAACTCCGGGAGCAGATGTTCGCCAAGTCGCTCACGGTGCGGACTCGTGAGCCGCTGCCCGAGCCGGATCAGGTCTTCGGCGGCCTGCCGGCCGTCGATGGCTGGCAGGCAGACGGCGCCCATGGCTACGTCATCGCCGTTTCCGACACGCAGATCGCCGCGCCGGCGGTCACCCGCGCGCTGGTCCAGGCGGGCGCCGATGTGCTGTCGGTCGGCGAGTCGCGCCATTCGCTCGAGGACGTCTACCTCGAGCTCATCGATGAGGACGAGGAGGCGGGCCGGAGATGAGCATCAGCAGAAGGCACGTCCGGGCCATCTTCCGCAAGGAGCTCAGGGAGTACCGGCACAACGGCTCGATCGTCTGGACGATGGCCGTCATCCCGCTCATCTTCCTCCTGCCCGCGCTGATTCACATCTTCGGTGTGGCCGCGGGGAGCGGGCCCTCCGACCTGCTGCTGTACATGCTGGGCATCCCCGCGCTGGTGCCGTCGGTGGTGGCCGCGTACTCGGTCGTCGGCGAACGCCAGCAGGGCACGCTGGAACCGGTGCTCACCACGCCGGTGCGCCGCGAAGAGTTCTTGCTGGGCAAGGGGCTGGCGGCCCTGGTTCCTTCGCTCGCGATTGCCTACGGGGTTTACGCCGTCGTGGTCGCCTGCGTGGAGCTGTTCGCGGATCCGGGCGTGGCGTCGGAGGTGGTGCGGTGGCCGGAGGTGCTCGCCCAGCTGCTCTTCACCCCGCTGCTGGCCGGCTGGTCGATCTGGGTCGGCATCGCGATTTCCACCAGGGTCGGCGAGGTCCGCGTCGCTCAGCAGCTCGGCGCGCTGGCGAGCTTCCCCTCGGTCCTGGTGACGGCGCTGATCGCGTTCGGTGCCATCCCCGCGTCGCTGGGCCTCGCCATCGCCTGCGCGGTACTGCTGCTGCTCCTCAACGGGCTCGGCTGGCGGGTCACGCTGGCCGCGTTCCAGCGGGAGCGCCTCATCTCCGGCACCCGGTGATCGGCGGCGGACGCACGCTGGTGCACTGAAGGCCCCTCCCAGGAAGCGAGGGGCCTTCGGTGCAGCTTTGGCTCGATCCAAACGAGATTAGATACTTTGTTAGGCCTTGCCAAAGTGGTCGAATTCGCCGTTATGCACGCCACCGATGAAGGCGTTCCACTCGTCCGGAGTGAAGCGGAGAATGGGGCCCTCGGTGTCCTTGCTGTCGCGGACCCCGATCCCGCCACCGGACAGGTCCGCCACTTCGACGCAGTTGCTGTTCGAGAAACTCAGGGAGCTCTTGATCCATGACGAGTCTCCCGTTGGCATAAGTCTCTCCATGTCCTTACCTCGCTGATAGTCGGGTGATTTGCGGCCAAAGGAGAGTGATTGCGTAGAGTACTGTCGTCATCACTCTGAGTTCAATAATGTAAGGGGTACGGGCGCCGTTGTCAGCTGATGTGCCTGATAGCAGATGAGGGTACTGAGGTTTGTGCCCTCTAGTGGGATATTACGCCAGGTAATCAGACAAAATGTGGTAACACCCGGGAGTGGCCCTCCGCCCGGCCCTGTCGGCAAGGTCCGTTATCGGCTGCTGACCTGCTGTTACTCCCCTAATGCCCGGTAAACTGCCGACATCCGGGTGTCGGGAACTGGCCATGCCGGCGGTGCCGCTTGCTGCCATGTCGCGTGGCACTGATGTCGCTCTGCGTTACGAAGGGATGGCATCGGGCTCAAGGTCGTGGTTTGGACGCCGAGCTCTAGCGTGCTCTCCCGTCAGACGACCAATGCGACTCGGCGGTCTTGAGTATGAGGGCCTTAGAGGATGCTGGGTCCAGCGATGCATCGGCGATCATTTGAAAGGCGATCCTGTGCAAATAGGTTTCTCTTTCGCCTTCCAGCGAGAAGTCGTTCCGCAGGTGCTCGGTGCTAACCACGTCCTGCAGCACAGCGCTGTCGTCCTGGCCAAAGCGAAATATGACAAATGACTCGCCGAAGACGGTGTGCTGGGCATCGAGGGGGAGGACGCGAAGCGTCAGATTTGGCCGGTCGGCTTCATGCGCTAGCCGCTGAAGCTGCTCGTACATCACGAACTCGTCGCCGACCCGGCGCTTCAGGATCGACTCATCAAGCACTACCGACAGCTGAAGCTCTGGCCCGCGATCCAGCACTTGCTGCCGTCTCATGCGGACTCTGACCAGCCGCTCAACCATGCCCGGCGCGATCGGCTCGACCCTGCTGTAGCTCCTGATGATGTGCCGGGCATAAGCCTCTGTCTGGAGCAGACCGGTGACCACAGAAACGTGCGAGATGTCGATCGCGCTTGCCTCATGTTCGAGGCCGATGAACTGCTGATAGTCGGCGGACAGGGCATCGGAGTATTCCTCCCACCAGCCCCGGTGTGCCGCATCCTCGGCGAGCTCGAGCAGGAGCTCGCGCCGCGACCCGGTGATCTGGTAGTAGTCGAGCAGCCTCTCGACCTCCCGCGGCTTCAAGCCGGTTCTGGCCCGCTCGTATCTGCTGATCTTGGAAGGCGACCATCTCAGTGCCGCGGCGACGGAGTCCCCGCTCTTGCCCTTGGCCTCCCTGATCTGGCGCAGCTCGGAGGCGAGCCGACGACGCCGAACGGTGGGGCTGTTAGGTAAGGTCATCCGGCGTCCTCCCTCCTCAGGCACCGCTTCCGCGATACCAGCGGGATAGCCATATTGATTTTACCTAGAAAATGTAACGAAACTTTCATACATCCCACGTGGGGATCACGCGGAGGGATCGGTGAGCTCCGCACACGCGGGGATCCATCTCGAGGGATCGGCTGGCTCCGCGCACGTCGCGATCGCGCCGAGCGATGGGCTGGCACCGTACCCGTGCGGATCTAAAGTGGCGGGGTCGCGTGGCACCGCGGGCGTGGCATCCGCCCCGGGACCCGACACCGGCCGCTCGGAGGGCGTTGCAGGCGAACGCGTGCCCTCCCGGATGCGCAGAATAGGCAAACGTTCCGGCGAGCTACCGAACACGGAGCTGCTACCGCCGCTCTTGGCCTCGTTCGACCGCGAAGTTGTTAACGCTGAGTCAACAACACGACTTTGTGGTGCCAGAGGCTGTTGGGGACAATGACAACTACTGTTGCTGACTTGGAGGTAAGGCCGACGGCCCTGCGTTGGCCAACGCCGACGAAAATGGTCGGCCTGTTCATGCGGGCAATCGGCCTAGCGCGCGGCAGCGAATGGCCCACGCCGCCGTTGCCCAAACGTCATGTTCAGGAGTGATACATAACGCCGGGATTGGTTACAGCGGTGACCGTCTGCACGTGAGCGCTGGACGCATGGCTTGCCGCCGCAGCAATTTCTGATCCGGCCGCCGCCGCCGCGGCCACGCCGAACGCTAGAATGGCTGGGATAATGATGATCGACCGACGGATGCGCATGACTCCTCCGTACCAACTGCCCAGGTCAGGAGGCAGGTTCAGCCAGACCGCCCGACCCTTTGGCGCATCTACTTTCTTAAAAGTATTTCCCCTCTCCGGCCGGATTCATAGCATTTAGTGCCTACCAAAATTTGTCGCTAAACCAATCATCTTTATTGCATGAAATATTCCGCTTTCTTTCCGTTGGAAGCGTCGGTGTGTTGTGCGCTGCAAATACGCATGCAAGTTTCATCGCACGGTGCATATGCGGCCTGAGGCCGCCCTGGGAAAGCACATTTTGTTAATGAACTTACATTCGAAAAACGCAGCTTGATCCCTAAATGTTCTGGTAGTAGAGTTCGGTCCATGCGCGCCGTGGGCCTGGCCGGTGCGCTCGTCGGCCGCGACAGCGAGCTGGCGACGCTGGCCAGGCTGGTGAAAGATGTGGCCGCCGGTCGGGGCGGTTCGGTGCTGGTCGAGGGTGAGCCGGGAATCGGCAAGTCCTCGCTGGTCCGGGAGGCTCTGGCCGAGGCGGCCGATGTCGGCTGCCAGGTGTTCTGGGGCGCCGGCGAGGAGCTGAGCCAAGCGCTGCCGCTGTCTCCGCTGATCGACGCGTTAGGCGTACGCCAGCCCTCGGTCAATCCTCGGCGGAAAACGATCCTCGGACTGCTGCGCGGCGAGGTTGCGGCTGAGCGCGGCATCGATGTGTCGGCAGCGCTGGCCGAACAGTTGCTGGCGCTGGTTGCCGAGCAGTGTGCCGTGCGGCCGGTGGTTCTGGTCATCGACGATCTGCAGTGGGCCGACCAGGCGAGCATCACGCTGTTCGGGCGGCTGGCGAGGTTGGCACGGCAGCTGCCGCTGCTGCTGGTCGGGATGATGCGCCCGGTGCCGCAGCGAGATGACCTGCTGGCGCTGCGGCGGGTGGCGGGTGACGCAACACGGCTGCGGCTCACTGGGCTGAGCGGGGCGGCGGTAACCGACCTTGTGGCCAGCTTGGTCGGCGGCGTGCCGGACGAGAGGCTGCTGCAGCTCACTGGCGACGCCGCGGGCAACCCGCTCTACATCACTGAGCTGGTCGCCGCGCTCACGCGCAGCTCGAGCGTGACCATCACCGGCGCAGGGGACGCCGAGCTGACGAACGGCTCCGCCCCGAGTTCCCTGTCGGCGGCCATAGCCGACCGCCTTGGTTTTGTTCCCGGCCCGGTGCGCAGGGTGCTGCGGGCCGCCGCCCTGCTCGGCGTGGACTTTGTCGTGCCGGATCTGGCGATCGTCCTTAACTGCAGTGTGGCCGACCTGGTCGGCGCCCTCGACGAGGCGCGCGCCGCGGGCGTGCTGGCCGAGTCCAGCGGCGGCATGGCGTTCCGGCATCCGCTCATCCGCGCGGCGCTGTACGAGGAGATGCCTGCGCCGGTGCGCGCCGCGTGGCACCGTGACGCCGGGCGGGCCCTTGCTGAGGTCGGCGCGCCGGCGGACCGGGTGGCTCGGCAGCTGCTGCGTGCAGTTCGCGGGGACGGCGCGGCCGGGCCGATGGATGAGTGGATGCTGAGCTGGCTGGCTGGCACTGCGGACCTGCTGGTCGGTCAGGCGCCCCAGGTGGCGGCGGAGCTACTTCGCGAAGCGATGGCGAGTGGCGCTGTTGGCTCGGTCCACTACGACCGCCTGGTGAGCAGGCTCGCCGACGCCCTCTACCGGGTTTGCGACATAGCCGGTGCCGAGCAGGTGGCGAGCCAGGCGTTGGCGCACGTCGCCGATCCCGACGTCCTCATTGACGTGCACTGGACGCTCGCGCAGTGCCGTATCCGCAGTGGGCAGCCTGAGGAGTCGCTGGCCACGCTGAACCGGGCCCTGGATGCGCCCGGGATCTCGGCCCGCCACCGGGCGCGGCTGTTCGTGCTCGGCGCGCGCACGCGCAGCAGCAACGGAGAGATGGAAAAGGCCGGCCAGCTAGCCACGACCGCGCTCGAGGCGGCAACGGAGGCATGTGACGACTGGGCAACCGCCTGGGCCCTGCACGTGCTGACGATCGTGACCACCATGCAGGGCCAGCCGGCCGACGCGCTTCCGCTATTCGACCGCGCGCTGACCGTGACCGAGGCCGATCCGGCCCTGACCGACCTGCGGCTGCTGCTGCAGCTCAACAAGACCGTCAGCCTGGCCGCCCTGGACCGGTATGAGGAAGCGTTTGCTGCGGCCCGCCCGGCCCGGGAGCTTGCGACCCGGGTCGGCAACGTCGTCCGGCTTGCCCAAGCGCAGAGCGCGCTGGGCCAGCTGTACTTCGACACCGGGCGCTGGGACGATGCGCTGGCGGGGGCGGACGTCGTCTACGAGGGCCTGATGGAGCCCGCGGCGGCGTGCAGCGACCTCGGCATCGCCGCCGTGATCTGCTTCCATCGCGGCGACCTCGCCGCGGCGCGCGGCCACCTCGCTGCCGCCGAAGCACACGTCCGGCAGATCGGGAACCGGGTGCTGGGCCCGCTGGCGCTTGCCCGCAGCCTCGACCACGAGCAGGCGCACGCGCTGCCCGAGGCGCTTGCTGCGCTGACCACTGGGTTTGCCGACAACCACGAGCAACTCGATGAGATCGAGGACCTGCTCGCCGACGGCGTCCGCCTCGCCATGCAAACCGGCGGCCCGGGCATCGCGCAGGCTCTCGCGGGCCACGCCGCGACGCTGGCCGCTGGATCGCAGGTCCCGCACCGGGAGGCGAACGCCCTCCATTGCCGCGGCCTGCTGGACCACGATGCCAGCCAGCTGCTAGTCGCGGCCGATCGCTACGAGCAGGCTGGCCGGCCGCTGCTGCGCGCACAGGCGCTGGAGGCGGCGGCCGGGGAGTTCATCCGCTCCGGCGACCGTGGGCAGGCCCGGGCGGCGTTTACCAGGGCGGTGGAGGTCTATGGCTCGCTCGGCGCCGCCGCGGACGTGGCCAGGCTGCAGGCAGGGTTCCGGGCCTACGGCATCCGCCGCGGCCCGCACGCGAAGCACCGCCAGGCGCGCACCGGGTGGGACAGCCTCACGCCCACCGAAACCAAGATCGCCGCGCTGGTGGAGGCAGGGTTGTCGAACCCCGAGATCGCCGCCAAGCTGCTGCTGTCTCGGCGGACGATCGCGACCCATGTCTCGCACATCCTGAAGAAGCTCGACGTTCATTCACGCACAGACATCGCCCGCGAGGCAGCCTTGCGCACCATTGGTGCTAGGTGACCGCGGCGCTCAGGCGCTGAGGCAGCCGCCGGGGAATTCAGCCGCGGAGGGGGTGGGCAGCCTCACGCCCACCGAAACCAAGATCGCCGGGCCGGTGGAGGCGGGGCTGTCCAACCCCGGGATCGCCGCCAAGCCGTTGCCGTCTCGGTGGACCATTGCGGCCCACGTCTCCCGCATCCCGAGGAGATTCGATGTTCATTCGCGCACAGACATCCCCCGCGAGGCAGCCTTGCGCACCGCTGCGCCGCGGTCACCGCGGCGCGGTAATGGGCTGGTGCGCACGAGGGCCCGGCGAATCGCAGGGGGGGTAGGCGATTCACCGGGCCCAGGCGCGATGGGCGCGCGGCATGTCGCCGCCGCCCTCGTCAAGGTCGTCCTGGAACGCGAGCGTGAAGTACACGGCCTTGCCGGCGGAGGTGGGGTGGAAACCCCAGTCGGTCGACAACCTGGCGACCAGCAGGAGGCCCCGCCCGGCTTCCGCGTCGACCGGCGTGTTCACCGGCGTCGGCGCGCAGCGCGACGCGTCGTGGACATCGACGCGCAACTGGCCGCACACGCAGGTGACGGTGAGCGTGATGGTCCCGCCCGTCGCGTGTTGCAGGGCATTGGTCACCAGCTCGCTGGTGAGCAGCACCGCAGTGTCCACGTCGACCGGTACATCCCAAGCGCGGATCGCCGCGCGGACCTGGCTGCGAGCTTCGCCCGCGGCGGCCGGTCCCGCGGCAAGCGAGATCCGGCGAGGGCGCTGCACGGTCGGGCGCAAGGGCGCCATCGTGTCCATTGTCTTCCTTGTCAGGCTGTTTGGATCTGCTCCGGGAGAGCGCAGGATGCCTGTTTCAGGAAAAATACTGCTGCAAGTTGCATAGGGAGACATCGGTCAGCTGACCGATTTTTGAACGTGCAGCCCACGACCGGTGGGTCCGCGCATGCAGGAGGTGCCCGCCGGACCCGCAATTGCGCCAGGTAAGTGATCGGCTCTGGCCGCTGGCGTTACCGGTGGTGCGCCGCCAAGTGCGCGCCGAGGGCGTCATAGCCGAAATCGGCGTCCGGATCACGCCATACCGAATGCGCGTGGTTCGCGTTGCGCTGCGTGTTGTCGTACTCGATGACCAGCCGCGGGCCCTGCAGCCGGTAGTAGAGCGGCTGGCCGGGACCGGTGGGCCCGGCCCACGCCAGGTGGACTTCGTCCAGGATGGCATCGCCGGCGTAGTCCGCCTGTGGTGACAGGCCGTCAGGGACCCGTCCCAGGTAGCTGGCCAGCAGCGAGCGCAGCAGCTCACGCTGCCCGGTGTCGAGGTCGCGGGCGGGCAGGCCCTTGGGGTCAGTAGTCAGCGCGAGCCGCTGATAGTCCCCTGCGCCATAGCCGTTGGCTCGCTCGGCGGCGGCGTCCGTCTGGGTGATCCGTTCGGCGAGCTCCGGCTCGGTGAACGAGTTGCGCCACACGTCGCGCAGGTACATCATCTGGTCGCCGTCGGCAAGCCGCGGCCGGTTGCCGCCGACGATGTCCGCCGGGGCCCGGTCCAGCAGGGTCGCACGGTCGGCCTGCGCGGGATCGAGCGAGCGGACCAGTTCGCGAGCCAGATCCTCGGCCCCGGCCAGCGGGCGCAGCGGCGCGGGGCCTAGCAGCGGCGATACCGCCGGGTCGGCACCGAGGAAACACGGCGTTGTCGAGCGGACCACGCCGTCGACGATCACGTTGTTCAGCGAGACGTGGTGGCCGCCGAAACGCCACCCCCATGAGCCCGAGCTGCCGGGCTCGCCGAACACCCGCAGGTAATACATGCCGGGATCGCGGCCCCGTTCCCGGCCCCAGTTGACGGACCAGCCCTCGAGCATGTCGAGGACGTTGTCCAGCCCGACGATGGTGGCGACGGTGACGTACCCGGCGGTAGACAGACCGCTGGCCACAAGCTGGTGGGCCAGTCGCTGCTGAGCCGGCCGCTGCTCGCCGAGGGTCAGGCCGCCGTGATCCGTGGGGGTGTAGAACCAGCGCCTGCGCTCCGCGTCCCGCTCGGCGTCCGGGCTGGGCGTGCTTCCGCTGGCCACCGCCCGCTGTCCCGGCTCAAGCGCCTCGAGCCAGGCGGCCGCTGCGCTGGCCATCCGGGCCGCGACCTCCCGGGCTACGGCCTCCCGGACCGCTGCGTCCCGGCCCCCTGCCACTCCCGTCGTGTCCACGCGGCCTCCTCGCCGAGATTCCGGCCGTCACATCGGCCAGCCCGTCCCCTCCAAGTGTCCCCCTCGGCCACTATCGGGGCGAAGTCATACGTGGCAGAGCAGCCCGCCGTCCACCACGAGCGTCTGCCCGGTGATGTAAGAGGCGTCCGCGGAAGCGAGGAACGCGACCGCGGCGGCCATCTCCTCCGGCTCGCCCTGCCGGCGCAGCGGGACGGTCCGGTCGATCAGGGCTTTGATGTCCTCGTCCGTCATCTGGTCGTGCTCGAACTGCGGGTCGTTGAACCCGGTGTCAACCCAGCCCGGGCATACGCAGTTCACCCGGATGCCCGCCGGGGCGAGGTCGATGGCGAGCGACCTGGTCATGTTCACGACCGCCGCCTTGGACGCCGTGTAGGCGGTCAGCGCGGGCTCGCCGAACAGTCCGCTGATCGATCCGGTGGTCACGATCGCGCCGCCGCCGCCGTCCCGCATGACCGGCACCGTCTCCCTGACCACGAGGTACATCCCGGTGACGTTGACCGACAGGATGCGCGACCACTCGTCGGGGCTGGTCTCCAGCACCGTCCCGGCCCGCAGCCGCCCGGCGTTCGCATGCAGCACGTCAATCGTCCCCAGGTCAGCGGTGACCCGCCGCACGGCTGCCGCCACGGCACCGGGATCGGTGACGTCGCAGTCGTAGTAGCGCCCCGTGCCGCCGGCCCGCCCGCACTCGGCCGCCACCTTTGCGCCGTCCTCGTCGCGGACATCGAGGACGGCGACGTTCGCGCCTTCGGAGGCGAACCGCAGTGCGGTGGCGCGGCCGATGCCGTGCGCACCGCCGGTGATCGCGACCACCTTGCCGGGGAACCTGTTCACGCTCTCCTCCTACGGGCCTGGAACCGACGGGCTGAGGCGGTCAAATTGGTCCATTGGTTTGACTTCTAGCCGTCTGGCCACCCTAGTTCGAAAAAGCTGGAGGACGCAGCGGCTCTGGCCGGCCAGCAGGAGAGCTGAGCGGAATCAGGCCACCTCGAAGGTCGCGCCGATGCCCATCCCGGTGATCCATTCCGGCACCGGCTCGTAGCTGGTCCACAGCAGCGGCCGGCCGGCCGCGGTCACGCCGATCAGCCAGGTGCGGATCTCGTGACCGCCGCTGCCGGCCCGCTGCTCCAGCCCTTCGTCGCCCAGGCCGGTCACCGGGTCGAGGTCGGCGGTGATGAGCTGCTTGAGGAACCAGGCGTCCCAGGCGGCGTTGACGGCGGCGTCCGGGTTGCCGGCCAGCGCGCGGACTCTCGGCTCACGAATAGCCGAGAAGGCCTGAACGTTACGCCTGCCGTGGATCAAGCCGGCCCTGCGGTCTGCCGTGAGCGACGCGTCTCGCGGGTCGTTGGAGGGCAGCCAATGTGACAGCCCGCCGCTGGCCACGACCAGCACGCGCCCGGCGTTGGCGGCCCGGATGGCCGTGCCGAGCGACCGGCCGAGCGCCACGCAGCGGGGCATCGATGGCAGCGGCGGCGCGGCGGTGTTGACGACCAGCGGGACCAGCGGAAGATCGGCCTGGCCGCGGACCATGTCGTAACTCTGCACGATGCCGTGGTCGACGGTGAGCGCATAGGACAGCGCGATGTCGAATCCGTCGCGGGCCAGGCCGTCGCGGATCGACCAGGCGAGCGGTGACGCCACCGGCAGCGGGCCGCAGCGGCCGCCGAAGTCGCCGAACGCTTCGGCCTGCTCCACGCCGAGCACGAACGGCGGCATCGCGTCGTAGAAGTTCGCGTGAAAGTGGTCCGGGCCGATGACCACCAGCGCGTCCGGAGCGAGCGCGGCGACCGCGGCGGCGACCCGGCCCGCGTCGGCCAGGAACCGGCTTCCGGGCGCGTCAGCGCCCGGCGGCGGAAGCATCGTCACGAACGGCGAGTGCGACATGCCGACCATGCCGATGATCTCGCTCACGGTGTCTCTCCGCGCAGCAGAAAGTCGCGGTGCACGCGCAGGTACTCCTCACGCTTCTCCCACTGCGGCCAGTGACCGGCATCCTCGATCACGTGCAGCCGGGCGTCGGGCAGCCACTCCAGCAGCATCGCCGCCTCGTCCAGCCCGCCGGTCGGGTCGTGGTCGGTCCATAGCAGCAGGGTCGGCGCGCCGATCTTGCCAACCCAGCCCGGTTCCCAGGCGAAGTCCTTGCGGACCTCGGGGTCCTGCAGCACGAGCGTGTTGGTGATCGCGCGCACGAAGCCGGGCCGGCTGTACACCGCGCGGCGCAGGTTGACCAGCTCGTCGGTGACCATCTCGGTGTGGTGGAACAGGAACTCGACCCGGCGGCGCACGGTCGCGTCGCTCGGGTCGCGGACCGCGGCCAGCGTGCTCTCCCGCAGCCTCGCCATCACCTCGGGCTTGTTGGCGATGTTGCCCGGCGTGTTGAGCACCAGCCGGCTGACCCGATCGGGATGGTGGGCGGCGGTCCACGCCGCGACCCAGCCGCCCAGCGATTCGCCGGACAGGTGCGCGGCGCCGATGTCCAGCTCGTCCATCAGCCCGGTCAGGTGATCGGCGAGCACGTCGATGGTGTACGGCCGGTCCGGCAGGCCGGACCAGCCGTGGCCGACCATGTCGTAGGCGGTGACGCGGAAGTCGGCGGCCAGGCCCGCGATGTCCCGGGCGTACGCCTCCAGATGGCCGCCGGTGCCGTGCAGCAGCACCAGGTCGGGGCCGGAACCGGCGCGCAGCACGCGGGTGCGCACGCCACGCACGTCGACGTGGCGCAGCTCGTGGTCGGTGTCGGCCAGCTCGCCCCAGATGCTGATGTGCTCGGGCAGGTCGGTCATGATTCCTCCTCCGGGAATCGGGCGCGCGCCTCGGCGACGGTGCACAGGCCAGCGCTCTGCCGCCGTGCGATGCCGAGCGCCTGCAGCAGGCGGGAGTTCTCGATGGTGAGGAACTCGACCGGCTCGTCGGCCGAGTCGTTGTAGTGGCGGTGCCAGGTCCATGGCGGCGTGTAGATGAAGTCGCCGGTCGCCCAGCCTTCGGTGTCGTCCTCGATCTCGCTGTGCCCGCGGCCGGAGATCACGTAGTGCACCGTCTCGTGGTAGTGCCGTTGCATGTCCGAGCTCTCACTGGGCGGGATCGTCTGCCGGAACAGCTCGAACGTGGCGGTCGGCAGGCGCCCGGCGATCGCCAGCGTGGTCGGGTTGTGCACCCGCCCGGCCGGGAGCGTTTCCAGCTCACCGGCGTGCACCACGACCGGCCGGGCGGTGCCCGGCCGGACCGCGGCGCTGATCCCCGCGAGAAAGTCGGCCATGTCGAAGCTTGCGCCTGACAGTCCCATCAGAACGTTTCCGTCCTTCCCCCATCGACCGTGAGCACGGTCCCGTTGACATAGCTGGCGTCCGCCGAGGCCAGAAACGCCACCGCCGCGGCGATCTCGTCCGGTGTGCCGGGGCGGCCGGCCGGAACCTCCAGCGTGTCCTGCGCGTCCAGCTCGGTGAGCGGCCGGCCGGTCCGCGCGGCCCGGTCGGCCAGCACCTCCCGGCGGCGCCGGGTGTCGGTGGCGCCCGGCGCGACGCAGTTGACCGTGACGCCGTCGGCGGCGTACTCCCGTGATAGCAGCTTTGCCGCGGCGGTGACGCCCGCACGCAGCACCACCGAGATGGCCAGATCCGGCTGCGGCTGGCGGACCGCGGTCGAGGTCACGAACACCAGCCGGCCGAACCCGCGGGATGCCATGCCCGGCAGCACAAGCCGGGCCAGCCGCAGCGGCCCGAGCAGCAGCAGCTCGGTGCCGGACCGCCAGGCGTCGTCGGCGACGTCAAGGATCCGCCCGGGCGGCGGCCCGCCGGCGTTCACGACAAGAACATCCGGCGCCCCGTAACGGCCCGTCATCGCCTCCATCGTCGACGCCGCCGTGTCTGGCGCCGCGATGTCGCCGACGATCGTGCCGACCGCCGCTCCAGTGCGCTCCCGCAGCCGCGCCGCCGCCGTTTCGAGCGGCCCGGCGCGTCGGCCGGTGATGACCACCCGGTGCGTCGCAGCGAGGCGCGCGGCGATCGCGTAGCCGATGCCGGCGGCGCCGCCGCCGACCAGCGCGGTTCGTCCGGTGATGGTTGCCTCCGTGGGGCTCTTGCGCGGGATCGCGTCTGGTTTAGCCTGACCGGTATGACCCAAGGGAACCAACGGTGAGTCCCGCTGAGCGGGACACTGTGCCGCTTAAGGATGTGCCGCCCGAGGGCGGGCTCGACCGGGCGGCGGCGATCCTCGGTGCGTTCGACGCCGCGCACCGCGAGCTGACGCTGGCAGCGCTCGTCGCCCGGTCCGGGCTGCCCCGCTCGACCACGCACCGCACCGCCGACCGGATGATCCGGCTCGGGTGGCTGGAAAAGCCGGGCGACCGGTACCGCATCGGCAACCGCCTGTTCGAGGTCGCCAGCCTCGCGCCGATCCGGCTGGAACTCCGCGAGGCGGTGCTGCCGTTCCTCCAGGACCTGCACCAGGCCACGAGGATCACCGTGCAGCTCGGTGTGCTGGACGGCACGCAGGTCCTGGTCGTCGAGAAGATCACCGGGCACCGGGCCATGCCGATGCTGTCCCAGACCGGGGGGATGATCCCGGCATACTGCTCGGCGCTGGGCCGGGCCATCCTCGCCTACTCGGAGCCGGCGGTGATCGACGGCGTGCTGGCCGGGACGCTGACCGCCCGCACGCCGCGCACGCTGACCAGCCGGGTGGCCATCATGCGGGAGCTGACGGCGGTGCCGGAGCGCGGCTGGGCGATCGACCGGGAGGAGGGCAACATCGGCGTCACCTGCGTCGCCGCGCCCATCTTCGGCCCCCTCGGCGACGTTGCAGCGGCGGTGTCGGTCACCGGGCCCAGCCAGCTGGTGCGGGCCGACCGGGCCGGGCCGGCGGTGCGGATGGCGGCCGCGGCCGCGTCCCGCGCCTACACGAGCCGTCCCCGGCCGGTGTCCCGCTGACCGGGACACTTCGTTGCGGCGCCGGTCCCCCGGCCGCACGCTGTGACATTACACACGTGCGAACGCGGGCGTGTGCGACCTTAAGGAGGCGACGATGACTCTTGGCGGCGGATACATGCTCCCGTCCCGCGAAGGGCACCAGATCGCGGCCATCGGCCTCGGCATCACGATGAAGACCAGCGGCAAGTCCACCCAGGACGCGTACTCCCTGTTCGAGTACGCGATCCCGCCGCGCACCGACGGGCCCCCGGCCCACATCCACACCCGCGAGGATGAGTCGTTCATCTGTCTGGCTGGCAAGCTCGACGTCTTCCTTGGCGGCGAGGACTTCACGCTCGGCGTGGGCGACTACCTGTACCTGCCCCGCGACGTCGTGCACACGTTCCGCAACACCTACGACGAGGAGTCCCGGGTCATCTCGGTGGTGTCCCCGGCCGGCCTGGAGGGCTACTACCAGGCGCTGGCCGACATGCCGCCGGGCCCCAAGGACATCGGCAAGATCAAGCAGATCATGGCGGACTTCGGCATCCAGCTGCAGCTGCCGCCGGAGGTGCGCTGACCATGCGCGTCGGGATCGTCGGCGCCGGCGTTGCCGGGCTGACCACCGCGAAAGTGCTCAGCCAGGCCGGGCACGAGGTCGTCGTCTACGACAAGGCACCCGACGTCGGTGGCGTGTGGAGCCGCACCCGCCGGTACCCGGGACTGACCACCCAGAGCCCGAAGGCGCAGTACTCCCTGTCGGACTTCCCGATGCCGCGCGACTATCCCGAATGGCCGACCGGCGCGCAGATCCAGGCCTACCTGGAGTCGTACGCCAGCCACTTCGGTCTTGACCCGGCGCTGCGGCTGTCGACCGAGGTGACGTCGGCCGAGCCCGCGCCCGGCGGGGGCTGGACCATCGCCGTCGGCGGCACTGCCGGCTCCGCCGGCCCTGCCAGCACCGTCGAGCACGTCGACAAGCTCGTGGTGGCCAACGGGGTGTTCTGTGAGCCCGCCATGCCGCACTATCCAGGCGAGGCCGAGTTCACCGCGGCCGGCGGTCAGGTGCTGGCCGGCACCGAACTGCACGACGCCGAACAGGCCCGGGGCAAGCACGTGCTGGTCGTCGGGTACGGCAAGTCCGCCTGCGACGTCACCGTGCCGATCAGCGAGGTGGCGGCGAGCACCGACGTGATCGCCCGGCACCTGCTGTGGAAGGTACCGCGCCGCATCGGCGGCTTCGTCAACTTCAAGCTGCTGCTGCTGACCCGGATGGGCGAGGCCCTGTTCAAGTACCTGCGCCCGCGTGGCGTCGAGAAGTTCCTGCACGGCCCGGGCAACGGCATGCGCGGCCGGATGGTCAACTCGATCGGTTCAGCATCGGTCCGCCAGTTCGGGCTCAAGCGACTCCGGCTGGTGCCGCCCGGGCAGATGGAGGACATCGTGCGCGGCGCGATCGGCCTCGCCACCGAGGGCTTCTTCGAGGGGGTGGCGGCCGGCTCCATCGTCGTGCACCCTGACCGGACCATCGCCCGGCTGCTCGCCGACGGCGGAAAGCCGGCCGCTCAGCTCGACGATGGCACGCTGCTCCCGGCCGACCTCATCGTGTGCGCGACCGGGTTCACCCAGGGCGTGCCGTTCCTGCCCGCGGGCGTGGCCGGGCAGCTGCTCGACGAGCGCGGCAATTTCATGCTCTACCGGCAGATCCGCCCGGTCGACGTGCCCGACCTGTACTTCAACGGGTACAACTCCTCGTTCTTCAGCCCGCTCAACGCCGAGATCGCGGCGGTCTGGATTGCCGCGGACATGGCCGGCGCGGTCGCGCTGCCCGAGCAGCCGGAGATGCGCCGGCAGGTCGCGGACCAGCTCGCGTTCATGGACGACGCCACCGACACCCACCACTGCCGCGGCGGCAAGATCATCCCGTTCTCGCTGCATAACGTCGATGAGGTGCTCGGCGATCTCGGCCTGAACATCAGCGCCCGGGTCCGTGCGTTGCACTGGCTGATGCCGGTCGACCCCGCCGCGTACCGCGACGTCACCCCCACCGTCCTCAGCCGGCTGCCACGTTCCGGTTCCGGCGCGGTGCCCGTGATGGCGGCCGCACCGCAGCCGGTGCCGGGCCCGTCACCCGCAAGATAGCCAATGCTTCCGGAGGGCGGGTCAGCCGAAGCCCCAGGAGGTCCACGTGGCAGCGGGGCCGACGTGACCGGCGCGCTCCAGCAGCGCGGCCCGTCGGGCCGGGCGTCCCAGCGCGGGCACGGGTACCTGATTCGTTAGCGCGGACGAGTTCCGGTCATGTCGACTGGAACTCGTCCGCGCTAGCTGATCACGGGGCGGGGCGGCGCGGGTAGCGATCGGGGCAAGGCCCGTCACACGGGCAGGTCCCCGATGAGGGTGTGCCGGGTTGAGCCGAGCAGCCCGTCGGAGATCCGGTAGAGGCTCAGGCCTCGCATGTCAGAGCCGTTGGGCAGGGTGCCGGTCCAGGCGACCGCCACCGCGTCGCCGTCGACGACCAGTGCGTCAATCCCGTAGCGGATCAGTCCGCCGGCCAGCCCGACCGCGTGCTCGTAATCGTCGCGCGCTCCGGCCGGCCCGCGGCCCGGCGGGGTGTGACCGTAGTCGACATAGTCGGGGGCGACGACCGCGTCGAAATCCTCTGGGCGGCCGTTGGTGTAGCAGTCGAAGAACTTGCGCACGACCTCTTCGGGACTCATAACAGGGCCCTCCTGTTGTGCGGCTTGCCGCGGCGTTGTTGTCAGGCGTCGTCCGTCGACTGGACCTTCGCCGGGTCGGGGCCGCGCACGACAAGCACTGAGACCGGCGCGCGGTGCAGCAAGGCGGTGGAGACCGAACCGAGCAGATACGGCGACATCGGGCGGTGGCCCCGGGCACCGACGGCGATGGCAATCGCCCCGAGCTCGTCGCTGGCCGCCAGCAGCTCCTCGGCAGGATTGCCGGTGCGAACCTGGAAAGACCAGCGCTCCGGGTAGGTGCTCATCTCCGCCTTGACCGCGGTCTCCACCTCGGCGGCGATGCCGTCGAGGATCTGGCGGAACTGGGCCTCCGCGCCGACCGGTGCCGCCTCTGCGAATGACCACCAGTACGGCTCGTGCCGGACGTGAACGACGTGAAGCTCGGAGCGCATGGCAGCGCCGATACGCTTCGCCCGCCGCAACGCGGCCATGCCGTCGTTGGAGCCGTCCACACCGACGACTGTTTTGTTTGGAGCGTCCGATACCGCTGCTTCCTCAGCCACGATTGGGACTGTAACAGCCCAGCCTGTGCCGCTCCAGGCCCGCCGGATGACTTGCTCTGCGGCCGGGTTACCAGGCCACCGGGTCGATCTCGCCGGCGACTGAGCCTCCGCTGGCTGCCTCGTCAGAGCTTCCTGATGAGGTCGATGCTGGCCGACTCCGATGGGTCTTCGGCTTCGACCTCGAGGAACGCCCGGGCGCACTCGACGGCCACGTCCGGTGCCAGCCGTTTGAGGCTGAGCGCCAGGACGTTCGCGTCGTTCCACAGCCGGGCGTTCCTGGCTATCCACGGCTCCCAGGCCAGCGCGGCGCGGATCCCGGGCACTTTGTTCGCCGCGATCGACGTTCCGGTGCCCGTCCAGCACATGAGCACGCCGAAGTCGGCCTCGCCCGAGGCGACCGCGACCCCAACGGCCCGGGCGAACTCGGGCCAGCTGCCGCTGCTGAGCACCTGCAGGTCACCGGCCTGGCGCAGGTAGTCGACTACCGCGCGCGTGCACTCGTTCTCGTCGTCAGCCCCGAACACGATCCGCATACGGCGAACGTATCCGCATCTCTGCCGCGGGAGCACCGCCGGCCTTGCTAGCCGACGTTCAGAACGGCCGGGTTGCCGAGGGCGGGCTGCCAGGCAAGCTCGGCGGCCCCGATGAGGCTGCCGTCGTCAAGCACGCACGCCAGCAGTGGCACGCCGGCGCCGCGGCCCCACGGGCTGCGCTCGCCCACCGCCGCCCGCAGCCGCACCGGATCGGCCTCCAGGAGGTGGCGGTGCAGGCCGCCGAGAAGTATCCGGTCCGGGTTCAGCACGTTGACCAAACCGGCCAGGCCCAGGCCGAGACGCTCGATGAGCCTGGCCGCGGCGGTGCGCACCGCGGCGTCGGCGGCATACTCATCGCGCAGGATCTCGGTTGCCTGCGCCAGCACCGGAGTCCCCGGGCTTGGCACCCGCCCGGCGGCGTCCATGAAGCTCAGCGCGTCGGTCTCGACGTTGAGGCAGCCGCGGCTGCCGCACCGGCAGGGCAGGCCCGCCGGGTCGACGCTCACGTGTCCCGCCTCCATGCCGACCCCGGTGCTGCCGGTGTAGAGCGCGCCGCCGACGACAAGCGCCCCGCCGACCCCGCGGTGGCCGGTGGCCACGACCAGCAGGTGGCCGGCGCCCCGCCCGGCGCCGTGCCGGTGCTCGGCAAGCGCGGCGAGGTTGATGTCGTTGTCCGCCCAGCAGGCAACGGGAGTGCCGCCCGGGCCGGTGATCCCCGCCCGCGCGACCTGATGGGTAAAGATGTCGCAGATCGGGGTCCCGGTCGGCCAGTCGACGTAGAGCGGGCTGACCGCGGTGCCCTCGGGCTGGGCCACAGCCGACGGCACCGCCAGGCCGGCGCCGACGCACTCGCGCCCCGTTCGCCGCAGCAGCCGGGCCGCGGCCGTCGCCACCAGGGACACCGCCCGCTCCGGGTCGCCGGGCGGAACGCTACGCCTCGCGGCCGATCGGGCCACCACCTGGCCACCGAGGCCGACGAGCGCAACACCGAACCCGTCGGGATGGATCTGCGCGCCGACAGCGACCGGGCCATGTGGGTGGATCGTGAGCCGGTGCGATGGACGGCCGGGCCCGCCGATCGCACCGCCCGGCGCGGAGTCCACCTGTATCAGCCCGAGGGCCTGCAGCTCAGCGGCCACGGCACCCGCCGTGGCGCGGGTGACGCCGAGGCCGGCGGTGAGTGCCGACCTCGTCGGCGCGCGGCCCGCGTGAATCAGCGAGAGCGCCGGACCAAGCAGCGATCGTCCCCGTTCCGGCCTTGTATCGATCTGTCGCATCTGCGTAGCCTTATTTTGTGCAGCTGGTAAACAAAGTACAGCAGCATCCGGTGACCGCCAGTCTCCGGCTCGCGCTGACCGGGTTCTTCGCGATAGACGGGTTCATCTACGCCTCCTGGGCAGTCCGGGTGCCGGCCGTGAAGCAGCAGACCGGCGCCTCGCCCGCGGCGCTCGGCCTCGCGCTGCTCGGCATGTCGGCCGGGGCGCTCGCCACGATGCTTGTCTCCGGCGCGCTGTGCCGCAGGTTCGGCAGCCGCGAGCTGACGGTTGCCTCCGGCGCCTTACTGTCCGCCGCGCTGCTGCTCCCGCCGCTCGCCCATTCCGCGGTCACGCTCGGGCTCGCCCTGGTGGTGTTCGGCGCCGCGTACGGCTGCCTCAACGTGGCGATGAACAGCGTCGCCGTCGACGTGGTCGCCGCGATGCGCCGCCCGGTGATGCCGGGATTTCACGCGGCCTGGAGCTTCGGCGGCCTGGCGGGCGCTGGCCTTGGCGCCCTGCTCGCCCCGCACTTGTCCCCGGTCCGGGATCTCCTGGTGATCGCGCTGGCGGGCCTGGTTGTCACCGTGATATGCGGGCGAATGCTGCTGGCCCATCCGGTCCAGGTGCCGGACCCTGTCGCCGGGCCGGTACGAGCGACGGCTGTCGTGCGCGAGGAACCGCAGGCCTGGCGGGGTGCGGTGTGGACCGTGCGGGCGGTAGGCCTCTTCGGTGTGATCGCGCTGTGCGCCGCCTACGGTGAGGGCGCGATTGGCGACTGGGGCGCGCTGCACCTGCAGCAGAACCTGGGCACCGGCGCCGGGCTGGCCGCGACGGCCTACGCGGCCTTCGCGCTCGCCGAGGCCAGCGGGCGGCTGTCCGGGATCATGCTGATCGAGCGGCTCGGCCGCACCCGCGTGCTGGTGCTGGGCGGGCTGACCGCGTGCGCCGGCATGCTGGCTGCCGCGCTCGCGCCGGTCGTGTGGCTGGCGCTGCTGGGCTTCGCCGCGACCGGGATCGGGCTGGCCAA
>Ga0208725_1000074_pt1 | contig 21317 bp, 16 predicted proteins | sample MicForSoSWNH13_O_FD_188004 | JGI IMG/M metagenome (GOLD analysis project Ga0208725, IMG submission 188004) | Forest soil microbial communities from Harvard Forest Long Term Ecological Research site in Petersham, Massachusetts, USA - MetaG HF011... | ecosystem: Environmental > Terrestrial > Soil... | reverse complement strand
AGCCCGGCTGCCGCAGCGCCTCCGCCGCCGCGGCCCCGGCCTCATCCAGGCCGCCGCCGCCTGCCAGCCGGCCAAGCACCTCGGCTTCCTCGCCGGGCACCGTGGGCAGCAACGTGCCGGACATCAGCGCCAGCCCAGGACCGGCCAGGGCGGCGATCGAGTACACGGCAAGCCCCCGGGACCTGGCCGCCTTGCGCAGCCTCAGGAAGACGATCGGCGACTCGTCCTGCGGCTCGAACCCGGCCAGCAGAACCGCGCCCGCCCGCTCCAGGCTCTGGTAGGTCACCCCGGACGCCTGCCCGGCCACGGTGCCGGCCAGGAACTGCGTCTCCTCCGACGAGAGCGGGCGGGCCCGCATGTCGATGTCGTTGCTGGCCAGCGCGAGCCGGGCGAACTTCGCGTAGGCGTACGAGTCCTCCAGCGTCAGCCGGCCCCCGGTGAGCACGGCCGCGCGTCCCCGCTCGGCGAGCAGGCCTGCGGCGGCCGCCGCGATCGCCTCCGGCCAGGAGGCTGGCTGGAGCGCACCGTTGGCATCGCGGACCAGCGGGGTGACCAGCCGGTCCGGCTGGGTGCCGTAGGTGAACGCCCACCGGCCCTTGTCGCAGTTCCACTCCTCGTTGACCTGCGGATCGTCACCGGCCAGCCGCCGGGTGACCGCGCCGCGCCGGTGGTCGGTGCGCTGCCGGCAGCCCGCGGCGCAGTGCTCGCACACGCTCGGTGTGGAGACCAGGTCGAACGGGCGGGCCCGGAACCGGTACGAGGCGCCGGTGAGCGCACCCACCGGGCATATCTGCACGGTGTTGCCGGAGAAGTAGGAGTCGAACGGCCTGCCGTCGGCGATTCCGATCTGCTCGTGCGGGCCCCGCTCGAACAGGTCGATCAGCGGCTCGCCCGCGATCTCGTCGGCGAACCGGGTACAGCGGGTGCACTGGATGCACCGCTCCCGGTCCAGCAGCACCTGTGCGGACAGCGCGACCGGCTTGGGGAAGCGGCGCTTGGGGCCGTGGAATCTGGTCTCCCCCTGGCCGCTGGACATGGCCTGGTTCTGCAGCGGGCACTCGCCGCCCTTGTCACACATGGGGCAGTCAAGCGGATGGTTGACCAGCAGCTGCTCCATCACCCCGCGCTGCGCCTTCTCGGCCACGTCGGACGTGAGCTGGGTGTGCACCACCATGCCGTCGGTGCAGGTGGTGGTGCACGACGCGGGCGGCTTGGGCTGGCCCTCGATCTGCACCAGGCACTGGCGGCAGGCGCCGACCGGGGACAGCAGCGGATGCTCGCAGAACCGGGGTATCTGGATGCCGAGCTGTTCGGCGGCCCGGATCACCAGGGTCCCCTTGGGGACGGTGATCTCGAACCCGTCGATGGTGACGGCCACGCCGTCGGCCGGGCGGGCGACCTCGCCGCCCGCGCCCTGGCTCGTCTGCACTGTCATCGGGCGGACTCCATGGTGAACAGGGTGGAAGCCGCTGGGTCGAACGGGCAGCCGCCGTTGCGCTGATGCTCGAGGTACTCGTCGCGGAAGAACTCGATCGACGACTTCACCGATGGCTCGATCGAGTCGCCGAGGGCGCAGAACGCCCGGCCGGTGATGTTGCTGCAGATGTCCAGCAGCTTGTCCAGGTCGGCCTCGCTGCCCTTGCCGTCCTCAAGAGCCTGGAGCAGCTGCACGACCCAGTAGCTGCCCTCGCGGCACGGCGTGCACTTGCCGCACGACTCGTGCTGGTAGAACTCGGCCCACCGGAGCACGACCCGGACCACGCAGGTGGTCTCGTCGAACAGCTGGACCGAGCGGGTGCCGAGCATCGACCCGGCGGCGGCCACCGACTCGTAGTCGAGCGGGACGTCCAGCTGCTTTTCGGTGAACAGCGGGGTGGAGGATCCGCCCGGCGTCCAGAACTTCAGCCGGTGCCCGGCCCGGATGCCGCCCGCCAGGGCGAGCAGCTCGCGCAGGGTCGTGCCGAGCGGCGCCTCGTACTGGCCGGGCGTCGTGACGTGCCCCGATAGCGAGAAGATCCCGAACCCCTTGGATTTCTCGGTGCCGAGCTCCGCGAAATCGCTGGCGCCGTTCTCGATGATCCAGGGCACGCTGGCGATCGACTCCACGTTGTTGACGTTCGTCGGGCTCGCGTACACGCCAGAGCCTGCGGGGAACGGCGGCTTGAGCCGCGGCTGGCCGCGTTTCCCTTCTAGCGAGTCCAGCAGCGCGGTCTCCTCGCCGCAGATGTACGCGCCCGCCCCGGTGTGCACGATGATGTCCAGGTCGAAGCCGGAGCCGAGGATGTTGCTGCCCGCAAAACCCGCCTCGCGGGCCTGCGCGACCGCGTACTGCAGCCTGCGGATCACGTGCAGTACCTCGCCGCGGACGTAGATGAACGCCGTGTTCGCCTGGATCGCGTACGCGGCGATCACGGTGCCCTCGATCAGCACGTGCGGGTTGTTCAGCATCGTCGGGATGTCCTTGCAGGCTCCCGGCTCGGACTCGTCGGCGTTGACCACCAGGTAGTGCGGCTTGGCGTCGCCCTTCGGGATGAACCCCCACTTCACCCCGGTGGGGAAGCCGGCCCCGCCGCGGCCGCGCAGCACCGACTCCTTGACGGTCGAGATCACCTCGTCCGGAGCCATGGCCAGGGCCTTGGGCAGCGCCCGGTAGCCGCCGTCGCGCTGATAGCCGGCCAGCGTGCACAGTTCGGGGTCGTCCCAGTACGCGGTGAGTGCCGGCGTCAGGATGGTCGTCACCGCGGGCCTCCGTTGCCGCTGGCCGCCGGGTCGGGGGTCCAGCCTTGCTCCTTCGCTTTTCGCAGGCCGGCCAAGCTGGGCCCGCCTGCGGTGTGGCCGCCGGTGGCCTGGCCATCGGGGAAGCCGGCCAGGATCCGCGACGCCTGCTTCCAGGTGCACAGCCGCGGAGCGCCGCGGGTTGGCACGACGTCCGCGCCGCTGCGCAGTCCGTCGACCAGGTCGCGGGCCGACTGCGGGGTCATGTTGTCAAAGAACTCCCAGTTCACCATCACCACGGGGGCGTAGTCGCAGGCCGCGTTGCACTCCAGGTGCTCCAGGCTGACCTTGCCGTCCGGCGTGGTCTCGTCGTTGCCGACGTCCAGGTGGTCGAGCAGGTCGGCGAAGATCGCGTCGCCACCCATCACCGCGCACAGCGAGTTGGTGCACACGCCCACGTGGTACTCGCCGACCGGGTCGCGCTTGTACATGGTGTAGAACGAGGTCACGGCGCTGACCTCGGCCTCTGCGAGCCCGAGCAGCTCGGCGCAGAGCGCGATGCCGTCCTCGGAGACGTAACCCACCTCGGACTGGACCAGATGCAGCAGCGGCATCAGCGCCGAGCGCGGCTTCGGGTAGCGGCCGATGATCTCGGCGGCCTCGGCGGCCAGCGTGGACCGCAATTCGTCAAGCGCTGCCATTTACCTGTCCACTCCTCCAAGCACCGGGTCGATGCTGGCGATGGCCGGGATGACGTCGGCGATCAGCCCGCCCTCCGCCATGGCCGGCAGCGCCTGCAGATGGTTGAACGACGGATCCCGCAGGTGGACACGGAACGGCCGGGTGCCGCCGTCGCTGACCACGTGGCAGCCGAGTTCGCCGCGGGGCGACTCGATCGCCGTGTACACCTGGCCGGCCGGCACCCGGAAGCCCTCGGTCACCAGCTTGAAGTGGTGGATGAGCGCCTCCATGGACTGGCCCATGATGTGCGCGATGTGGTCGGGGGCAGGGCCCAGGCCGTCCGGTCCGAGCGCGAGCCGGGCCGGCCAGCCGATCTTGGCATCCTCGATCATCACGGGATCGTTGGCGGGGCGCTTGGCCGCCAGCCGGTCCACGCACTGCTCGATGATCCGCAGTGACTGGTCGACCTCGTCCATCCGGATCAGGTACCTGCCGAAGGCGTCGCAGGTCTTTACCGTGGGCACATCGAACTCGTAGGTCTCGTAGCCGCAGTACGGCTGACTCTTGCGGAGGTCCCACGGCAGGCCGGTGCTGCGCAGCATGGGACCGGTGACGCCGAACGTCATGCACCCCTCGAGGTCCAGGTAGGCGATGCCCTTGGTCCTGGCGTGGAAGACCGGGGCGGCGTCGAACAGCGCGCGGAGTTCACCGAGCTTCCCCGGCATGACCGCGAGGAACTCCCTCAGTTTTTCGATCGCGCCGGACGGCAGGTCCTGGGACACCCCGCCCGGGCGGATGAACGCGTGGTTCATCCGCAGGCCGGTGATCAGCTCGAACAGGTCGAGCACCTTCTCCCGCTCCCGCATACCGTAGATGAACACGGTGCTCGCGCCCAGCTCCAGGCCGAGCGGGCCGATGCCGCCCAGGTGCGATGAGATCCGGTTCAGCTCCATCAACAGCACCCGGATCACGTTCGCCCGGTCCGGGATCCGGTCCTCGATGCCGAGCAGCCGCTCCACCCCCAGGCAGTACGCGGTCTCGTTGAAGATCGGCATCAGGTAGTCCGCCCTGGTGACGAACGTCACGCCCTGGGTCCAGGTGCGGTACTCCAGGTTCTTCTCGATCCCGGTGTGCAGGTACCCGATCACCGGCCGCAGCTCGGAAACGGTCTCGCCGTCCAGCGTGAGGATCAGCCGCAGTACCCCGTGGGTCGACGGGTGCTGCGGGCCCATGTTGACGACGACGCGCTCGTCGCCGGTGCGGTCGCCGGCCTCATCGGCCGCGGCCACGACCTCCTCCCAGTCCTGCCCGGAGAGGTTGTAGACGCGGCCCTCGGCCGCATCGGCCTGGTCCGCGCTGGTGCTCATTCGTAAGCCCTCCGCTCGTCTGGTGGCGGGATCGTCGCGCCCCGGTACTCGACCGGAATGCCGCCCAGCGGGTAGTCCTTCCGCTGCGGGTGGCCCTTCCAGTCGTCCGGCATCTCGATCCTGGTCAGCGCCGGGTGGCCGTCGAAGACGATGCCGAAGAAGTCCCAGGTTTCCCGCTCGTGCCAGTCGTTGGCCGGGTACACGTCAACCAGTGAGGGGATGTGCGGGTCGGCGTCGGGTGCCGACACCTCGAGCCGCAGCCGCCGGTTGTGGGTGATCGACAGCATGTGGTACACGGCATGCAGCTCGCGACCCTGATCCAGCGGGTAGTGCACGCCCGAGACCCCGGTGCAGATCTCGAAACCGAGCGCCGGATCGTCGCGCAGCCGCCGTGCGACCTCGATCAGGCGCTCGCGGCGGACGTGAAAGGTCAGCTCGCCGCGGTCGGCGACCACCCGCTCCACCGCGTCGCCGAAGCCCGAACCGGCCTGCTCAAGCGAACTGGCGAGCGCGTCGGCGACCTCGTCGAAGTACGAGCCGTACGGCCGGGGGCTGGACAGTGGCGGCGGCCGGCGGACTTTCAGCCCGCCGTACCCGGAGGTGTCGGGGGTGCCCTGGACGCCGAACATGCCGGTCCGCACGACCTGCTCGGACAGCCGCTCCCGGCCCGCGATCTCGGCCGGGTCGGGAGCCGGCGTGCCGTTCCCCTCGCCGGCCTGGCCGGGCGGGTTCGTCTCGGTCACCGGCCCGTCCCCGTGCTTGGAGTCCCCGTGCTTCCCGGCACCGTGCCGCTCAGGCTAGGCAGCAGCGGCAGACGCCGCAGCCGGGCCTCTTCCAGCTCGGTGATCTCCCTGTCCCGGTCCACCCCGAGCTTCATGTTCTGGATCTTGTCGTGCAGCTTGAGAATCGAGTCCATCAGCATCTCCGGCCGCGGCGGGCAGCCCGGCAGGTAGACGTCCACCGGCACGATGTGGTCCACGCCCTGGACGATCGCGTAGTTGTTGAACATGCCGCCGCTGGACGCGCACACGCCCATCGAGATCACCCATTTGGGCTCGGACATCTGGTCGTAGATCTGCCGCAGCACCGGCGCCATCTTCTGGCTGACCCGGCCCGCCACGATCATCAGGTCGGCCTGCCGCGGCGTGTTCGACGCTCGCTCCATGCCGAACCTGGCCAGGTCGTGCCGCGGGCCGCCCAGCGAAAACAGCTCGAACGCGCAGCAGGCCAGGCCGAACGTGGCCGGCCAGACCGAGCTCTTGCGCGCGTAGCCGACCACCTGCTCGACCGTCGTCAGCAGGAAGCCGCTCGGCAGATGCTCCTCCAGACCCATGGCTAGTCCCACTCCAGACCGCCGCGCCGCCACACGTAGGCGTACGCGACAAGAACCGTGGCGACGAACGTGACCATCTCAACCAGGCCGAACACCCCGAGCCTGTCGAACGCGACGGCCCACGGGTACAGGAAGATGATCTCGATGTCGAAGACAATGAACAGCATCGCGGTGAGGTAGTACTTCACCGGGAACTTGATGCTGGCGTTGCCGGGGGTGGGCTCGATGCCGCTCTCGTAGGCCTCGAGCTTGGCCCGGTTCCACCGCTTGGGGCCTGCCAGCGCACCCATGACCAATGAGAAGACGGCGAACACCGTGGCCAGCGCCGCAAGCACGATGATCGGGACGTAAAGGCTCAGGTCCATTCCCTCGTCACCCCCTTGCCGTGGCAGGTCACCGTTATGCCGCCGGGGTCATCTTAGACACGGCGTTGAGAACGCGATCGACCGCGTCGCCTCCCCTGGCCTCGGTCAGGTTGCCGAGCAGTTTCATGGTGAAGCGCATGACGTACGGCCGCCTGACTCCGTGCTTGGTGGCGAACCTCATGAACTTCGGCTGGCCGATCAGCTGGACGAAGGTGCGTCCCAGCGTGTAATAGCCGCCCCATTCGTCCTTCAGCTGCGTCGGGTAGGTACGCAGCACGGTCTCGGTGCCGGCGGCGGTCGGCCTGCCCAGCGCCTGCACGATGGTCCTGGCGGCGATCTCGCCGGCCTCGAGAGCGTAGCCGATGCCCTCGCCGTTGAACGGGTTGACCATGCCGCCGGAGTCGCCGACCAGCAGCAGGCCATTGGTGTAGTGCGGGGTGCGGTTGAACCCCATCGGCAGCGCGGCGCCGCGCACCGGCTTCGTCCGGTTCTCCTCGGTCAGGCCCCACTCCGCGGGCATGCCGGCGAGCCAGCGGCGCAGCAGCGCCCGGTAGTCGATGTTGCCGAAGGCTTCGGAGGTGTTCAGCAGCCCGAGCCCAACGTTGCTGGTGCCGTCGCCCATGCCGAAGATCCAGCCGTAGCCGGGCAGCAGCTTTTGGCCGTCCCAGAGGTCGAGCCACGCCTCCAGGTAGTTATCGTCGTGCCGGGGGCTCGTGTAGTAGGTGCGCACCGCGACGCCGAGCGGCCTGTCGTCCCGCTTGCTCAGCCCCATCGCGATCGAAAGCCGTGACGAGTTGCCGTCGGCGGCGACCACGACCCGGCCGCGGTATTCCCGCTCTGCCTTCTCCCCGTTGGCTGACTCGGTCGCGGTGACCCCGGTGATCCGGCCGGTGCGGTCGTCGCGCAGCGGGCCGGTGACGTTGACGCCTTCCAGCAGCCGGGCGCCGGCCTTCTCCGCGTGCCTGGCCAGGATCTCGTCGAAGTCGAGCCGGCTGCGGACCAGGCTGTACCCCGGAAAGTTGGTGAGCTCCGGCCAGCTCAGCTCGATCCGGCCGCCGCCGCCGATGATCCGCAGGCCCTTGCTGCGTGCCCAGCCATTGGTCTCCAGCGGCACGCCCATTCCGGTCAGCGCCTTGACCGCACGCGGGGCCAGGCCGTCGCCGCAGACCTTCTCCCGCGGGAAATGGCTCTTCTCCAGGACGAGCACGTCCAGGCCCGTACTGGCCAGGTAATACGCGGTCGCGGATCCGGCCGGGCCGGCACCGACCACGATCACGTCCGCTATGTCGGGGGGAGCTTGCTGAGGCACGAGAGGAGTTCCTGACTTGTCTTGTGAACGGCTTCACAAGTGGTTTCTTGGCAGTCTAGACCGTTGGGCCCGCGGGGCCGGAATCCCCACCCACCTCCCCTTCCGGGTTCACTGCGGGCCGCCGCGCCTTGTGCAGGGCGACCACGCCCATGGTCAGGTTCCGCCAGCGCACGCCGCCCCACCCGGCGGCGGCGATCCGCCGGGCGAGCTCGGGCTGGGCCGGCCAGTCCGCGATCGAATCGGCCAGATAGCGGTACGCGTCGCCGCTGCCGGACACCCGGCGCGCGACCATCGGCAGCGCCGCGGCCAGGTACCTGGAGTAGACGGCGTCGAGCCGCCGCCCGGGCAGGTGACTGAACTCGCAGACCACCAGCCTGCCGCCGGGCCTGGTCACCCGGAGCATCTCGGCCAGCGCGGCGTCCGGGTCAACGACGTTCCGGAGCCCGAACGAGATCGTCACCGCATCAAAGGAGAGATCCCGGAACGGCAGAGCGAGCGCATCCCCGGCGACAAACCGGACTCTGGCCGCGGGCTTGGCGGCACCGGCCCGCAGCATGCCGAGGGAGAAGTCGCAGGCGACGCATTGCGCACCGGCGCCAGTGAACGCCCGCGACGAGGTACCGGTGCCGGCGGCCAGGTCGAGCACCAGCTCGCCGGGGCCCGCGCCGACGGCCCCGGCCACAATCCGCCGCCAGCGCCGGTCCTGCCCCATCGACAGCACGTCGTTGAGCAGGTCATAGCGGTCGGCAAGGCCGTCGAACATCGCGGCGACGTCGCCGGGCCTCTTGTCCAGCTGCGCCCGGGTCACCCGTCCATGGTGCCACCCCGCCGACCCTGCCCCGCCCCCGGCGTCGCCACCCATTGCCGGTGGTGGGTCCCACGCAATTCCAAGAGCGACAGCAAACCTCCCACCACCGGCCGGCCTTCCCGCCGCCACCGGCCGGCGCGTGCTGGGGGCGCGGCACGGTTAGAGAAGTTCGGGTTGCCGCCACTGCTCGCCGAGCACGTGCTCGGCGAGGAACGCGAAGACGGTCTCGTACCAGACGGTCACGTGACCGGGCTTGAGGATCCAGTGGTTCTCGTCGGGGAAGTAGAGGAACCTGGCGCCAGGCACCTTGCCCTGCGCGTCCGACCAGAGCCGGAGCGCCTCGCCGAGCGGGACGCGATAGTCCTTGTCGCCGTGAATCACCAGCATCGGCGTGCGGATCGCGTCGATGCCCCGGTTGGGCGAGCTGGCCACGTAGCGCTCGGGCTGGGTGAGCGGATCCCCGAATATCCTGCGCCAGTACGACGGCAGGTCAGTGGTGCCGAACATCTGGTCAAGGACCCACAGCCCGGCGTGGCTGACGATCGCGGCGAACCGGTCGGTGTGGCCGGCGATCCAGTTGGCCATGTAGCCGCCGAACGAGCCGCCCATCATCGCGGTGCGGGTCTCGTCGACGTCGGGCCTGGCCACGGCCGCGTCGGTGATCGCCATCAGATCGGTGTACGGCCGCTGGCCCCACGTCCCGTGACCGCGGGCGATGAACGCCTGGCCGTAACCGGTCGACAGTGCGGGATCGGGCAACAGCACCGCGTATCCCCTGGCCGCCATCAGCCACGGATTCCACCGCCAGGACCAGGAGTTCCAGCTCATCACCGGGCCGCCGTGCACCCACAGCAGCAGCGGGGCCGGGCTGGCCCCGCTCGCGCCGTCCGGCAGCACCAGCCACGCCCGGACCGGTGTCCCGTCGTCGGCCTCGGCCTCGATCTCCTCGAGCCGCCCGGGCAGCTCCAGCGGCGAGCCCGGGCTCGCCAGCCGGTCCGGCTCGCTGCCCGGGGCCGTGACATCGATCCGCACCGGCGTGGGCGGCTCGTCGACGGCCGAGCGCAGCGCGTAGAGGAACCGGCCATCCGGCGCCGGGCACAGGCTGTCGTACGCGCCGATGCCGGTCAATCTAGTGACCTCGCCGGACGCCAGGTCGCCGCGGTACACCGGCCGGCTGCCCCGGTCGTCGGCGGTGAAGTAGACGGCGCCGGAGTCCGGCGCCCACGCGATCTCCTGCGGGCGCCGGTCGAAGCCGGTCAGCAGGTCCCGCGGGGCGGCCTCGCCGTCGAGCGGGACCACAATCAGGGTAACATCGCCGGGTACCTTGTAGCTGTCGTGTTCCGACCGGCTGCAGGCGACAAGGCGGCCGTCCGGCGAGATGCGGGGGCCACCGAAGTCATAGCCGGGCGCCGCGAGCAGGGTCCGCCGCTGCCCGGTCGCGGTGTCGATGACGTCGATCTCGTTGGTCTGGTCCCCGGCCTCGTCCCACACTGACCAGCCGGTGACCACGCGGGAGCCATCCGGGCTGACCTCGAACGTGTTCTCGTCAAGCGCCCGTCCCGGGTCGGGCGTGAGCTCGCGGGTCTCCGGCTCCGCGTCGTCGGCGGCGTCGCCGATCTCGCCGAACCGCAGCCGCAGGCTGTCCGGGCCGAGGTCGTGATCCCAGTAACGGACCGGCCCCGACTCGTGCAGGATCGCGGTGACGCCGGCGTCCTTGCGTGCCTTGCGGCGGCTGCTGTCATCGTCGGCATCGTCGGCGCCGTGCAGGGTGAGAGCGCCGAACACGACCGCCGGGGTTTCGCGCGCCGCCGTGACGCCCGCGACGCCGCCCGCCGGAGCGGCGATTCGGCGGGCCTCGCCGCCACCCGCGGGCAGCAGCCACAGTGCCGGTTTGTCCGCCGGCAGTTCGCCGTCGCTCTGCGTAACGGCCGGCGATCCCGGTCGCTTCGAGACGAACAAGAGTGAGCCGTCGGGGAGGAAGACGGGGTCGGCCTCGCCCTCGGCACCGCGGGTCAGCCGCACCGGCCTGGTGTCCTGGGCGCGCGGGTCGATCCGCCAGATGCTGGTCAGGTACTTCTTCGGCTCGGCGCCGACCGCCTGCACCGCGGCCGCGAGCCAGGACCCGTCGGGGGACAGCCGCAACCCGGTTACCCGGGGTATCGCCACATACTCACTCAGATTGCGGAAGCTGGTCACGGACACAGTCTGCTCCCCCGTACTGCCGGACGGCTGCCAGGATCCGCCGGTAGGCGGGGCTCAGCTCGTCCTCGAACCGCGCGGTGAGCGCGGCCACCCGGTTGAGGGCCCCGCGTGGCACCCGCTGCAGCGTGGCGTCGAGCAGCCACCACGACAGGGCGTCGAGCGCCGCGCGCACCGCGGCGGCATCCCCGGCGGCGCACGCGTCCTGCACCGCCAGCAGCGACGTGGCGGGCTGCTCGCCCGGCGCGAACAGCACCGGGAACGCGTCGGTCACCCGGCCGGCCACCTGCTGCACGTGAACCGCCTCGAACGCGCTCAGCAGCGGGCTCACCTCGCCGGCGGTCAGCGGGTCGTACAGGCCGGGGAACGGCTTGCTCTCGTAGCCGGGGTCGTAGCCGCTGAAGTAGACGGGCGCCTCGGAGCCGGTCCTGGCCACGACGCCGAGTGCCAGGTCGAGCAGGCTGACCGGCCAGCCCAGGTCGGTGATGGCGTGCGCCCATAGTTCCTCAGGACGGGCGGACAGGCCTGCGTGCAGCAGCAGCTGCGCGGACTCGAGCGCCGACTGCGCGTAGAACAGGATGTCGGCGGCGTGCAGCCGGATCACCCCGCCGCCGCACCAGCCGAGCAGCCGCTGGTAGATGATCGAGTTATCGATCACGTGCGTGAACCTGCCCGCCGCGCAGGTGAGCTCGCCGCGGCGGGCAGCTTCGGCGACGAGCCATTCGGCGGCACGCTTGGAGGCCGTGTACACCTCTCGCGAGTACGGGCGCAGGGCCTTGCCCGTCGAAGCGAACACCAGCTGCGACGCCCCTGCCTCCTCGGCAGCTGCGATGACATGCCTGGTGCCGAGCACGTTGGTGGTCACGGTGCGGTGGACCTCGCGCTCGGCAAGCCCTGGATCGCGCTGCGCGGCCAGATGGAACACCACGTCGGGGCGGACCGCGCCGAAGACGGCGGCCAGGCTGGGCCGGTCCCTGATGTCGGCGTGGACGTACTGCGCCCCGGCGACCCGCGGCCACCCGCTGGTCACGCCGCGGCTCACGCTGACCAGCCGCGCCGGGCGCAACCGGGCGATCTGCGCCATCAGCGTCGAGCCGATGCACCCGGTCCCGCCGGTCACCAGGACGGTCGCGCCGCCGAGCCAGCCGGCGAGCTCCGCTTCGGGGACCGCAATGCCCCGCCGGCCAAGGGCCAGGAATCTCGTGTACTCGTCGCCTGCGTCGGGCCTGGCGGCAATCAGCGTCTGCGTCAGGCTCCGCAGTTCTCCCAGCACCCTGTCGTCTAGCCGCTGCTGCCCGGGCGGTGCCGCCTCGCGCATCGCCGAGATGATCTCAGAAGGGGTCGCCAATGCCGTACCCTGTCCCCTTAGATGGGCCAGTTTTGTCCATAGTTGTCCATGACAAGTCGGGACATGCGGGTAGGTCGGCCGACCTGCGACTGCCACAGATTGCCAGACGGCACCGGTGTCATGCAGCTATTACGCGATATTGCTAGCTGTCTGTCCCGTTCCTGCATGAATGACGCACGGACGTCATCAGCGGGCGGATCGGCTCGAGGCAGCGGTCCGGCTCGCTCGCCTGGTCATCCGAACACGGGCCGGTGCAATTCGGTCGTTTCACGGTCGGGGCCGCGAACACCTAACTACGCTCTGTTCTACTAACTGCCGGTACGTTACGTCCGCAACGCTGGCCCAGAGCTTGCCGACATCTGTGGGCGTACGAATGTGGGGTCTGGGATGGCTGTTGTCGCCAAGGGCGCGCGTTCAGCGCGCTCGGCGGCGGCGAAGCACCGCAAGGCCGCGGCCCCGCGCGGACCGCTGACGCCGCGCAAGCGGCCCGTGGATGACGAGCCGAACCCGGTACTCCCGGTCCCGCCAGACGATACCGAGAAGTTCGCCTACGTCAGGCGGCACGTGTGGATGCTCGCGGTCTTCGCCGCGCTCAGCGTCCCGCCGCTGGTGTACGGCCAGGTACGGATGGTCTTGAACTCCACGTGGTTCTACGTCTACGTACCGTTCGCGCTGTTCGGCGTGCTGTGCTTCCTGCTCTCGGTCACCGCGGACGGCATGAGCCGCGGCTTCGACCTGGCCGAGCACAAGCGGATCGTGGCCGGCTGGAAACCACGGTCGTATCCGTCGGTCGACATCTTTCTGCCGGTGTGCGGCGAGCCGCTCGAGGTGCTCCGCAACGCCTGGACCCACGTCGCCCAGCTGCGCCGCCAGTACCAGGGCGAGGTCACTCCGTACGTCCTCGATGACTCGGCCAACCCGCAGATCAAGGCGATGGCGCGGCGGTTCGGCTTCGCGTACGCGACCCGCCCGAACCGGGGCTGGTTCAAGAAGTCGGGCAACCTGCTGTACGGGTTCGGCATCTCGGACGGCGAGTACATCCTGCTGCTGGACGCCGACTTCGCGCCGCGACCCGACCTGCTCGACGAGGCCCTGCCGTACCTGGACATGCTGCCCGACGTCGGGATTGTGCAGACCCCGCAGTTCTTCCACGTGCTTGACGAGCAGACCTGGGTCGAGCGCGGGGCGGGCGCGGCCCAGGAGCTGTTCTACCGGTCCATCCAGACCGCCAGGTCCAACCGGGACGCCGCGGTGTGCGTGGGCAGCTGCGCTGTCTACCGGAGGAAGGCCCTCGAGGCGAACCGGGGCATGTCGCTCGCGGAGCATTCGGAGGACCTGCACACCGGCTTCGACCTGCGCCGGATGGGCTGGACAATGCGGTACATCCCGATCGCGCTGTCCACCGGGAACTGCCCGGACAACATCCTGGCGTTCCTCAACCAGCAGTACCGCTGGTGCTCGGGCACCATGAGCCTGCTGGGCAACAAGAAGTTCTGGAAGACCAAGCTGTCACTGCGCACCCGGCTGTGCTACCTGTCCGGGTTCCTCTACTACATCAACACCGCGGTGTTCGCGTTCGTGATCCCGCTGCTGTCCATCGCCCTGCTGGCGTTCGACCCCGGCATCCTGCAGCTGAAAAACCTGATCTTCTTCGCGCCGATCCTGATCTATTCGGGCGTGATCTATCCGATGTGGCACCGGGTGCCTTACCGGCTGGAGGCCTGGTCGGTGCGGGAGATCTCCGCGTGGGCGCACATCTTCGCGCTGGCCGACATCATGCGCGGCAATCTGCGCGGGTGGCAGCCGTCGGGCAGCAGCAAGACCAAGCAGGACGGCAGGAAGCGGTTCTGGGTCGGCCTGATCGGCTGGAGCTTCGGCTCCGCGGTGGTGTGGGCGGGCCTCGCGCTGTGGCGCACGCTGACGATGAACCCCTACAACTTTGCCCTGCTCCTGATTCTCGGCGTGTTCCAGGTCGTCGTGGTCGGGCGCATCCTGATCCAGCCGAGAGCCGGGACCGGCTCGTGAGGCCGGCCAGCCGAGTTCCCCTTGTTCCGGTCCTGGCGGCGGCGCTGGTCATCATCGCCCTCGGCGGCTGCGGGGTGGTCTCCCCGCACCAGTCCGTGGGCAACGCGGGCAGCAGCACGCACAGCAGTGCCCCGTCCCCCACGCCATCGGCCACTCTGCCGTACAACATGTCCGGGCTGCTCGACCCAACCGGCGGCAAGTTCTTCGGTGTCGAAGCCCAGGACGCGCCGGCGCTCGCCCCGGTCAACGCGTTTGCCGCCAGCGCCGGCCGGAAGCCGGACATCATCGGGCAGTACGTCGCCTGGGGCACGTCGTTTGATACGCAGGCCGTGACCGCGGCGTGGTCCTACGGTGCCATGTACTACATCGCGTGGGAGCCCTACGACACGACCGCTGCGGCGATCGCCGGCGGCCAGAGCGACCGGTACATCACGAAGTTCGCGGACGCGGTCCGCACGCTCAACCTGCCGGTCGCGATCAGCTTCGGCCATGAGATGAACGGCAACTGGTATCCGTGGGGTACCGACCAGACGTCCGCGTCGTCATTCGTGGCCGCCTGGCGGCACATCCACAACCTGTTCATCCAGGCGGGGGCCAGCAACGTGATCTGGGTCTGGAACCCCAACATCATCAATCCCGTGCCGCAGGTCCAGCTCGAGCCTTACTGGCCCGGCGACGCGTACGTCGACTGGGTCGGCATCACCGGCTACTTCCCGACCTCGGGCCCGGAAACCTTCGCCACCCTCTACGGTCCGACGCTGACCGAGATCAGGCAGTTCACCACCAAGCCCGTCATCATCGCCGAGACCTCGGTCGAGACCGGGCCGTCGGATATCCAGGCCCTGCACAGCCTGGTCGTCGGGGTCAAGCGACGCCCCGGCGTGCTGGGCTTCATCTGGTTCGACTTCAACAAGGACGGGGTCGACTGGCAGATCGAATCGCGGCCGACGGTGGGCGACGCGATGGCGGCGGACATCTCCAGGCTCCCGCTCATCAACCTGAAGAAATGAGCAAGCGGCCGCAGAACTCCCCGCCGCCCGCCAGGCCCGGTACAGCGCGACGCGGCGCCCCGGGGCCCTACAAACGCCCGGTCCAGTCGCCGGACGCCGAGACCGTCATGCTGGCCAAGTACACGGCCGATCCGGATGCCGAGCCCGAAGTCCCCGATGCGGAGCAGCCCGGCGCCGAGAAGCTCCGCCTGGAACATCAGGCGGCGGAGCTGTCCGCCGCGAAGCGCTTCAGCGTCCGCAACAGGCGGGAAACCGATATCCCGGCCGAGGACGAGTTCGCCGAGCCGAGTACCCGGGTGCTCGTTCTGCCGCGTGGCAAGCGTGGCGCTGGCCCGGAACTCTTCAGCGCGCCAAGCGCCCGCCGGACCTGGGTCAGCCGGGCCTGTATCGGCGCGATCCTGTGCGTGCAGGCGGTGCTGTCGCTGCGGCTGCAGAACACGGCCTATGGCGACGAGGCACTGAACCTCTACGCGGGTCACCTGGAAACGCTGCATCAGCTGCACGGCGCGTCGTTGCAGGGCAACTACGCCACCTATTTTCCTGGCGTCCCGGTGCTGTATCCCGTGCTCGCAGCCGCCGCAAACAGCGTCGGCGGGCTGGCGGCCGCACGGGCGGTCAGCCTGCTGGCGATGCTGATCACCACCGCGCTGCTTTACGGCATGACCCGCCTGCTGTTCAACGAGCGGGTCGGGCTCTGCGCCGCCGCGCTGTTCTGCGTGACCGAGGCGACGATCCTGGCCGGTCATCTGGCCACGAACGACGCCGTCTCACTCTGCCTGCTCGCGTTCGCCTCCTGGGTCGTGGTCAGGACCGGTCCATGGCACTGGCGCGCCTACCTGCTGGCCATGCCGGTTGCCTGCCTCGCCGCGGCGACCGACTACTGGGCGCTGCTGTACCTGCCCGCAGTCGCAGCCCTCGCCGGGATCGCCGGGCACCCGTACATCGGCCGCCCGGCGCTGGCACGCGCGCTGGTGATGGGCGGGGTGATGGTGGAGCTGTTCGCTGTCGGCGTCCTCATCGTGGGCAGGGACTACGTGACGGCCGCGGTCAGCGCCACGGCGTCGCGTTCCCCGGGCGGCTCGCAAGCGCTGACGATCCTCACCGAAGCCGGCAAATGGGGCGGGCTCATCGTGGCGCTGGCCGTGCTCGGCACGATCCGTTACGCCGCCCAGGCCAGAAACGAGCCCAACGAGCGCGTCGCGCTCCCGGGGAGCCGCCACCGCCGGATCGCGGTCGGCGTCGTGCTGACCGGAACCGCCGTGGTGACGCTGCTGGATCAGCTGTACCTGAACACCGATGTCTCGCTGGACACCCACCTTGCCTTCGGGCTGTTCTTCGCCGCGCCCATGGCAGGCGTCGGGCTTGCCCGGCTGGTCGGGGACCATTTCCGGCGGGCGCAGATCGGCATCGTCGTATGGGCGGTGGCCCTGATCCTCGGGCTCGCCCAGAGCAGCCAGCTGTTCGGCAGCTGGCCAAACTCGTCAACCCTGGTGATGGAGCTGTCGCGCTACCTCGGGCCAGGCGATCGCTACCTGGTCGAGAACGACAACGTCGCGATCTACTACCTGATGGGGAACCGGGACGCGCAGCCCGACCAGTTCACGTCCACGTACTTCATGGCGTACCGGACCTCCAAGGGCCAGCTGATCACCGGAACCCCGGCGTACCTCGCCGCGTTGCAGGCCGGCTACTTCCACGTGGTCATCTACGACAGCTCGGTCACCGCACCACTGGACAAGACGCTGGCGGCCGCGCTGGAATCCGATCCCCGGTACCGGCTCGCCGGCACGGTGCCTGAGAACGCGCCCGACTTCCGAACCACCTGCTACGTCTGGATCCGGACGTGACTCAGCTCTTGCGGTGCCGACGGCGGGGGTGCTTCGAGTGCGCCTTGCGCACCGGCTGCGTGACGCGCACCCAGATCTTGTACTGGCTGGGCCCGTACGAGTCCCGGTAGGGAATCACGCTGGCCAGCCGGTATGTGTGGTCCTGGTCGATGTCCTTGACGATCATCTGGTCGGTCGCGAACGTGTCGCCGAACGCCAGCACGATTCCGGCAAAGTACCCGCGCTTGATGGCGGCCGCATAGGCCGGGCCGTTCATCAGCTGCTTGTGGGTCTGCGGATCGGTGTAGAAGTACACGTAGGTGTCGTCGACGTTCTGGAACGGGACCTTGGCGCGCAGGTAGTAGGTGACGACGTTCGGGTCCTCTACCAGGTAGATCCCGGTCGGCCGGGCCAGCTTGCTGAGGTCGGCGATCATCCCGCGCGAGTTCGGCCAGGTCTCGTACTGGGCGCGGGCGACGGTCACGCCGAAGGCTCCGGCCGCCAGCACCAGCACGGTTCCGATGGCCGTGCCGACCGCCAGCGACCAGCGCGGCCGGACGCGTGAGCCTGCGGCTCTAGCCGCCCTGCCCAGCGGGGCCAGCAGCGCGGGAAGCTCGGCGAGCAGGTAGCCGCCGATCACGCAGGCGAACCAGGCACCGTAGGTGACGTGCTTGAACAGGCTGGTCAGCGTGTGGATCCGGGCCTGCTCCGCCGGAGCAAGGAACTCTGCGCCCACCAGCGCCCAGGCCAGCAGCACGGTGAGCCAACCCGGCCGCCTGACCGTGATCAGGATGCCGCCGAGCACCGCGAGCACCGCAATGATGCCGGTCGTGTGCGCCGACAGGCCGAGCACCTGCTTTACCGTGGCGGTGCTGGCCGCGCGCTCGAGCGTGGTCGAGCTGATCCCCTGTGCATACTGCGAACCGCCGAGGTCGTACCCGATGGTCAGCGGCAGCGCGACCGTCAGCAGCATCGCGCCGGCCGTGTCCAGGCCGGCCTTGCGGCCGTCGGCCCGCCAGGCGACCAGGGCGACGACCACGATCACCACGGGGTTGAACAGCGCCGCCGCGTACTTGGCGGCATCCGCGACCGCCATGCTCAGCCCGGCCGCGCACACGAGCGTCCAGCGCAGGGCCGCGTCGTCAAGTTCGACCGCCCGCACGCCGAGCCAGGTCGCCACCGTGAGCAGCATCAGGGCCATCGCGTCGTAGGTCGCGAACGCGCCGAGGAACTGCGCGGTGCCCAGCCAGGCGAACAGGGCGGCGGCGAAGAACGCAGCGGGCCTGCTGAAGAGCAGCCGTTTGGTTACCCCGTGCAGCGCGATGGTCGCAACCAGCATGAAAGCCAGACTGAGCAGCCGGGCCCCGGCCAGGCCGCCGATATCGTCGGCCAGAGCCGCCAGCGGCGGGTAGACCACCGGCGACCCTGACATGAAGCTGGCGACGTTCGGCATGGCCGCGTGGTGCAGGAAGTGGTTGAGCTCCAGATGGCCGACGGAAAGGTACAGACCCTCGTCGATATAGGCCGTCGCACTCCACACCAGCCGCGCCGACAGCGCTGCCTGGATCACCAGCACGACAGCCAGCGGCCAGCCCCTGATGTTCAGCAGCCGCTCCAGCCCCCAGCTGGTCCGGCCCGGTTGCGCCTCGAGGCCGGCGTCCCCGGCCGCCGTCGCCGGCTTAGCGGCCGGAAGCTCGAAGCTGCCAGGCGCGGGGCGCCAGTCCGGCAGCGTGTCCGACCGGGCGTTGGCCACCGGCGTGCGGCCGGCCTGCCGGCTCAGGCCGGTGCGGGCACCATGGCCCGCCCCGACCAGCTCGCCAGGCGATTCCGATCCCGGCGCGGGAGCCGGTTTCCGAGCAGAATCCGATGCCGAAACCGGAGCCGGTTTCGGAGCCGGAGCGGGAGCCGGTTTCGGAGCCGGAGCGGGAGCCGGTTTCGGAGCCGGAGCGGGAGCCGGTTCCGGAGCCGATGCCGATACCGATGCCGGAGTTGGCTTTGGAGCGGAAGCCGGTTTGGGTTCCGGAGGGGGAGCCGGGGCCGGTATCGGTTCCGACGCCGGAGCGGGGTCCGGAGCCGGGTTCGGTTCCGACGGCGGGCCGGGCGCCGGCTCCGAGTGCCCACGCTCCGGCTTCCCGAACTCCCGCCGCTGCGGCTCCAGCGTCCAGGGCTTCCAGACGCCAAAGTCCGGCCCGGCAGGTTTGGGCTGCGCGGGTTCAGGCTCGGGCTGCGCGGGTTCGGGCTTAGCGGAGTCGGACGGGGCAAGCACCTTGTTCGGGGCACTCTGCCGGTGGCGTCCCCGTGGCGGCGAGGTTCCCCCGTCCTGTGCCGCCACTGTCTGCCTTCGTCCTTTCGGGCTGATCGCCACGCAAATCCGTCATTCGATGGGGATCAGCGTATATAGCCCAGGCCCGCCTGGTGGCGCTATTCGCACCCAGGGCCGCATCCGAGGAGCACACCGCGCGCAATGGTGTCGCCGGCGCGCCGCTGTCGCTCCAGCGGCTGCGCGGGGCCGACGACACTAATGACGGCGCCGACCGGATTCCCGCTGCGGCGCCTCAGCGGCCGCCGTTGCCCGCCGGTTACCTGGCGTCGGTGATCACGGCGGCGCCGACGGTGGCGTTGGTGGCCTCGTCGATCAGGATCAGGGAGCCGGTCAGCCGGTTGCGGGTGTAGGGGTCGCAGAACACCGGCTGGGTCAGCCGCAGCGTCACCCGCCCGATCTCGTTCAGCCCGAGCTCCGTCGCGGCCTCATCCCGGTGCAGGGTGTTCACGTCCAGCCGGTAGTGCAGGTCGCGGACGATCGCCTTCACAGTCCGGGTCGTGTGCTTCACGATCAGCCGGCTGCGCGGGCTCAGCGACCGGGCGTCGGTCATCCAGCAGACCAGCGCTTCGACATCCTGGGTGGCGGGCGGCTGGTTGTGCGGCCGGCAGAACATGTCGCCCCTGGACACGTCGAGATCGTCGTCCAGCAGCAGGGTCACCGACATCGGCGGGAACGCCTCGGCGACGGCGCCGTGCGCGGTGTCGATCCGCGAGATCGTGGTGGTCAGCCCGGACGGCAGGTGCATCACCTCGTCGCCGGGCTTGAGCACACCGCCCGCCACCTGGCCCGCGTAGCCGCGGTAGTCGTGCAGCTGCGGGTCGGTGGCCTGGTGCGGCCGGATCACGTACTGCACCGGGAACCTGACATCGATGAGGTTCCGGTCCGAGGCGATGTGCACGTGCTCGAGGTGGTGCAGCAGCGACGGGCCGTCGTACCACGGCATGCTGGCCGAGCGCTGCACAACGTTGTCACCGTGCAAGGCGGACATGGGGATGAACGTCAGGTCGGTGATCTCCAGCTTGGCCGCGAACGAGGTGAACTCCTCGGCGATCCGCTCGAACACGGCCACGTCGTAGTCGACGAGGTCCATCTTGTTCACCGCGAGCACCAGGTGCGGGACCCGCAGCAGCGTGGCGAGGAACGCGTGCCGCCTGCTCTGCTCGGTCAGCCCGTTGCGGGCGTCGACCAGGACGATCGCCAGGTCGGCGGTTGACGCGCCGGTGACCATGTTCCTGGTGTACTGGATGTGGCCAGGGGTGTCGGCGATGATGAACTTCCGCCGCGGCGTGGCGAAGTAGCGGTAGGCCACGTCGATCGTGATGCCCTGCTCGCGCTCGGCGCGCAGCCCGTCGGTCAGCAGGGCCAGGTTCGTGTACTCCTCGCCGCGGTCCTTGCTGGTGCGCTCGACCGCCGCAAGCTGGTCCTCGAAGATGGCCTTGGAGTCGAACAGCAGCCGTCCGATGAGCGTGCTCTTGCCGTCGTCGACCGACCCGGCGGTGGCCAGCCGCAGCATGTCACTGTGCCGCTCCTGTGCAGGCTGGGCGACCTCACCAGCGTGACCGGCCTCTGGGTTCGTCATCAGAAGTAGCCCTCTCGCTTGCGGTCTTCCATCGCCGCCTCGCTGGCACGGTCGTCGGCGCGAGTCTGGCCCCGCTCGGTGATCCGGGTCGCCGCGATCTCGGTGATCACCTCGGGGATCGTCGCGGCCGTCGACTCGACCGCCCCGGTGCACGTCATGTCCCCGACGGTCCGGTAGCGGACCGTCGTTTCGAAGAGCGTCTCGTCCTCGCCCCGGGTCACATATGAGCTGTCGGCCAGCAGGATGCCGTCGCGCTCGAACACCTGGCGCTGGTGCGCGAAGTAAATGGACGGGATCTCGAGTTCCTCCCGCCAGATGTAGTGCCACACGTCGAGCTCGGTCCAGTTGGACAGCGGGAACACCCGGATGTGCTCGCCGCGGTGCAGCTTGGTGTTGTAGAGGTTCCACAGCTCGGGCCGCTGGTTCTTC
>Ga0208725_1000073_pt1 | contig 21544 bp, 17 predicted proteins | sample MicForSoSWNH13_O_FD_188004 | JGI IMG/M metagenome (GOLD analysis project Ga0208725, IMG submission 188004) | Forest soil microbial communities from Harvard Forest Long Term Ecological Research site in Petersham, Massachusetts, USA - MetaG HF011... | ecosystem: Environmental > Terrestrial > Soil... | reverse complement strand
CTAGCAACCTGTTTTAGCTGTCCGGGCCGACAAAGGCCGACTGGTCTCGGCAGACCGAGGTGTTCGCCGTGATCGCGCCATCGGCCGCACCCAGGGCGGTGACCGACGGCGTGGGGGCAGTGGAGGAGGAAGGCGAGGGCACGGGGTTGAGCGAGGAGAAGTCGGAGCCGACGATCAGCTCGACCGTCCCCGGGGTCAGCGACGGCTCCCGGTCCACCTGAACGTTGGGCACCACGGACTTCAGCGTGTCGACCGCCGGCATGTCCGAGGAACCCGCGTACTCGATCACGTTGGTCGTGTAACTGAAGTTGGGGCCATCTCCCGTGCCCACTACGTTGAAGCCCTCGTTGGTCAGGTCGCTGCCGACCTGAGAGGCTATCCCGTTGATCCCTGATCCGTTCAGGACCTCGACATTGACCTTCGACGGGGAGACGGCGTCAAGAGTCGGGGCGGGTGACTTCTTGGACGACTTCTTCTTGCTCTTCGAGTTGCCCTTCGGGCTGGGCATCACGGTGTCGTGCTGGATGGCGTTGAAGAGCTCGTTGGCCTGCGGCTGCTGGAACACCACATTGTTTTCGTCCGGCAGGTAAGGACTGTTGGGCGCGGTGATGAACTGGACCTGACTTGAGGTGATGCCCTCCATGCTCTCGGCGATCTGCAGCATGGTGTTCTGGTCCAGGCCGTCGTCCGTGGTCGTTGCGTCCGAGGCGTCGCGGACCACGTTGAGTATCTTGCTCGGGCTGTGCAGCAGGCCGCTGTGCTCCATGCCGTGGACCAGCGCGACCATGAGGAACTGATCCCGCTCTATTCGTTCCAGGTCGGAGCCCGTGCCGAGGTCCTCGCGGGTACGCCAGAATGCCAGTGCCTGCGGCCCGTAGATGTGGTGGCGTCCGGCCGAGAGGTTAAGACCGGAATCTGGGTCATTCACCGCGAACGGCAGGCATACCTCCACCCCGCCGAGGTCGTCAACGATCTTTTCGAAGCCGGTGAAGTCGAGCTCGATGAAGTGGTCGAGATGGATGCCGGTGACGGCCTCGAAGGTCTTCCAGGTGCAGACCGGCCCGCCGAAGTCCAGGGCCGCGTTGATCAGCTCGACCTGTCCCGGCTCGGCCTGCTGCCCCGTTGTCCCGTCCACGGCCGGACAGCTTATGACCGGGACCATGGTCTCGCGAGGGATGCTGATCACCGTGACCTCGTGGTGCCCGGGCGAGATGTGCAGCAGCATCAGGGTGTCCGAGCGGCCGCCCGGCGTGTTGGCCGCGTTCCCGCCGATGCCTCCCTGGTTGAGCCGGGTATCCGAGCCGATCAGCAGGATGTTCTCGGCGTTGTTCAGCTTGGGCGGCCCGTTGCCGACCAGCCCGGCCACGTCGATGCGCTTGATGCTGTCCCAGATGCTGCGGTACTTCGCGTAGGCCACGAGGGTTCCGGCCACGAGCACGGCGACGACGGCGACGGAGGTGTAGGCAGCAATCCGCTGCCCCAGCGAACGCCGGGAACGACGGCTCTCGGGCCGCTGGCCGCGGCGCCTGCCGCGCGGCTTGCTCCAGCCGGTGTCATCATCCACATCGTGGCGACGGATCATCGTTCCTCCGGGCAAGACCCTGCGACGGTCATCGCCGGGAAGCCTGGCCGTTAGGTTCCGCCTATCTTACGTGTTGGTAATAGCCGGATTCGTATGGAGTCGGCAAAGGTCCTGGTTGGCAAGTCTGCTGAGCCGGCCGCGCCGGCAACCCGCAGCAACTTGAGCGCGGCCGCCCGCCTTCTCGCCACCTTGTCGCTCTACAGTGGGATTCGTGCGCTCTGGCGACCGTCCGGCCGGCGACGCCGCCGCGACTGACCAGCCTGCGGCGGCCACGAAGGTCACAGGCACCTCCGAGGAGGTCGGCGCCGACGAGACGGCGGCGGCCGCTCAGTCGGCCGCCGAGGCGACCGGTGCGGGGGAGCCCGAGCTGGAGCCCGGCCGCGACGAGCCAGCGGCCGGAGACCGGCCAGGGTCCGGTGAGGACCGGGACGGCCGCCGGGGGCCCGATGGGCCCGGGCCTGAGGCCAGATCCGCGGCCCGGCAGCCGGGCCGGTCCTGGACTGGACCTGCCGCCGGGCTCTGGGCCCGGACCGGGCTCTCGGGGAAGAGCCGCATCAGCGCCCGGCGCCCGGACCGCCGGCCCAGGTACCCGGAAGCCGGCGGATCCTGGTTCGCCAGGCTGACCGTGCTGCCGACGATCCTCATCGCGGCCTGGCTGCTTATCGGCCTGCCGTTGTTGCTCGCCGGGGTGTTCCTGCCAACGCCGATGCTGCTTGTCTCGGTGCCGCTGGCGATCCTCCTGTCCGCGGGCCTGCAACGCATGCCCGCCCGCTGGCCCCGTGCGCTGCCCGGCGCTGCCCGGGCAGCGGGGCCCGAGCCGCGCCGGGAACGCGGCTGGCCAGCCTGGTGGGGACTGGCGGGCACCGTCCTAGTAGCGGTCGGCTTCGCCTTCTGGCAGTTCCTGTTCAACTCCGAGTCCGTCATCGTGCTTCGAGATCCAGGGGCTTACCTGCAGACGGGATACTGGATAGCGCAGCACGGCTCGCTGCCGATCCGGCAGTCTCTGGCGGCCTTTGGCGGCATGCATCCCGGGCTCGTCCTCTCCAGCACCGGATTCTCTGCCCACGGCACCTCGGTCGTGCCCGGGCTCATGTCCGGTCTGCCGTTACTCCTGGCCGGCGCATTCTGGGTGCACGGGACCTCAGCAGCCGCTGCTATGGGCCCGATCCTCGGCGGGCTCGCGGTGCTGGCGTTCGGTGGCCTGGCTGGCCGGCTGGCCGGGCCGCAGTGGGCCCCGGCCGGGGCACTGGTCCTCGCGTGCACGCTTCCCGAGCAGTACACGAGCAGGGCATCGTTCAGCGAAACCGCCGCCCAGGTGCTGCTGTTCGGCGGGCTGAGCCTGGTCGTGGACGCCCTGACGCTGGGCCACGCGCGCGCCAGCGCCGCCCGCGTCGAGGCTGGGCCGTCAGCCGTGGCAGGAGGGCCGGCGGCCCGAGCGCCGTCCCCGGTGGGACGAGTGCCCTCTCCGGCGGGACGAGTGCCGTCCTGGGCGGGCGGCTGGCGAAGGCTGTTCGGGGCGCTCTCGCCGGGCCGCGACCGCGCGCCGGAATGGGCGCTGATGGCGCTCGGCGGGCTGGCCCTAGGGCTGACCTCCCTGATGCGATTTGACGGGCTCCTCGACGTGCTCCCGGCGATTCCGTTCGTCGGCATCCTGGTCGTCCAGCGAAGCAGGAACGTCGTCCCGTTCTGCATGGGACTGGCGATCGGGGCGGCATACGGGCTCGCCGGTGGCTACCTGCTGGCGCGGCCATTTGTTGACTCGCTGCAGCCGATGCCCGAACTCATCGGCCTGATCGCCGCGTGGCTGCTGGCGATGACCGTGGCCGGGGTCGAACTGCTGCGCCTGCCGCGATTCCGCGACAACCTTCGGCCGGTGCTGGCCAGGCGCCCAGCGCGGTGGGTGCCCGATCTCTGCGGCGGCCTGGCTGTGGCCGCGCTCGTTGGCCTTGCGATCCGGCCGTACCTGCAGACCGTGCGCGGGCCGGCCACCGGGGCGACGGCCCGTTTCGTCGGCAGTCTGCAGCTCCTCGAACACCTGCCAATCGATCCGGGGCGGCTCTACGCCGAGGACACCCTGTACTGGGTTATCTGGTATGTCGGGCTGCCCGCGGTGCTGCTCGGCGGGTTCGGGCTCGCGCTCCTGGTGCGCCGCTGCCTCCATGCGCTGTTCTCATGGCATGACCCGTCCGGTGCGGCCCGCGTCTGGGCGCTCCCGCTGGCCGTCATCTGCTGCGGCTCAGCGGCCGTCCTCTGGCAGCCGGAAACCGTCCCTGACCAGCCGTGGGCGAGCCGCCGCCTGGTCCCCCTGGTGCTTCCCGGACTGATCTTGTGCGCAATCTGGGCGTCGGCCTGGCTGCGCGGGCTCGCGCGATCTCGGGGAGCGGGCAGGACGGCCGCATCGGTCGTGGCCGCATTCTGTGTCGCCGCGCTGCTGGTACCGACCCTGGCGACCACATTCGGCCTCACGCTGACCCACTCTGGCAAAGGCGGCGCGTTGCGGCCCGCCGCCGATGGCCTCGCCCTGAAGCGGACCGGCCCGGGCGAGGTCGGCGCCGTCAGCAGGCTGTGCTCGTCGCTCGGGCCTTCTGCTGCCGTCGTGATCGTCGCGCAGCCGGTGGCCCAGCAATTCACGCAGGTGATCAGGGGTATGTGCGGCGTCCCGACGGCCTCCATGGTCGGCCAGCCGATCAGCTCCGTGCTGAGCGTGCTAGCCAGTATCGAACACGCGGGTTGGCGGCCGGTACTGCTTGGCGCGCGGCCGTCGCAGCTGTATGCCTACGGCGGCAGCCCGGTCCGGGTGCTCGACCTGTCCACCTCGCAGGACCCGCATACCCTGACCCAGCCGCCGACCACGCTCTCGCCGGCCGACTACGTCATCTGGATGTCGTCGATCGGCTCGGCCGGCACCCGCGCCTGAGCAGGTCGGCTCACCCGGGCTCGCCGAATTTGCCTGCTGCCCGGCAAGGCCCTAAAATCAAAGGACCTCGACGCGGGGTGGAGCAGTTCGGTAGCTCGCTGGGCTCATAACCCAGAGGTCGCAGGTTCAAATCCTGCCCCCGCTACCAAGTAAGTGCAGGTCAGGGCCTGATCGCCGGAAGCGGCGGTCAGGCCTTTGTTCGTCTGCTGGCGATTTGCTGGCCGGACAGGACCCGGATCGCCGCATGTCGCGCCAACGTGAGGCATGAAACGGCATCGGATTGAGCCGGCTCCCCGGGCAGGTCGTCGAGCATCGGGTCTGGGTACCGTGAGCAAATGACGGCTCAAAGCAGTCAGCCGCTAGCCACCTGGCGGATGCGGGTCTGAGCTGCTTGATGCAAGCATGCATCCAAACCAGACGGAACTCTCTACTCCCACGGGCCTGAAAGACATACGGACCATGAAAGGACGGAGATCGATGTCCACGAACCCCGAGGCGCCCGCAAGCACCAAAGGCTCTGCGGAGATCGGACCGCCTCCGTATTATCACCGGTCGGACTGCAACATCTGCCGGAAGCAAGACGGCCTGAAAACGGGGTCAGAGCTCCTGGACGTCCCTATCCCAGGGGGCTACGTCGTCGACGACGAGCACTTCCTCGTCGAGCACGCCCCGCTGCAGGAGTCCAGTGCGGGAACGCTCATCGTCGAGGCCAGGCGGCATCTCCTGGACTTCGGTGAGATGACGCCAGCCGAGAGTGCCGAACTCGGCTCGATCCTGCACCGGCTCATACCGGCGATCAAAGCCGCCACCGACGTCCAGCGCGTCTACTACCTGGCGGTGATGGAGCGCGCCCCCCACTTCCACCTCTGGCTCGTACCGAAGAAGAACGAGGGAGAACTCCGGGGAGCGGCCTACCTGGCCCAGCAGCCCCCTCTTACGTCCTCCTACAGCGCGGCAGAAGCGATGTCGCGGAAGATCCGAGCTGAGTTCGAGCAGTCCTGAGGATGGCCATGCCAGCCGCGTACCGTGGATTGCATCCCTAGGTGCAATCAATCCAGATGGATGAGCGCACGTCTACTTCGACGATCGGGTTCGCGGTGGTGGAAGAGGACCAGGAGCGGCTGGCTCGCTTGGTGGAGCATTTCGGGCACGGGAAACCGGTCGGCGTACCTGCGGGCGACGGATTCACTGGCCAGGGCGGAGCGGCTGCGGGAGCTCCAGGCTCGTAACGCCGAGCGGGCTGCAGCGTCGGGTCAGGATTATGAGTCGCTGCTGACGGATATCCGCCGCGCCTGCAAGGGCGGTACGCCGGAACAGTGAGCGCGCCGGGGCCGACGGCGGTGCCGGTCGTGCTGGACGGGCTGTCGCCCTGGCTGGCTTCCGGCCCTGCTTCAACCCACATCGCTGGCGTAAGCTGAGTTCAAGCCTGCGATGGCATCAGATTGCCGTCCTCAGCGTTGCTGAACAGGCGTTGCTCCGGACCCCGGTAGCGCTCCGTGCTGCTACGGACGTTTGCTCACCGGGAGATCACCTTGGACCAGCCGCCCGCCCTTTCCGGCGTCCGGGAGCCAGCAAATGCAGATCACCGCTGGCTGGTACTCGTCATCGTCGCCATCGCGCAGCTCATGGTGGTGCTGGACGCGACGATCGTGACCATCGCGCTGCCGTCGGCCCAGCAGGCGCTCGGCTTCCCTAACAGCGACCGGCAGTGGGTGGTCACGGCCTATGCGCTTGCCTTTGGCAGCCTGCTGCTGCTCGGCGGTCGGCTCGGTGACATGTTCAGCCGCAAGCGGGTGTTCATCACCGGGCTGATCGGATTCGCCGGAGCCTCGGCCCTCGGCGGGGCCTCTACCTCGTTCGGGATGCTGGTGACCGCGCGCACGCTGCAGGGCGTGTTCGGCGCGATCCTAGCTCCCGCCGCCCTGGGCACGCTGGTCAGCACATTCCGGGACCCAAGGGAGCGGGGCCGGGCGTTCGGTGTGTTCGGGTCCGTTGCCGGCGGTGGCGGCGCCGTCGGCCTCATCCTGGGCGGCGTCCTCACCGAGTACCTGTCCTGGCGCTGGACCCTGTACGTCAACCTGATCTTCGCGGCGATCGCCGTGACCGGCGCGCTGCTCTACATGCGCAGTTCCCGGCCCGCCAGCCGCCCGCGGCTGGACTGGGCCGGGACGCTGCTGGCCTGCTCGGGCCTGTTCTGCCTCGTGTTCGGCTTCTCCCATGCCGAGACGGCCGGCTGGACAGCTGACCTGACGATCGGGTCGCTGGTTGCAGGCGTGGTCCTGCTCGCCGGGTTCGGCTTCGCCGAGCAGCACGTCAGCCACCCGCTGCTGCCGCTGCGGGTGATCCTGGACCGCACCCGCGGCGGGTCCTACGTTGCTGTCGCGGTGGCCGGCATCGCGATCTTCGGCGTCTTCCTGTTCCTGACCTACTACCTGCAGACGGTCAAGGGCTACAGCCCGGTCACCACCGGGCTGGCCTTCCTGCCGATCATCGGGTGCATCGTGGCCAGCTCCACCACCTCCAGCATTGTCTTGCTGCCCCGGCTCGGGCCCCGCGTGCTGATCGCCACCGGAATGCTGCTCGGCGGCGCCGCGATGTTCTACCTGACCGAGCTCACCGTGACCTCCAGTTACGCCAGTGGCGTGCTGCCCGCGCTGCTGGTCATGGGAGCCGGGTTCGGCATGATCATCTCGCCGGCCATCAACACCGCCACGGCCGGCGTCAGTCCACAGGACTCCGGGGTGGCCTCTGCGCTGGTCAACACCATGCAGCAGGTCGGTGGCTCCATCGGCACGGCCGCGCTCAGCACGATCGCGCTCACCGCGGCGGCCAGCTATCTGGCCGCGCACCACACTGGGCCGCTGGCCCCGGCCACTGCGGCCACCCACGGTTACACCGTCGCCTTCGCCACCTCGGCAGCCCTGTTCGGAGTCGGCGTGCTCCTCGCCATCGTCCTGCTGCCATCCAAGCGGCGGCTGGGGGAGCTCAGGGCCGCAGCGAGCGCGCCGCCGCCCGCCGGGGCCCTGGCCGGCGCGGCTGAACCCGTCTCGGCGCCGTCGCTAGCCGGTCCCGGTGACTAGGTGTCGGCTGCATGGCCTATGCCTGAGGGCATAGGCCATTGGGGAAGTGCGGCCTTGAGGCAGATGTCGGCTGGTGGCGGGGTCCGTAGCGTTCGGGTTGTCAGTAATTGCTGGTGGAAGCGTCCCGCCCGACGGGACATGCGGCATCAGCCCGCCGGCGTGACCGGCCTTTAGCCGACTGGAGATGTCGATGGATAACGCTGGGCGAATACGTCAGCGGGTCCTGGCTCTTTTCCTCCCTATCGCTGCCGTGCTGTACATCGGGGGCGAAGCAGTAAGTCCCAAAGGCACCGACCAGGTCGTAACGACCACGGCCGTGGCGTTCAAGGTGCTGCCCATCGCGGCGCGGCACTCCACGCAGCTCTACCTGGCTAGCTCCCTGGTGCTGCTCGGGCTCGGGGCGCTGGCCGTCTCGTATGCCGCGATCGCCACGCTGGTCAGGGACCGCGGTTCGGCGCTGGCCACCATCGCCGCGCTGCTCGGGGGAGTGGGTGCCTTCTGCGGAGCCATCGTCAACGTCATCGCCTATCCCGGCCTCGCCGCCGCGGCCACGGCCCACGTGTCACGAGACGCAGCCGCGAAGGTGCTGGTGGCAGGATTCAATTCCGGGTTCGGCCATGCCTTCCTTTACGTCTATTTCGTCAGCGAATATCTCGCTCCTCTGCTCATGGGAATTGCCTTGTGGCGAAGCCGCAGCGTTCCACGCTGGCTGGCGGCCCTGTTCTTCGTCGGCCTGGAAGTCGCCGAGTCGATGAGTTCGATGGGACCCATCGTCATCCTGTACATGCTGCCCTTTGCGGCCGCGATGGTCCTGCTGGCCGCCCGGATCTGGCAGGCGGCCGCGGTGCCGGACCGCCGGGGCAGCAGCGTGGAGCCGGCGGCCGTACCGGCGTGAGGATCACCGGGTGAACTGCGAGGATGCGGACGTGGCCTTCTGGGAGCCGGCCGAGGACCCGCGAACGCGGCCACTGCGATCGTGGGCCTTCGATATCGGATGCGCCGTTGCCGCAGGGGCAGCGTCCCTGGCGCACTTCTCCTTTGGGCAGACGGCGGGCCCCGTTCACTTGCCGCTGGCCGCCAGCGTTGCCGTCGCGGTCTTGACGGCCGCCGCGCTGCCGTTGCGCCGGGTGTGGCCCGGTCCGGTGTTCGGCTGGACCTTGCTGGCCGCGGCCGTCCTGGCGCAGTGGCCGGATCGGGGCGCGCTGTTCCCGGTCGGGCTGGCGATCAGCCTGTATACCGTCGCCGCCATGAGGCGGCGGGCCGAAGCGCTGGCCGCGGCGGTGCTCGTGGCCGGCCTCGTGCTTGTGGTGGTCGCTCAGGATGGCACGCAGCGCTGGCCGGTGGCGATATCGGACGCCGTCGGGTTCACCGCTGCTGTACTGGTCGCCGGGTTGTACGTGAACACCCGCCGGGCCTACCTCAGCGAGCTGCGGGATCGGGCCGGGCGGCTGGAGCGTGAACGTGACCACACCAGGGCACTGGCCGCAGCGGGTGAGCGGGCGCGCATCGCCCGCGAGATGCATGACAGCGTGGCCCACCACCTCACGGTCATCGTGGCGCTGTCTGACGGTGCCCTCCGGGCGGTCACCCGTGCACCCGCAGATGCGGCCGACGCGATCCGGGACGTGTCGGGCACCGCGCGCCAGGCGCTGGCCGAGACTCGTCAGCTGCTCGGCGTGCTGCGGGCCGATTCAGGTGAGGAACCTCGCCAGCCGCTGCCAGGCCTGGCCGACCTGGACGATCTGCTCAGCCGGGTCCGCGCCGCCGGCCTGCCCGTCCGGTACGAGTGCACCGGCACTGGCACCGGCACCGGCGCGGACCCGGCGCCCGTCGTCCAGCTCGCCGTCTTCCGCCTCGTTCAGGAGGCGCTGACAAACACCATGAAACACGCCGGCCCTCGCGCCAGCGCAGCCGTATGGCTGCAGCTCACCCCCGCCGAGGTACGCGTGGAGGTCGAGGACGACGGCATCGGCGGCGTCCCGGAACAGGGCGCAGGCGGCGGCCTTACCGGCATGCGCGAGCGCATCAGCGCATCGGGCGGGGAACTGGATTTCGGCCCTCGCCTTCCACAGGGCTGGCGGGTCACTGCCCGGCTGCACGCCGGCCCGGCGGGCGCATCATGATCACCGTGCTCTTGGCCGATGACCACCCGCTCATCAGGAAGGGCTTCCGCCTGATCCTCGACGCCGAACCCGACATCGAGGTGGCCGGTGAGGCCGGCGACGGGGGCACCGCGGTTTCGATGTGTACGGAGCTGCGTCCCGACGTCGTGCTCATGGACGTCCGGATGCCTGGCCGTGACGGCATCGCGGCCACCCGCGACATCGTGACTGCGGGGTTGCCGTCGAAGGTGCTGATCCTGACGACCTTTGATCTCGACGACTATGTCTACGCCGGGCTCCGCGCGGGTGCCAGCGGCTTCCTGCTCAAAGACACCCAGCCGGACGCCCTGGTCGCCGCGATCCGCACCATCGCCGCCGGTGACGCCGTGCTCGCCCCGGCCGCCACCAGGCGCCTCATCCACCAGTTCACCACGCAGCAGCCCGCGCCGCCCAGCAGCGGCCGCGCCGCCCAGATACAGCAGGCCCTCACCAGACGCGAGCAAGACGTCTTCTCCCTGATCGCCGCAGGAATGTCCAACAGCGAAATCGCGGCCCGCCTGCACCTGTCCGAGGGCACCGTGAAGATCCATGTCGGCCGGATACTCGCCAAGCTCGGCCTGCGCGACCGGGTCCAGGCAGTGGTACTCGCCTACGAATCCACCCTGATAGTCCCCGGGACTACCCCACCGAACGGGCCAGCAGGCGCTATTGGCTAGCGGGGGAGGGCGGGCGGCGTACCCGCCGCAGGATCCTCCGGCCGTCCAGTGTCCACGACCGGTCACACCCTGTGCAGCCCAGGAGGTCCCCCCACCGGGGAGAAGTCTTCCCCGTTCGCCCCAGCGTCCCGCCACAGACGCAGGAGTCTCCTTCTGCGGCTCTCGGTGATCTGCGCGTGACTCTCCGCACGACCGACCTGGACACGGGGCGCGTTTCGTGGCGCACGAACATGTAGCCCACGGCCGAGATGACGACGACCGCGACGATGACGATCGCCGCCAGATAACCCAATTGCGCCTCCTGTTACCAGATGTATCTAGACGGTACTGTGCGACCAGGCGCGCGGATAGCCATAACAGCGCGTTCAACGCGCCAAATGCTTACGTCAATACCTGGTCTTTCTGGGCGCTGGAACGCGATAACGGTGGCTGCCCTGGCCCGAAGGGCGCAGGCACGCGCCGGTGCCAAGTAGCGTGCTCGGCATGGGCAGTTCCCAGGGCTGGGCAATCCTCGGCGTTCCGGTCGACTGTGTTGGGGCCATTGCCGGGGGCCCGCCGTTCGGTACCGAGCTGAGCCCGGCGGCCTTGCGGGATCTTGGGCTCGTCGGCCGGCTGGCGGGAACGGACGTCGGCGACCTGGACGTGCGGATAACGGGACCGGACCGCGACGCGGTCAGTGGCATTGTCGGCTGGCCGAGCGTCGGCTCGGTCGTGGCGGCGACCCGGACCGCCGTGACCGGCCTGCTGGCGGACGGCCGTCGGCCGCTGCTGCTCGGTGGCTGCTGCACAGTCCTGATGGGAGCGGCCCCGGCCGCCCGTGACGTGGTCGGCCGGGTGGGCCTGGCCTACGTCGACGGGCACGTCGACGCGTACGACAACCGCACCTCTCCGACCGGCGAGGCCGCTGACATGCCGGTGGCGGCCCTGCTCGGCCGCGGCTGGCCGGACTTGCTGGCAGCCATGGGCGCTATGCCGGTGATCGACGGTCGGGACATGGTCCTGATGGGCGCTCGCGACGAGGAGGAGGCCGCCGACATCGGCGATCTGCCGGACCAGTTCGGGCTCACCATGTACGGCCCGGACGCGATCAAGGCGGGCCCGGCGGACCTCGGCCGGGTGGCCCGTGACCGGTTCGCGTCGGTAGCAATGCCCTACTGGCTGCACCTTGACGTCGACGTGCTGGACGAGGCGGTGTTCCCGGCGACGGACTACCTGATGCCCGGGGGCATCGACCTGCCGCAGCTGGCCAAGCTGCTGCGGCCGATGGGGCAGGATCCGCTTCTGATCGGCGCGTCGGTCGGCTGCTATAACCCGCAGAAGGATCCAGATCGCCGATGCGGCGCGGCCCTCGCCGATGTGCTGGTCGGCGCGCTCGGCTAATAGAACGCCGGCGGCTGGCAACCTCTCTCGCCAGCTCTCTTGGCCCCGCATCTGTGGTCACCAGCGGTCGTGGCAACAGCCGCCGGTAACCACAAACCCAGAACCGGCCGCCGATTACTCACCTGTTGTGCCATCTGTCAGTTCTCGCGCGATGTCGAGGTGCCCGGCGTGACGCGAGTATTCCTGCAGGACGTAAACGAGGATCCACGCCAGCGTCGGCCGCGGCTGTGGGTCGTTGTCGCTGAACCGGCCGCCAGGGACGCTGATGTCGGTCAGCTCGGCCGCGGAGGCAATGGCCCGGGTCTGCTCGCCGGCGGCGTGGAGCGCGGCGATGAGGTCGGCGGCGGTGTCGCCGGGCGCGGCGTGCCAGCGCCCGGCCTGATCTTCGTCGCCCCGCGGATCGGAAACCTGCTCGGCGCGGAATCCCCACCGCAGCCACCGCCGCTCCATGTAGACGAGGTGCTTGAGCAGTTCCAGCGGAGTCCAGCCAGACGGCAGCCGGCTGTCCCGTAGCTCGGCATCGGTCAGGCCCTCGATCTTGCGGGTGATGACCGACCGGTAATAGTCGAGGAAACCCAGCAGCAGCTCTTTCGGGTCGTCGAGCTGGCGGCCGGGCTTGTGCACGACGGTGGTCACGCTGCCCTCCTTCACGCCAGGGGTTAGCCTACGGCCAGCCACTCCTCGACGTCGTCGGCCGCGCGGGGCAGGCCCGCGGTCGGCAGCCGGCAGTCTGCGACAAATGATCAGTACGGGTCGTGATCAACGAGCGTTGCCTCGCGCGGGTCGGCCGGCCCGCATCCGGTCGGGGGGGCTGATCCCCGCGGACAGGTCGACGCCGTGTGTGGCGGCATGACGCTGGACGATGTCGGTGGCAAGCAGCGCGAGCCGGTGGCGGTTGGTGCCGCTGAGACCATCGGTCAGGGCACGCACCTGGGCGGCGGCCTCGCCAGTGAACGCCTGGGCCAGCTCGCGGCCTTCGGCGGTGAGCAGGACGCGGAACGACCGGCCGTCCTCGGGGACTTCGGCCCGGCGCACGAGGCCGCGCCGCTCGGCCCGGTCGATCAGCCCGGTGGTACTGGACTTGTCCAGGTCCAGGAGGCGTCCCAGCTGCGCCATGCTCGGCTCCCGGTCGCGCAGCACACCGAGCAGCCGGCCCTGCAGGACCGACATGTCGAAGCGGGCAGCGGTCTGAGCCATGACCGCCTGGACGAGCGCGGAGAGCTGTACCAGCCCGTCAACGACCCCCAAGTCGTCGCGCCGGCGTGCCGGGTGGGGCGAGTCTGCGTTCACGCGCAGCATTCTAGGTCTTGCGTTAGTACGTGGCATTAACTAGATTGTACGTGACACGTACTAATTGGAAGGAGCCCCACGATGAGGTCTCAAGTTTCAGCTGCAGGCCCCGGCCATGCCTGGCCGGCCGCGGCGGGTGAGCTCACGCCGCGCCGCCGTGCGATCGCCCTCGGCATTTGCTGCGTGAGCGTGCTGCTGGTCGGCATAGACATGACCGCGGTCAACGTCGCGCTCCCGTCGATCGGCCGGGACTTCCACACCGATGCGTCCGGGCTGTCATGGACGATCGACGCCTACACCCTGGTCCTCGCCGCGTTCCTGATGTTCTCCGCGTCGGCGGCCGACCGGTTCGGCCGCAAGCGGGTCTTCCGGATCGGCCTCGTCACCTTCGTCGCCGGGTCGGCGCTGTGCGCCGTGGCACCCGGCCTGGGGTGGCTGGTCGGGTTCCGGATGCTCCAGGCACTGGGCGGGTCAATGCTCAACCCGGTCGCCATGGCGATCATCAGCCACCTCTACCCCGACCGTGCGCAGCGGGCCAAGGCCATCGGCGTGTGGGCCGGGGTGACGGGGCTCGCCCTCGCCCTGGGGCCGGTCGTCGGCGGTGCCCTGGTCAGCTCGCCGCTCGGCTGGCGGTGGATCTTCGTCATCAACGTCCCGATCGGCCTGGCCGCGGTCCTGGCCGCCCGCGGCGTTCTGCCCGAATCCAGGGCCGAGCACCCCCGCCGGTTCGACCCGGCCGGCCAGGTGCTGGTCGCTGCCGCCCTGGCCAGCCTCACCTACGGGATCATCGAAGGGCCCCGGTTCGGCTGGTCATCACCGGTGATCGTGGCCGGGTTCGCCGTCACCGTGGCGTCGCTGGCCGGCATCGTGTGGTACGAGCCCCGCCGCAGCCAGCCGCTGCTGGAGCTGCGGTTCTTCCGCAGCGTTCCCTTCTCCGGTGCCAACGTAATCGCCGTCGTCGCCTTCGCCGCACTCGGATCGTTCCTGTACCTGAACAGCATCTACCTCCAGGAAGCCCGCGGCTTCAGCGCGCTCGACACCGGACTGCTCACCTTGCCCCTCGCTGTGGTCAGCGTGATCTGGGGACCGCTCAACGGCCGGGTCCTCGCCCGCCACGGATCCCGGCCATCGCTCGTGCTCGCGGGGCTTGCTCTCACAGTGGCCGGTGTCATCTTGTCGACCGTGACGACCAGCACGATGATCGTGGTGCTGCTGGTCGCCTACGCGGCCATGGGACTGGGGAATTCTGCGGTTAGCGCCCCCATCACGCACACCGCGGTGGCCGGCATGCCTCCCGCACAGGCCGGTGTCGCCGCCGGGGTCAGCTCCACCACCCGGCAGGTGGGCCAGACCGTTGGCGTCGCGGTCGCCGGCGTGACCATCGCCGCCGTGCCCGCTGGCCACACCCAGCAGCTCGCCGCGGCCACCCACATCGGCTGGTGGCTCATCGCCGCCTACGGTCTCACGATCCTCGTCCTCGGCATCCTCAGCACCACCGCCAGGGCCAAGGCCACCGCCGAGTACGCGGTGCAGGCGGCCTAGCGTCCCAGGCCCCCTCAGCGCCTGGGACGGCGCCCGCATTGCCCACCACCCCAGGGTTAAACCGCAGCAGCGGAGGTAGGGAGCGTCAAACGGCGGGGGTAGGGACCGTCAGCTGAATCCATAACAACGGGGGTGCCCGCATGATGATTTCCACTGCCGAGGGACGGAGATGATAACCGGGCTGCCGGCCTGGGCTGAGCCCCTGGTGGAGGCCTCGCAGAAGGCGGGTGAGGACGCCGCCGCGGCGCTGCGGCTCGCTGAGGAGTTCGGCCGGATGCTGCCCCAGCCGGGGAGCGGGGATACCGCGGCACGCTGGGCGGTGCTGGCCGCTGTCAGCCGGGAGAGCCTGACGGTCGGCCGGGTGCTGGAAGCTCACAGCGATGCCCTCGCGATCCTGGCCGAGGCGGGCGAGCCGACGCCGGCCGGAACGTGGGGGGTGTTCGCGGCGGAGGCGGCACCGCACCGGCTAGAGGCGTTTGAGCGTGGGGGACGCGTAGCTTTGAATGGGGTCAAGCCGTGGTGTTCACTGGCCGGACAGCTTGATGCCGCCTTGATCACCGCCCACGCCGGCCCGAACCGCCAGCTTTTCCGGGTGGCGCTGCAGCACCCGTCGGTGACCTTCGAGCCGGCCGATGGCTGGGTCGCCCGCGGCCTGCGGACCGTTACCAGCGCCGCCGTCCACCTCGATGGGACCCCAGCGGTGCCAGTGGGCCCGCCCGGCTGGTATCTGGCCAGACCGGGTTTTGCCTGGGGTGGCATGGGGGTGGCTGCATGCTGGCACGGCGGTGCCACCGGCCTTCAGGCCACGCTTGTTGCGAGGTCGGCAGGGCGCTCCGGCGAACTTTCTGCGCTGCACGTGGGGCTGGTCGATGCCACGCTGCACGCATCTGAGGGTGTGCTTGCCCGCGCGGCGGCGCAGATCGATGACGGAAAGGCCAAGGGCCCGGCAGGGGAGGACTTGGCCCTGCGGGTGCGGGCCGTGGTGGCCGACGCGGCCGAGCGGACCTTGCGCCAGGTCGGCCATGCGCTGGGCCCGGCCCCGCTGGCGTTCGACGAACAGCATGCGCGGCGGGTAGCCGACCTTGAGCTGTATCTGCGCCAGCACCATGCCGAACGGGACCTGGCCCGGCTCGGAGAGCTCACGCTGGCGCGGCTTCGGCAGGAGCCGCGGCGTTGATCCGCCGCCTGGCGGTCATCGTCCCGGCCGCGAACGAGGAGCAGAACATCGCGGCGTGCCTCGCCAGCATCGCCGCGGCGCGCGCGGACCTGGCGCGGAGCCGGACGGCCGCTGTGCAGGTGCAGGTTTTCGTGGTCCTAGACGACTGCCAGGACCAGACAGCCGCCATCGCCGTTCGCTTTCCAGGGGTGCGGCCGGTCACGATCCGCGCGGGCCGGGTCGGTGCCGCCAGGCACGCCGGGGCGCTGGCGGCGATTGGGAGCGCCCCGCCTGCCCGCGAATTGTGGCTGGCCAACACCGACGCCGACTGCGCCGTGCCCCGTGACTGGCTCTCCTTCATGGTCGCCGAATCCCGCCGCGACACCCAGGTCATGCTGGGGACGGTCCTGCCCGGACCGGGCATCTCCGCAGCCCTGAAAGTGGCCTGGATGAGCAGGCATCATCTGCGGGAGGGCCATCCGCACATCCACGGCGCCAACTTCGGGATCCGCGCTGACACCTACCTGACGCTCGGCGGATGGCAGCCGCTTACCCTGGGGGAGGACGCCGACCTGGCAGGGCGCGCCGCCGCGGCCGGCCATCTGCGGATCATCCGGACGGCTTCCATCCCCGTGATCACCAGCAGCCGCACCGCAGCCCGGGCACCTGGTGGCTTTGCCAGCTACCTGACCGCCCTGGAAGTGCCGCAGCAGGGTGCCCCGCAGCTGAGCCGGGCGATGTGAACCCGATAGATGCGCCCGGGACCCGCGAAGACGCCTGGCGGGCGTGGCCGGGCCTGGCGCAGCTGCAGCCCGGCCACCTGGGCAGCCCTGCCAGCGTTGTGGTGCTCGCGGCGCATCCCGACGACGAGGTCCTTGGCGCCGGGGGAATCCTCTGCATGCTGGCCTCCGTCGGCATCCGGATCCGGCTGGTGGCGGTGACCGACGGCGAGGCCTCGCACCGCGGCCGGGCCGATCCGGGCGAACTGATCACGCGCCGCTGCGCCGAACGTGCCGCCGCGTTGCGTGAGCTTGGCGCCAGCGCAGCCGAGGTGGTCCGGCTCCGCCTGCCCGACTCCCGGCTGGACCGCTCTGAAACGGAGCTCACCACGCTCTTGTGCCAGCTGGCGGCGGGCTTCGATGTCTGCCTGGCGCCGTGGGAGAACGACGTGCACGCTGACCACGAAGCGGTCGGCCGCGCCGCCGCGCGAGCATGCCCGCGTCTGTTCTTCTACCCGCTATGGATGTGGCACTGGGCCCGCCCCGGCGACCCGCGGGTGCCCTGGGCACAGGCCATCCGGGTCTCGCTGCCCGCCGTGGCCGCCGAGCGCAAGCGGGCGGCCATCGGCTGCTTCGCTAGCCAGCTGGAGAACAGGGCAGACGAGCTAGGTCCGGTGCTAGCGCCAGACTTCGTTGCCCATTTCGCTCGCGACTTCGAATTGCTGTTCACCACGGAGCGTCGATGACCCTCTGCGCCAGCTACTTCGACGGCATGTACGCCGACTCAGCCGACCCGTGGGGGTTCACCAGCCGCTGGTACGAGGCGCGCAAGTACGCCATCACCATGTCCATGCTGCCCAAGGCGCGCTACCGGGACGCGTTCGAGCCCGGCTGCTCGATCGGCGTGCTGTCAGATCTCCTGGCGCCCCGCTGCGGGTCTCTGCTGTGCTGCGATATCGCCCCGGCCGCGGTAAAAGCGGCCGCGGAACGCACCGTCGCCCATGGCCACGTCGAGGTCCAGCAGCGCACCCTCCCCGGGGACTGGCCGGAGGGCCAGTTCGACCTCATCGTGCTGTCGGAGATCCTCTACTACTTCGCCGGATCCGACCTTGGCCAGGTCCTCGACCACGCCGTAGCAGCACTGCGCCCCGGCGCCACGCTGCTCGCCGTGCACTGGCGGCACCCGGTGGCCGAATACCCGCGCAGCGGCGACGACGTACACGCGGCACTGGCGGCACGGCCGGAACTGGCGCGGCTGGCTCAGCACACCGAGCCGGATTTCATCGCCGAGGCTTACCTGGCCGGCCAGGGACAGCCGGTGTCGGTCGCGGCCGCTGAAGGACTGTGTTAGGTCCGCTCGGCCTGGGTAGGGGCGGCATCTCAGTTGTATCTCAGGGAGACCAACATGACCAAGATCGTTCATAGCCAGCATGCGCGCTGGCAAGACGCCAGAAGCTGGGCGGAGGGCGCCCTCGCGCGGGCGCACGCCCCGCAGTCACCGCAGGGCCTGCTCGGCATCTATCTCAACGATCACCTGGCGGGCGCGACCGGCGGGGTGGAACTGGCGCGCCGGATGGCGGGCTCGCACCCCGATCCCGGTCAGCGGGCGACGCTCAAGCGCCTGGCGGCAGACATCAGCCAAGACCGGCGGGCGCTGCTCGACCTGATGGCCTTGCTCGGACTGCCGGTCCGTCACTACAAGCTCCGCGCCGCCTGGGCCGCCGAGAAGGCGGCCCGGCTGAAGCTGAACGGCAGCTTGCTCAGCCGGTCGCCGCTGAGCAACCTGGAAGAGCTGGAGATGCTGCGACTAGGGGTGGAGGGCAAGGCCGCCGGCTGGCGCACCTTGCGCGAGCTGGCCGACGCCGACAGCCGCCTGAACCGTGACCTGCTCGGTGACCTCATGGCCAGAGCGCGAGAGCAGGCCAGCCTGCTCGAGGAACTCCGGGTCCGGGCAGCGGCCGGTCTGGTCAAGGCCGAGCCAGGCACTCCCTGACCGGGGCCATCACCTACCTCGGCTGTGCCCGCTACCACCACGACTGGCCGTTCGGCCCGAAACAGGTCCGCGAGGCCTTCCTGCAGGCCCAGCAGGAGCACCCGGACCAGGTCGCGTGGCCGGACGCGGCACAGCGGAGTGCCACACCGGAGGCACCGCGGGTCTTGCTGGTCGCGGACCGCCGGTGAGCCAGGACGGCCTTGGCGGCACCCGGCCCGCCCGGATGGCCGCGCCCAGCATGCTGCGCATCTGGCGGTGCAGCCCGCGCCGCTCCTGGGCGGTCAGGCTCCGGGCCGGCCGGCGCGGCTGAATGCCTGCCCGCCACAGCATCTCGTCGGCGAGGAGGTTCCCCAGCCCAGCGATGGCCTTTGGGTCGATCAGGACGGCCTTAATGGCCGCGCAGCGGCCTCGCGTGCCGCCCCGCCGGCTGGTTATCCGGTCACCGATCTCCTGCTGGCGGGGTGACAGGTCAGTCAGTTTTGGCAGCCGTATCTGGACCTTCATCCTCCGTATTTGAGAACGTCCCTCAGTGACATCACACTGGCCAGAACAGTCCTGAATTGTCTACGTGCCGGTCGGGCTTGAATCGCGCCCGAGCGCAAATACTTAGGGTTCGCGGATTGGGCCACATAGCGCCGTAGCCTCCGGAGCGAATCCGGCAAGCACAGGAAGGCGAGCGCATGAAGAAGCAGGGAGGAGGCCAATGACGATCCTCAGGGCGGCCGCGGTCCCGCGCCTGTCCGCGGCGGCGGCGTGGAGACGATCCCGCTGATCACACGCCAGAGCGCATAGGAGGAGAACCGGATCACGACGGGGATCAGCATCTATCCGGCAGGCACCGGGGCCCCGATGCACCTGCACAATTGCGACCAGCACGTAACGCCGCTGGATGGCGTGGGCGAGGCGGAAATCGCGCAACGTCACCCCCCTTGAGCCGCCGGAAACACCTATGTCGCGGCCGGAATTGAGCACACCTTCCGTGATACCGGCGATACGCCGATGAAGATTCTCTGGGTTTACAGCTCGGCCTATGTCACGCGCATATTCGCGGCCACGGGAGACGGTGGAACATCTGTCCGCCGCCGACCAGCTGGTCCGGGACGGCTGACCTGCGCGTCCGGGCTTGGTCTGGCAAAGACGACACGATCCGGATCCTGCTCCGCCCTGCCGGTAAGCCGGCGCTCCGCCGGCCCGCGGCGTCCTGCCGTTACCGCGGCGTCCTGCCGTTACCTCGGCGTCCTGCCGTTACCTCGGCGGCGATCCGGGCCGTGCTGGCCGCCGACGCCTTTACGCGCGCTTTACTTTCGGCTGATCGAGCGTCTCTTCCGATATTCGCTGGTAAGTCCTAGACTTATGCAGCTTTAAGGCCAGATTGGCTGCGTCGTTATGAGATTAGCCGCGTCGGTATACGTGTGCCTGGGCCGACCTGGGCGCGCGGTGCGGCCGTTCGAGCAACGGCGGCGAAGTGGAGGACTCGGGATGAGAGGTTCTCGCGCACTGATACTGGTTCGCGGCGCGGTGGTGACCGCGATCGCGGCGCTCGCGGCGGCCAGCGCTGCGGTGGCTCCGGCGTCCGTCGCCGCGGCGGGTCCGGCGGCCGCCGCCGTCCATGTGTTCCCGTTTGCGACCGGGCACATCGTGGCGGCCGGCGGGATGAAGCAGGCACCGACCACGGCGCAATGTGAGACGGATTTCGGCATCGCCTGCTACCAGCCCTTCCAGTTCCAGCGGGCCTATGACCTGGCCCCGCTGTTCTCCAGGGGGATCGAGGGCCAAGGCGAGACGATCGTCATCGTCGACGCCTTCGGCTCCCCGTCCATCGCCTCCGACCTGCAGACCTTCGACTCGCAGGAGGGCCTGCCCAACCCGCCCTCCTTCCGGGTGATCACCCCTGAGGGCCCGGTCACCACCAACCCCTCGAACTGCACGTCCACGTACAGCCCGACCGGCCCTGATCTGTGCTCCGACTACTACGGCTGGACCGACGAGACAAGCCTCGACGTCGAGTGGTCGCATGTGATGGCCCCGAAGGCCAACATCCTTCTGGTCGAGACCCCGATGACGGAGACCGAGGGCATCTACGGGCTCCCGCAGATGGTGGCGGCCGAGAACTACGTGATCAACCACCATCTCGGTGACGTGATCACCCAGAGCTTCGGCGCCACCGAGCAGACCTTCACCAGCCCGCGCCAGATTTACTCGCTGCGCTCCGCGTACGTGAACGCAGCGCAGCACGGCGTGACCGTCCTGGCGGCGAGCGGTGACCAGGGCTCAACCGACTACTTCTGCGACCCGAGCTCGGGTTGCGCGAACCCGAACAATGCGACCTGCTGTGAATCGACCAGGGCGATCGACTGGCCCTCGTCGGACCCGCTGGTCACGGCGGTCGGCGGCACCCAGCTGCACCTCAACGCTGCGGGCGAGCGGACCGCGCCGGACAGCGTCTGGAACGACCTCAGCTCCACGGTCGGCGTGACAGGGCCGGTCTACACGTGGGGGGCGGGTGGTGGAGGCCACTCCACGGTCTTCGCGCGCCCGCGGTTCCAGAACGGGGTGGCAGGCATCGTCGGCAACAGCCGGGGCACGCCTGACATCGCGATGAGTGCCGCGGTCAACGGGGCGGTCGACTTCTACGACACCACCGACCCGTCGGTCGCCGGCTGGGGGATCGTGGGCGGGACCAGCGAAGCCTCCCCGCTCTTCTCCGGCATCGTGGCTCTGGCCGACCAGGTGGCAGGGCACAGCCTTGGCTACCTGAACCCGGCCCTGTACGCCATGGCCCAGAGCAGAGTGCCGGACGGGATCGTGCCGATCTCCCACGGCAACAACACCTTCACGTTCTGCATCGCCGCTGACGTGGAGAGCGACGCTTCCTGCCCCTCGAGCTCGGATCTCGTGACCGTCCCCGGCTTCAACGCCAACGGTTACTACAACGACGCGACCGGGTGGGGCACCGTGAACGCTGCCTCGTTCGTTCCGGCGCTGGCCCGCTTCGCAGGATAGATGGAGCTAAATCCCGACCGGCCGTGACCGGTCGGGGGAGGGAGGGGCGGCGGGCGGGCGCCCC
>Ga0208725_1000072_pt1 | contig 21598 bp, 20 predicted proteins | sample MicForSoSWNH13_O_FD_188004 | JGI IMG/M metagenome (GOLD analysis project Ga0208725, IMG submission 188004) | Forest soil microbial communities from Harvard Forest Long Term Ecological Research site in Petersham, Massachusetts, USA - MetaG HF011... | ecosystem: Environmental > Terrestrial > Soil... | reverse complement strand
AGGAGAACGTCATGCCCATGCAGCCCAAGCCGATGACGCCGACCTCGGGTCCGTTGCTGCCCAGCGTGGTGGTTCGCATGCCGTTCAGTCTTCCGTACCGCTCCGCGCATGCTTGAGGGGAGCTTCGACATCGTCGTAGACGCGGGCCGCGGCCAGCAGCCCGTCCGGGCCACGCTCGTAGACGGCGATGCCGGCCTGGGGCGGCAGGTCGTGGCTGCCCCAGCGGACGCAGTTGTATTCCAGGGCACAGCGCACCCCGTCGTCGGTGACGGCACAGTCCTGCAGGCGGATTCCGCCGCCAGCGCTGAAGCAGTCGGTGAAGAAGGATCGCAGCTCACCGGGGCCGCGGTGGGTGTACTCCGGGCCGAACGGCCCGCGGAAGTAGCCCTCCGGCTCGAAAGTGCTCACGACCGCGTCGGCGTCACCGGCGTCGAGCGCGGCCTGGTAGCGGCCGACGACATCACCCGGGCGGACCGGCCCGGGCTCGAGGACGGGAGGCCTGAGGTGGCGCCGCCCGTCGACCGGCCATTGGGTGCAGTAGGTGCGGAACACCACCGACCGGTCGTCGGGCGACTCCGCGACGACGGCTACCGGCCAGGACAGTTCGCGCCCGTCCCCCTCCAAATGCAACAGGAACTCAACCACGGCCCGCCCGCCGACGGCGGTGGAGGCCACGGTCTCGGCACGGGCATGCCGCTCGGTCATGAACTCTTTGTTGTTCCTGACGAACTGCCGTAGCTGCCTGTGGCCGCGGACCTCGCCCGCGCGCGGGTCGTAGATGACCACCTCACCGGGCCACGCCTTCTCCAGCGAGCGGGCATCACCGGTGTTCAGTGCGTTGAAGAACTGCGCGACCGGATCGGCCTGGCCTGCGGCGCGCGTCTGCTCCCGCGCCAGCTCCACCGCGCTGACGAAGTCCGGATACCACGGCATCTCAACCTCGCCCTCTCTCCGCCAAGTCATTCTCCAGGGTAAGGACCAGCGATGTCATCAGCACGACACGCCCACCTGATGCGGGATCGTCACATCGCTGCCGAGCCGCGCTCTCATTGACTTCTCATTGCGCAAAGTTTTTCATTGAGCAATCTTGCGCACTGAGCAATGAGACTCTACGGTGGGTCTCATGGACAGCACCACACAGACCGCGGGCGAGGGCCTGCGGGAGCGCAAGAAGCTGGCGACCAAGCAGGCGCTGGCCCTGGCCGCGGTGCGGCTCGCGGTCGAGCGCGGCCTGGAAAACGTTCGGGTGGAGGACATCACCGACGCGGTGAACGTCTCCCGCCGGACCTTCACCAACTACTTCTCGTGCAAGGAAGAGGCGATCGCCTCACTGAGCGCCGGGCGGTTCGCCCGCGCAGTCCAGGCCCTGCGGGACCGGCCGGCCGGCGAGGCGGTAGCCGATTCGCTGGCCGAGGTGTTCGCCGCCCAGCACGAGGCCGCAGCCCAGCTGGACCCCGAGCGGGTCGCGCCGATCCGGATGATGATGACCTCTCCCGCGCTGCAAGGCGAGGCTCTCAGGACCATGGTCGCGGCCGAAGGGCCGCTGGCCAAGGCGATCGCCGACCGGACCGGCGCCGACCCGCTGGGGGACTTGCACCCGCACGTGCTCGCGGCCGCGGTCATGGCCGCGGTCCGGACCGCCACCGAACACTGGACGACCAGCAACGCCCCGCTGCCGGATCTGATCCGCCAGGCCGTCCGGCAGGTCGCCGCGCCCCGAGCTGCCGATAACCAGCCATCCATAACAACCAGCCACCGATAAGGAGAACGTCATGTTCGCGCTGCTCAAAGATGTCCCAGTGATCAACCACCCGGTGTTCCGGATCGTGCTCGGCGCCGCGCTCATCGCGCTCGCCGTGGCACTCCTGCACGACAGCATCATCCTCATCGCGATCGGCGCCCTGATCCTGGTCATGGGCCTGGTCCACGCCGCCCGCGCCCTGACCGCGCACACCAGCAAAGGACAGCCCCGATGACCACCGCCATCGTGCCCGGCCCCCGGCCCGCCACCATCACCAACGCCCAGAACGACACCAGCGGCAGCCCGGCCGCCGAGCCCGCCGAGCGCGGCCGGCCCGGGCCGCCGAAGCCCTCAGGCCGGGCCGCCCTGGCCGGCCTGGCCAGCGTGGCAATCAACTTCGTCGCCCCGCTGCTGGCCTACCACCTGATCCGCCCGCACACCGGGAGCTCCGCGATGGCACTGGCCCTGTCCGGCGCCATCCCGGTCATCTACACGCTGGCCATCCTGGCCGTCCGGCGCAAGCTCAGCGCCCTGGGCGTGATCTGCGTGGCCCTGTTCGCCGTCGGCGTGCTGATCTCGTGGATCTCCGGCGGCAACACCCTGGCCATGGAACTGCAAGACCCGGCGCTGTTCGGCGCGTTCGGCGTCGCCTGCCTGGTCTCCATCGCCGTCGGCCACCCGCTGCACCAGGTCATCCTGCGCGCCATGGGCCGCAGCAACTCCCGCTACACCGAAGTCGCCGACCGCGCCGCCGCCAGCGGGACCTCGATGGTGTCCACCGCCATCATCGGGCTGGCGTTCCTGGCCCACGCCGTCGCGGTCACCGTGCTGGCGCTGACCCAGACCACCAGCACGTTCCTGGCCCTGCAAAACCCGGTCGGCCTGCCGTTCCTCGGCCTGGGCATCCTCGGCCTGTTCATCTACGCCACCCGGCAGCAAACCCGCCAGCGCGCCGCCGCCACCACCCCGCCAGCGTGCGACAGCCAGGCCGGCGAGGACCAGGCAGCAGGTGCGTCATGACCACCGGCGCCACCAGCACGCTGATCCGCGGCGCCCGGGTCTTCGACGGAGAGCGGCTGCGGCCGGCCAGCGATGTCCTGCTGGCCGGCCGCAGCATCGCCGGCCTGAGCGAAGGCCTGGAAGTCCCGGCCGGCGCAGAGGTCATCGACGGCCGCGGTGCGACTCTGCTGCCCGGCCTGATCGACTGCCACGTGCACGCCAGCGACGCCGCCGCCCTCAGCCAGGCACTGATCTTCGGTGTCACCACCGAACTGGACATGTTCAGCGGCCCGGGCCTCGCCGCGCAGCGGCGGACACTCGCAGCCGGGCGCGACGACGTCGCGGACATCCGTACCTCCGTCCAGGGCGCTACCCCTACCGGCGGCACCCTGGCCCGGTTCTCGCCGGGCCTGCCCACGGTGGCCGGCCCGCGGGATGCGGCGGCGTTCGTGTCGGCGCAGGTGGCTCACGGCGCGGACTACCTCAAGATCTACCTGGAAGACTCCGCCTGGTACGGCAGTCCCGCCCTGTCCGCCGACACCATCTGCGCCCTGGTCACGGCCGCACACGACCACGGCCTGCTGGCCGTCGCCCACGCCGACAGCGCCGCCATGGCCCACGTGTTCATCCAGGCCGGCGGCGACGGCCTGGCCCACGCGCTGGGCGACCTCGACCTCACCCCGGCCTTCCTGGCTGACTTGCAGCGCCGCCCGGCGTTCGTGATCGCCACCTTGCGCGCCACCGCGGTCCTGTCCACTGCACACGCCCGGCAGATCGAGGCAGACCAGTACCGGCTCGCACGTCACCCGCGCCTGGGCCCGTTCCTCGACGAGCCCACCCGGGCTGCCTTCACCCGGCCGGGCCTGCTGGCAGCCGCCCGCGCCCGCGGCGCGGCCGCGGCATGCGCGCGCGGACGGCTCGACTACGACGGCGCACGGCGCAGCGTCACGGCACTGCACCAGGCCGGCATAGCGGTGCTCGCCGGTACCGACACGAACTACCCCGGTCCCGAGGGCGAAAGCAACGCCATCCTGGCCGCCTACGCCGGGCACGGCATCGCGCTGCACCACGAACTCGAGCTGCTGACCCGGGCCGGGCTGTCCCCCGCCGCAGCGCTGGCCGCGGCCACATCCGTCCCGGCCCGGATCTTCGGGCTGGCCGACCGGGGCCGCATCGCCCCCGGGCTGCGCGCCGACCTCCTGCTGGTCGACGGCGACCCGTGCGCCGACATCACCGCGACCCGCAACATCACCGAGATCTGGCGCAACGGCACCCGGCTGCACCGCCAGCCGCAGCCAGCCCCGGGCAGCGCGATGACGCCGGCACCCGCGGCGGCCACACGGGCATGAAGCCACCAGCCCGCAGCGGTGACAGGATGAGCAGATGAACGGTACGGGCTTGGTCCGCCAGCCCAGCAGCAGGCTGGCCGAAGGCATCGTCACCCACATCAGCCGTACCCCGGTGGATATAGCGCTGGCTCGCGCACAGCACGCGGCGTATGTCGGCGCGCTGACGGACAGCGGCTGGAGGATCGAGCAGGCGCCCGCCGCCGATGACTGCCCGGACTCGGTCTTCATCGAGGACACGGTTGTGGTCTGCGAGGACCTGGCGGTACTGACCCGCCCGGGCGCGCCGGCCCGCCGGGCGGAGGTCGCCGGTGTCGCGCAGGCCGTCCAGTCGCTCGGCCTGCGCACGGCGCGCATCCAGGAGCCCGGAACTCTGGAGGGCGGTGATGTGCTGCAGGTCGGGCACACGGTCTACGTGGGGCGTGGCGAGCGGACCAATGGCGACGGCATCCGCCAGCTGCGCTCCCTGCTGGCACCGCTGGGCCGCACGGTGATCGCCGTACCGCTGGGAGACGTCCTGCACCTGAAGTCCGCGGTGACCGCCTTGCCGGACGGCACGTTCCTGCTGCTGCCCGGGCTGGTGCCGGCCGAGTTGTTCCCGGCGGTGCGCCCGGTCACCGAAGAAGGCGGCAGTCACGTCGTGCCGATCGGCGGCGACCGGGTACTGATCGCCGCGTCCGCGCCCGGCACCGCCGGCATGCTGGACAGCCTCGGCTTCACACCGGTCGTCGTGGACATCAGCGAGTTCGAGAAACTCGAGGGCTGTGTCACCTGCCTGAGCGTGCTGCGATAGCACGCAGCGATGGCGCGGCTGCGCCGCGGCCGTAGGTCAGCCTGGCTGTGCCGTGACAGTGCGCAGCAGTTCGAGAGCGTTGCCACCGAGGATCTTGCCGGTGTCGGTGCCGCTGAGGCCGCGGTCGGCCAGCAGCCCGGGCAGCACTGCGAATTCCGGGTAGCTGGCCAGGACGGGCCGGTAGTTGGCGTCCATGTCGGTCCCGACGGCGACGTGGCCGGTGCCCACCAGCTCGGCCAGGCGGGCGATCTCATCGGCGAAATCGGCCAGGCTCGTGCTGGTGACCCCCGATGGCCAGGCTCCGATCAGCCCGCCGGCGTCAGCCACGGCCCGGGCGTGGGCGGGACTGAGCAGCCGCGCATGGTGGCGGTCGGCGTGGTCCAGATGACTGTGCGAGACCATGACGGGCTGGCCAGAGGCTTCCAGCACGCCCACGGTCGTGGCGAGGGTGGCGTGGGCACAGTCGATGATCATGCCGAGCCGGTTGCATTCGGCCACGACCTCGCGCCCGAATCCGGTCAGCCCGCCGTGGACCGGCTCCTCGGTCTGCACATCGCCGATCTGGTTGACCCGGTAGTGCACCAGGGTCAGCGACGACGCGCCGAGGGCTCGCGCTTCGGTCAGCGCCTCCAGCCTGTCCTCGAGGAAGTCACCGCCTTCACAGCCGAGCAGCACGGCGATCTGCCCGCTGGCCCAGGCGCTCTCGATGACCGCCGGGGTCACGGCGACCTCCACGCCGAGCCCGGCGAGGATCTGGCCAATCCCGGCCAGCTGACGGCGGTGATCGGCATATGCCTCGCCCGGCTCGAACGGGCGGACGGCCCGCAGCCCCCGCACTGGGTCGGGTCCCAGGACCCGAAGATCGGCCACCGTCGACAGCGTGACCGCGGCCAGCCCCGCGTCCCGGGCCGCGGACAACGCCGCCGCCACGTCCGGGCCGCCGAGCATGCCGACGAGCGGGTCACCGGCGTCCAGGCCAGCCAGGAAACAGCGGCCCGGATGGGCATGCACGTCAATCCACGGCGTCCCCGTCGCTGCCATGGCAGCTGACTATAAGAACCAGGCCCCGCGGCGGCAACCCGCAGGCGTTGACATTCAGATAATGACGTTATTAAAGTAATAATGCTATGTCACCGCGACTGAACAGGGCCGAGCAGACCGAGCGCAACCGCGCGCTGCTGCTCGCGGCTGCCCGGAAGGTGTTCCTGGAGCGCGGCTATCACGGTGCTTCGGTGGATCAGATCGCCGACGAGGCGGGCTTCTCCACCGGCGTCGTCTACTCGCAGTTCGGCGGCAAGGCGGACCTGTTCCTGACCCTGCTGGAGGCGAGGATCGAGCAGCGCGCGGCCGGCAACGCGCGCGCGGTCGAGGCCCTGGCGGGCGATGCGGGCATCGCGCGGCTGCTCGAGCACGCGGCCAGCGTGGACCGCGCCGAGCCCGAGTGGGGGCTGCTGGTCATCGAGTTCCGGGTGCATGCCGCGCGCGACCCCAAGCTGGGCCGCCGGTACGCGGCCGTCCACCAGCGCACCCTGGCCGGCATGGAGCGGGCGATCACCGGCCTCTACCAGCGGGCGGGCGAGCCGCCGCCGCTTCCCGCCGCGGACCTGGCGCGCCTGCTGGTCACCCTCGGCGCCGGCGCCCGGCTCGAGGAGGCAGCCGGGGCCGGCTCGTCCCCGATGACGCTGATCGCCGGGCTGCTGGCACGCCTGATCATGCAGCAGCCGGACGCCTTCGCGCGGGCGCCCGGCGGAAAGGAATCCGATGACGGCGATCACCAATGACGCCGTGACCGGCCTGCGCGAGCGTTTCGGCCGGACGCTCGCCAGCCGCCTGCCGCCGCACATCGCCAGGCTGGGCTGGGATGCCCAGCAGCTGGCCGCGCACCAGAGTGAGCAGCTGCGGGCGCTGCTCGCAATCGCGCTGGAGCGCTCCCCGTTCCACGCCCGGCGCCTGACCGGGATCGACGTGGCGCGCTTCGAGCTCGGCCAGCTGGCCGAGCTGCCGGTGATGACCAAGCAGCAGATGATGGCGGGCTTCGATGAGCTGCTCACCGACCGGCGGGTGACCCGGGCGCGGGCCGAGCAGCAGCTGGCGGCCTGCGCGCACGATCCCAGCCTGCTCGACGGCCGGTACGTATGCCTCGCCTCGGGCGGCAGCTCTGGGGTACGCGGCCTATTCGTGCAGACCGCCGAGGAGTACGCCGAGTTCACCGCGTCCGTGCTCAGGCCTGCGATGGCCAGGGTGTTCGCAGCTGGCGGCCCGCCGCGCGGGGGCCTTCCGGTCACGATCGTCGCTGCCGCCTCACCGGTCCACTCCAGTGGCTTTGCCGCCGCGGTCGCCCGCGGCTACCCGGTGCGGATGACCGCCGTCCCGGCGACGCTGCCCGCCGCCGAGATCGTGCGGCGGCTGAACGACGCACAGCCGCTGGTGCTGCTCGCGCACACCTCTACGCTCGCGCTGCTGGCCGGGGAGCAGCGGTCCGGCCGTCTCCGGATCTCGCCCCAGGCGATCACCGCGATGAGCGAGCTGCTCACCGACGAAAACCGGAGCGCGATCCGCGACGCGTTCGGGGTGCCGCCGGTCGACCAGTTCGTCTCGACCGAGGGGCTGGTCGGCCACAGCCAGCCGGGAGGCACGGTGCTCCGGTTCGCCACCGACCTGTGCATTGCCGAGCTCGTCGACGCCAGCAACCGGCCCGTTGCGGACGGCACGGCATCGGCCAAGGTACTCGTGACCAACCTGCACAACCGCACCCAGCCGCTGATCCGCTACGAGCTCAGCGACCGCTTCATCCGCCATCCCGGCGCAGGTGACCCGTACCTGCATGCCGCCGTGGAAGGGCGTGCCGACGACGCCTTCCGGTACGGAGCGGTCACCATCGATCCGCTCATGATCCGCACCGTGATGGTCAAGACGCCGAACGCCGTCGAGTATCAGGTCCGCCAGACCGATCGCGGCATCGATGTGGCGGTCGTTGCCGACGGCGCGCTGGACCACGCCGCGCTCACGTCCGCGCTCGAGCACGGCCTCCGTGCCGCGGGCCTTGACGACCCGTCCGTGCGGGTGCACGAGGTTGCCGGGATCGCCCGCCACCCGCAGACCGGCAAGATCCGGCGCTTTATCGCCCGGTGAGCGTACCCGGAGGCGCGCCATGCCCGACCTGAAGGCCCGCACCCAGGCATTCTGGACCGAGGTGTTCAACGAGCACGACGTCAGCGCGGCTGGCGGCTTCTTCGCGGCGGGATTCGTCAATCGCAACGCACGGCCCGGCACTCCCACCGGCCCCGAAGGCGCCCGGCAGGTCTTCAGCCGCCTGTGGGCCGGATGCTCCGACATGCATTTCGACCTGCAGGAAATGGTGGCCGAAGGCGACAAGGTCGTCTGCATCGGCGTGATGACCGGCACCCACGACGGACCGTTTCACGGCATACCCGCAACGCACCGTTCCACCGCCGCGCGCCACATCCACGTCCTGACCTTCGACGAGACCGGTCTCATCACCGAGCACCTGGCCGTTCGCGACGACGTCACCATTTTCCGGCAGCTCGGCGCCCTGCCCCCGGCCCTGGCCAGCACTGACCCGGCACCGGCCGCCCGGAACCAGAGCGCTCCGGGCGTCGCGTAACGGGCGGTTATCCAGGCGGCGCTCAGGCGGGCGTGTTGAAGAACTCGGCCATCTGGAACAGGCCGGCGGGCAGACCGGAGAGCACCGCGGCGGGCGGCCGGCCGGCCAGGGCGTCGGCGACCTCGGCCGCCGGCGACCCCACGGTGGCCGTCCGGTCGACGGTGAGCGCGGTCGCGCCGCGGCCGCCCAGGTCGAACGTGCCGCCACCGTCGCCGCCCAGCCGCAGCGTCGCCTGCACCGGATCGCCGAACATCGCCGCGACCGCGCCGGCGATGAACACCCCGTACCCGGCCGCGTAGGCGGTCGCGTCACCGTCGGTGGGGTGGTCGGCGCCCCGTGCCAGCAGCACGTCCCGCTCGTGCAGCCAGGAGTCCCAGAAGCCGTGCAGCAGCCGGACGGTCCAGTCCACGGGCCCGTACGGGAGCCAAACGTCGAACCTGCGACCGCGGCGCAGCCGGTCGCGGGTGACAGATAGCAGTTCCTCGGTCGCGGCTACCAGGCGGTCGAGGCTGGCGCCGGGCGGCTCGCCGTCCGACGCGGCCAGCCACTCCCGCGGCGTGGTTCTGGGGTCGAAACCTTCGGCGACGTCGAGCGTGCCGTCACCGGGCTCGGTGGCCACCCCGATCGCGGTGCAGTCGCCCAAGTGGCGTACCACCTCGTGCACGGACCAGCCGGCGCACCGGGTCGGAGCGGCCCAGTCGCCGGCACCGAACACCCGCAACACCGTGACGAACCGCCACCGCTGCGCGGCGAACACGTCGAGCAGGTGCTCTGGATCAAAATCGCACGCTCCCTCGGTCTGCAGCAGCAGCCTGCCCGGCCGCGGGGCAGCGGTGCCGGCGGGCCAGTGGGACGTGGTCAACGGCAGGTGCGTCATGCATTCCACGCTGCCGGGCCCGGCGCGCCCGCGCATCCAGGCGCCACCCTGAGCTTTAGGCTGGGCTACGGTGAGGATTGCCGGGCCGTAGCGCCGGAATTACGCTGAGCGCGCGGTACCTGGTTCCAGCACGGGGCTCTGATGCGGAACGCTCACCCGATGATCCTCGAACGCGACGATGAATTGACGGCGCTCTCCGCGGCCGCAGCGGCCGCCGGAGCGGGCTGCGGCGCCTTCGTGCTGGTCGAAGGGCCTGCCGGGATCGGCAAGACGTCGCTGCTGCGGGCGGCGTGCACCCGTCCTCCCGCGCCTGGCCTGCGGATCCTGACCGCGCGCGGGCTGGCCCTGGAACGTGGCTTCGGCTACGGGATCGCCCGCCAGCTGCTCGAGCCGGCCCGGGCGGGGGCCGGGCCGGGCGAATGGGACGAGCTGCTGGACGGGGCCGCCGGGCTGGCGGCGCGGGTGTTCGGCGGAGCCGAGGCCGGCCCGGTCGGGGACGACGTCGCGCATGCGACGACGCACGGCCTCTACTGGCTGGTGGCGAACCTGGCGACCCGCGATCCGCTGCTGATCGTGGTGGACGACGCGCACTGGGCGGACGAGCCGTCGCTGCGGTGGCTCGCGCACCTGGCCGCCCGCATCGAGAGCTTGCCTATCGCGCTGCTGCTCGCCGCGCGCGATGGCCCTGACCAGCCCGTCATCCTCGATGAACTGCGGGCCAGCCCGGGCTGCACCCCGCTGCGGCTTGGGCCGCTCGGCAGCACGGCGACCGAGGCGCTGCTGCGTGACCGGCTGGGCGGGCGCGCGGACGCGGCGCTGTGCCAGGCGTGCCACGCCAGCACCGGCGGCAACCCGTTCCTGCTGGAGTCGCTGGCCAGCGCCCTGCGCGAGCTCGGCGCCGGGAGCACGGCCGGGGATGTGGAACGCCTCGGCCCGCAGCCGGTCGCCCAGGCGGTGCTGCGGCGGGTCGGCCAGCTCGGCGGCGGCACCGGGCTGCTTACCCGGGCCCTGGCGGTCCTCGGCGGCCCGGCGCCGCTGCGGCACGCCGCCGGGCTGTCCGGCCTGGACCTGGCCGATGCGGCGCGGCTCGCCGACCGGCTGCGCGCCGCCGACGTGCTGGCGCCCGGCTCGACTCTCGAGTTCGCGCACCCGATCGTGCGGGCGGCCATCTACGAGTCGATCCCGCCGGGCGAGCGGTCCCTGGCCCACGCCGCGGCAGCCCAGTTGCTCGCCGGCGACGGCGCCGATGCCGAAAGGGTCGCGCTGCACCTGCTGCACAGCGAGCCGGACGGCAGCCCGCAGGTCACCGCGATGCTGCGTGCGGCCGCCACGGCAGCCAGCGGCCGCGGCGCGCCGGGCACGGCCGCGGACTACCTGCGCCGCGCGCTCGACGAGCCACCCGATCCCGGGACCAGGCCGGCGCTGCTCCTCGAGCTCGGGGTGGCCCTGGCCAGCGACCGCAGCCCCGCCGCCGTGACGGCATTGCGGCAGGCGGTAGAACTGGCCGGGACCACGAGGGACCGCGCATCCGCCGCGCTGCTGGCCGCTCGGGTCCTCGGCATCTGGGGTCACCACGACAGCGTGATCCCGATCTGCCGCGACGCGCTGGCCGCCGGGGACGACCTCGGTTCGGCCGCGGACGGCCTGGAAGCCGAGCTTTTCGCCAGCTCTTTCGTCAGCGCTGCCACCGCCGCAGAGGCGTGGGCGCTGGCAGCGAGCCACCTGGCGGATCCCCATGCGTCCGTGCCTTGGCGCGTCTACGACGCCCTGTTCGTGACCGGCACCGCCCAGCCGGCTGGCGACGCGCTGGCCCGGCTCGCCCCGGTCCTGGCTGACGGCTTGGGCGAGATACCGCCCGACTCACTCACCACGATGTACGTGCTGCTGGTCCTGATCTGGAATGGCGATCTTGGCACCGCCGGCGCCATCTGCGACGCGGTGCTGGCCGCCGCCCGCACCCGGGGATCCATGAGCATGGTCGCTCACGTCAGCTGCCTGCGCTCGATGATCAACCGGCGTCTCGGCAAGCTTGAGGACGCGGCCGCCGACGGCAGGCTGGCCCTCGACTTCAAGCTCGCGACCTCACCGCCGCTGGCCGTCGCCTGGGCCGCGGCCTTCTGCATCGAGGCGCTCACCGACCTGGGCCGCCTCGACGAGGCGGAGGCCGTGGCCCAGATGGCCGCGGAACGTGAGCCGCCCGATGGCTGGATTCACACCGTTCTGTTCGTGCAGGCCCGCGGCGTGCTCCGGCTCGCTCAGCAGCGCCCCGGCGCAGCCCTCGACGACCTGGCCGTGGCCGCAGCCGGCTGGCGCGGCCTGTTCATGGACAATCCGGCGGTGGCGTCCTGGCGCACCGCCGCGGCCGCCGCGCATGCCGCCCTCGGCCAGCCCGAACGGGCAGCGGCACTCGCCAGCGAGCAGCTCGCGCTCGCCCGCCAGGCCGGCAACCCGGCGGTGCTCGGGGTCGCGCTCCGGGCATATGCCGCCACCGCCGGCGGGGACCAGGCCATGGAGTCGCTGTCCGAGGCGGCCGACCTTCTCGACGCCGCCGGCGCCCGGTACGAGCTGGCGGTCACACTCGCCGATCTCGGCGCTCAGCTGCGGCGGGCCGGACGGCGCAGCGACGCCCAGGAACCGCTGCGGCGGGCCCTCGACCTCGCGCAGCGAACCGGTGCGGCACCGCTGGCCGAGCAGGCCCGGCGGGAACTCCTGGCGACCGGGGCCCGGCCCCGGCGCACCGCGGTCACCGGCCCGGACGCGCTGACCAGCGCGGAGCGGCAGGTCGCCGACCTGGCCGCCAGCGGGCTGTCCAACCGGCAGATCGCCCAGCACCTGTTCATCACCCAGGCCACGGTGGAAACGCACCTGCGGCACGCCTTCCGCAAACTCGGCATCGCCGCCCGCGCCGACCTGAAGGCTCAGCTGGCCGGGCGAGAGCCTGGCCGGCGCGAAAACTCGGCCCCGGCGGGCTAACGGCGCTGTACCGTCGCAGAATTGGCACAAGCAGCCATTAGATGGATTTGCGGATGGCTGAACGCCGGGATCGCCGCTGGGTCGCGGAACGCCGGGGAGGGCGACAGATGAGTGGTGAAAGCGAGCAGGGAAGGCGCATCTTCAGTACCGCCTCAAGCCCATTCAAGTCTGATGCCGCCACCTCGAACCTGACTGGGTTCACGCTCATGAACAACCAGGTTGGCGCCGTCATCGGCGAGGTCATGAGGACCGCGCCCAACGTGACAGTGCATTTCCTGCCGTCGATGATCCGGGTGGACGCGGTGGGCCGCATGGATGTGGTCTACGGCGACATCGCCGCGGCGCTGGGCGAGGAACCGGGATTCTTCGACGCCGCGGAGTTCGAGGAGGTCATCTCCACTCACTACGGGCGGATGATCCATGAAGATGACCGGACCATCTTCTTCGCTAATCCCGAGGAGGCCGCGGAGTACGTCGGCTTCGACTTGATCCCGGCGGGGGCGGCGGAGCCCGCAGCGGAGGCTGTTGCCGCCGGTCAACCGGACCCGGTGGTCCGGGGAACTTTTGGTGCGGCGGTCTCCCGCGGCGTGGAGTACGTGAGCGGAGAATCAGTCCCTGGTGCGCAGCGAGGCACCACGGGCGGTTCCACCGGGGGCGGCGGCCATGACGCGGGACCTCCCGGAGGCGGTCCCCCCGGTCGCGGGGGTTCCCCGGCCAGCCGCCACTACCTCAAGGGCCAGTGCGCCGAGACGGTTCCGGTGGGCAGGTCCTTCAGCCTGCTCGTCAGCATTGTCCGGGCCGGGGATCCGGGCAGCGAGCTCGAGCACTTCGACGTGCCGCCGGAAGGCCGGAATGTACTCCTCATCGCGCAGGCCCCGAAGCTCCGGCTGCTCGGCGACGAGCGCCAGACCGTGCACGTGCCCGCCACTGGGGATTCCCGGCCGGTGATGTTTGAGCTGCGTGCCGATGAGCCGGGGCCGCGGCAGGTGTCGGTCACCGCGTGGATCGCGGGCACATGGCTCGGTGAACTGCAAGTCGAGGTTGCCGCGGAAGTTGACACTCCGCTCGGCCCGCACCGCGATGTCCTCGCCGAGGTGACCACGGAGCCCGTCGAAGGCGCGGTGAGCCTGGTGGTGCGCTACGACCCGGTCGCACGGGCGTACCGTTTCGAATTTCGCGACGAGGACAACCCCGACGAGGTTACGAGCAACTTGTCGTACGATCCGGCGCCGATTGTGGAGCGCCTCGTCGCCGACCTCGACGACCTGGCCAAGGGCCGCACCGGCTATTCGGCCGCTCAGACACGTGACTACCTGCTGAATGCGGGCGCTCAGCTGTGGACCGAGCTGATTCCCCCGGGGCTGCGTGAGCAGTTCTGGGACCGGCAGCAGCGGATCCGGCAGCTGACGATCCTGGCCGACAAGGACGCGGTGCCGTGGGAGCTGCTCTACCCCATGGATCCCGGCCGCGATGCCGGATTCCTGGTCGAGCAGTTCCCGGTGACCCGCGGCATCTTCCGGTGGCGCCCGGCCCGGAAGCTGAGCCTGTGGCCGGCCCGGTTTGTGCTTCCCGAAGCCTCCCTCCCCGAAGCCCGGTCTGAGGTTGCGGCCATGCAGCAGCTGCTCGACCCGGGGCATCCGCAAAGCACGGTGATCTCCGCCCTCACCCCGCTCCAGGAGCTGATCGCCAGCGGGAACTTCGGCCTGCTCCACTTCGCCTGCCACAACACCTACAGCCCGGCCGAGGGCCCCTCGATCACGCTGGACCAGGTGAATTTCACGCCAACGTTGCTGACGACGGCCGTCATTAACAAGGTGCTTGCCCGCTCCGCGCCGACCGTCTTCATGAACGCCTGCCGCACCGCTGGTCTCAGCGCGACCTACAACCGGCTCGACGGCTGGGCCAGCCGGTTTCTTGAGGCCGGGGCCGGTGCGTTCATCGGGTCGCTCTGGGCGGTGTCCGATGGGGCAGCTCGCGAGTTCGCCGAGGAATTCTACGGCCAGCTCCGGGCCGGATTCCCGCTCGGGGAAGCCGTGAACCGGGCCCGGCGGGTGGCGGCTGCCCAGGCCGGCGACCCCACCTGGCTCGCATACACCGTGTACGGCAACCCCCGCGCCACGGTCAGCGACCAGCAGGGGACGCCATGAAAGTCACCGACCGGGGCGTGCCTGTCGATGAGCTGATCCGTGTCGTCAAGGACTCCGTCCAGGTCGCGGGTGTCTCGCGCACGTCGCAGAGCAGGGACCTGCAGGTGACGTCTGTCCGGCTGATCCTTGAGGTGGTGGCCAGCAAGACTGCGGGCGGCCGCCTGGATTTCCGCGTGCCGTTCATCGGGATGAGGCTCCGCGTCGGCGGCATGGTCACCAAGAAAGACACCCACACGATTGACATGACGCTGGTGCCGAAGGAGGAACGCGCCGTTCGTGGCGGTGACATCGAGGAAGTCCTGGTGAACGCGATCGAGACGATCCGCGAGGTGATGGCCAGCGCCGCGGCGGGCAAGGATCCCTGGGTTCTCTCGGAGAGCACGATCGACATTTCCTTCGCCATCACGGAAACCGGAACGATCTCGCTCGGGGCCGAGGGGGAGCTGGCCAACGAGGTAACCCAAACCCTCCGCCTCGGGCTGGGCCCCGGCCCCGGCTGACTCCGCCGTCGCGCTATGGCACGTGCAGGATGAGGGCGTCGTCGACTGCCCGCAGATCCTCTGGATCTGAGGTGACCACGTGCAGGTTGCGCTGCCGTGCGCATAGCGCAACCGAGACATCAACAACATCGGCGTGACCCGACCTGCCGCAGAGCAGGCCGACCGCGCGCGCAGCCGGGTCGTCCAGCGGGACGACCTCGGTACGCTCGTCGCTGAGCAGCGCAGCGATGCGCGCCTGCCGCGGTCCGCCGCGCCATGCCTGTGCAACTGCTCCTGCGGGCACCGCAACCTGCCACTCGCGCCGGTCGATCTCCTCCAGCAGAGCCTGCATGCGCCTGCTGCGGCGCTCGATCGCGATGAGAGCACCGGTATCGAAGGTGATCGAGTTCGTCACTCCACCCCGAGCGCCCGGCGAGCCCACGCGTAGTCTTCCTCGCTCGGCTGGCCGTCCTCGGCGCGCATGTCAGCGACCAGGCCGGTGATCGATCTGGTCCGCGCCGACTGCGCCATTGCCTCGGCAATGTAGGCCGAAACGGAGGCTGCCCGGCCCTGGCGCACGGCCTCTCGTGCCTGCTCAGCCAGATCGTCTGGCAAGCTCACTGCCAGCTTTGTAGTCATACCAGAATCATACCGCAGTCATACCGAGGTAGTGAGGCAAGGATTCTGTTCGCTCCGACAAGCTCGTCCCCGGCGCAACTCAGCTTGTCACCTCATCGTGACACGCCGCGTTCCGAGACCATTGGAACCCAGCCGGGGCAGCCCGGGTCGCCGACGCAGGCACCCTCCCGGTCCGGCAGGGTCAGTGGTCGGAGGCCGACGGCGGCGCAGACCCGGAGGGGACGGTGCCGGAGAGGGTCTCATCGGGGGGCGCCGGCACCACTGCCGGTGCTGGCCTGCCGGCGCGGCCCGGGACGATGAAGGCGGCAGCGAAGGCGGCGATGCCGAGCCCGCCCGCAAGGAGGAAGGCCCGGCCAAATCCTGCAGCGAGCGCGGCCGCCGGGGCCGCACCGGTGCGTTCCAGGGCATGGGTGTGCGTGCTGGCGACGGTGGCAAGGACCGCCAGGCCGAGCGAGCCGCCGACCTGGCGCGCCGTGTTGACCAGGCCGGAGGCAAGGCCCGCCTCGGAGCGCCCGACGCCGAACGTGGCCGCTGCTGCCAGCGGGGGAAAGAGCACGCCGAGGGAGAAGGCGATGATGACCCCCGGCCCGAAGACGGCGCTCCAGTAGTGGCTGTCGGGCCCGATGCGGGACAGCCAGAAGAAGCCCCCGGAGGCCAGCGCCGTACCGACGAACAGCAGGGGGCGGACGCCGGTGCGGGGCATGGCCCGTGAGGTGGCCTGGGCCCCGATGATGATGGCGATCCCCATTGGCACGAATGCCACTCCGGCACGCAAGGGTCCGTAGCCGAGCACGTCCTGAACGTAGAGCGACAGGAAATACCACATGGAGAAGAACACGGCGCCGACGAGGAGCATGACGATGTTTGCCCCGGTGACCCCGCGCATCCGGAAGAGACGCAGCGGCATCAGCGGAGCCTTCTCCCGCAGCTGGAGCACAAGGAAGATGGCAAGCAGTGCCACGGCGGCCGCCAGCCAGCTGAGGGTGTGGGCCGATCCCCAGGGATACTGGTCGGTGCCGACGATGGCGTAGGCCAGCGCCGCGAGCCCGGCGGTGACGGTGACCGCGCCGGGAACGTCGAGCCGCTGCCGGGACCCGGTGCCCCGAGCCTCCCCCAGGAAGATGATGGCGACCACCCCGGTCACCAGGCCGATGGGCCCGTTGATGAACAGCACCCACCGCCAGGACAGCTCCGCGGTCAGCACGCCGCCGAGCAGCACGCCGATCGCGCCGCCGGCACCGCCCATTGCGCTCCACAGTCCGAGGGCACGGGCCAGCGGCCGGCCGGAGAAGGTGGTGATGATGATGATCAAGGTGGCGGGGGACAGAAAGGCCCCGCCGATGCCCTGCACGGCCCGGGCCGCGGTCAGCCAGCCGGCCGACTGGGCGAAGCCCCCGATGATGCTGGTCCCGACGAACAGCAGCAGCCCGAACAGGAAGACCCGGCGGCGCCCGAACGAGTCCGCCGCCCGCCCGCCCAGCAGCAAGAAGCCAGCGAAGGTCAGGACGTAGGCGTTCACCACCCACTGCAGGCCCACCGGGGAGTAGTTCAGGTCGCGCCCGATCGACGGCAGGGCGACGTTCACGACCGAAACATCGAGGATCACCATGAACTGGGCGACACAGGCGAGGGCCAGAATCAGCCAGTCAGGGGCGTAGCGGCGCCTCAGCAAGCCCTCGGTGCGGGTGCCGGACGGTTCGTTCATCGACAAGGGACCTCCGCGCAGCAGCAGACGAGCGCGGTAACCGCTCGGCGCAACCTGCTATTCCGGGCGCCCCCGCGGGTGGACACTTCTACCTGCCGTTTCGAGCGATCCCTCCGGAGGTATTCGTGATCGTCGTCACCACTCCCACCGGCCGGATCGGACGCCAGGTTCTCGGCAGCGTCCTCAACAGCGGTAAGCCGGTACGGGTGATCGCACGCGATCCCTCCCGCCTCTCCCCGCAGGTGCACGAGCGCGCCGAGGTCGTGCACGGGTCGCACGACGATCCCGATGTCCTCACTCAGGCGTTTGCGGGCGCCGACTGCGTGTTCTGGCTGGTGCCCCCGGACCGGTTCGCCGGGAACGCCGAAAGCTATTACCTGGGCTTCACGCGGCCGGCCTGCAAGGCGATCAAGAGCCAGCGCGTCCCGCGCGTCGTCGGCGTCTCGAGCCTGGGCCACGGGTACGCGAAGGACGCCGGGCTTCTGTCGGCGGCGCTGGCCATGGACCGGCTGATCGAGAGCACGGGCGTGAGCTACCGGGCGCTGGCCATGCCGTTCTTCATGGAGAACCTGCTCGGGCAGGCCGAGGCGATCAGGACCCAGGGGACGTTCTTCCTGCCGAACGCTGGTGACCGCATGCTTGCGACGGTCGCCACCCGTGATGTCGCCACGGTCGCTGCCGCTCTGCTGCTCGATGACTCCTGGAGCGGGCAGCACCGCGTTCCGGTGGCCGGCCCCGATGATCTGTCCCCTGGCGGCATGGCGCAGATTATGTCCGAGGTGCTGGACCGGCCGGTCCGCTTCCAGCAGATCCCCATCGAGTCCTTCACGACGGCGCTGACGCAGCACGGGATGAGCGACGGCTGGGCGCAGGGCCTGACCGGCATGACGGCAGCCCAGAACGACGGCATCTACGAAGCCGAGCCGCATACCCGGCGGTCCGCCACTCCCACAAGCTTCCGCCAGTGGTGCGAGGAAGTGCTGAAGCCAGCCATCCTGACCTAGCCGCCCCACGCCTGGATCCCGCCCCACGCTTGGATGAGGTCAGCATTGCCGCAGGTAGTTATCCCGCTATCTCAGGACTATGTGACAAGTAAGCCTCTATCGTGTGCGTGTGCGGGATCGTCCGACAGCCACGGCGATCGCCCAAGGCGACCTTGAGGCGGTCGGCGCAGCCTTTGATAGTTACGGGCAAGAGCTCTACGACTATTGCCAGTCGCGGCTTGGCGACGCATCGGACGCAGTCGAGGTCGTGGAGGATACCTTCGTCGCCGCCGCGGCCGAGGCTTCGCTGCTGCGCAATACGGCCGGGCTGCGGGCATGGCTATTCGCCATCGCCCGCCGTGGCTGCCAGCAACGGCTGCAGGCCGGAGCCAAGCCCGCATATCTCGACGAGATCAGCGACTGGGACTGGGACCGGCTCGGCGGCACCGCCTGGCGGTCTGACCTGCTGTCGACCGCCTGGGCGACGCTGGCCGAGATGAGTCCCCGCGATCGCGAGGTCGCGGAACTGAGCCTGCGGCACGGGCTGGACATCGCGGAGCTCGCGGACGTGCTTGGTGTGCCGCTCGGCCAGGCGAGCACCCTGGAGCAGAGCAGCGGCGATCAGTTCGAGGCATCGTGGGACCTGCTGCTCGCGGACTGCCGCGGGCGGTCGTGGTACTGCGAGACCGCGGCTGGCTATCTGAGCAGCCTGAACGGTGACCTGAACCGGGTCTCGCCGGTATGGATGCAGGAGCACGCCCCGCGCTGCAACGTCTGCACCAAGCGGGAACGGCTCAACCCGGGTTCCGCGGTGGTCCTCGGGCTGCTGCCCGCGGCCACGCTCGCGGCCGATGAGCGTAAGCGGCTGCTCTGGCTCCTTTCCGAGAACTCGGCGGATGTGCAGGCCTACCGCGCCGAGGTCATCCTGCGGCTGAGGCACTTCGGCCCTGACGGCTACCCCGGGCGGGCCAGCCCGTGGCCAGTCCGCTGGCGGGGCAGGTACGCGATCGCGGCGGGCGCCGCCGCGGTGGCCATAGTGGTGCTCGGCGCCGGGGCGCTTCTCATGGACGAGCATTCCGATGCCCAGAGCGGCTTGCAGCCAGCGGCCGGAACGCACAGCCCGTCGACCGCGTCCACACAGCCGGGCAAGGCCGACGTGTCCGGGGACAGCCCGTCGCCGGGGAAGCACTCCTCCACCACGAGCCCTGCCTCGGCAGCGCCCAGCAACGCGCCGCCGGCCCAGCAGGGCATTCCCCCGTCCTCATCGCCGTCGTCATCGCCGAAGCCGAGTTCACCGCGGCCCTCGCCGTCCCACTCCTCGTCGCCGTCGCCTGCGAAATCGCCATCGCCATCGCCGAACCCGACGACGCCGTCGCCGACCCCCACGCCCAGCCCCTCCCCGGACCCGACACCGACCTCCTCGCCGTGATCTCCTGGCACGCCGGCCGGAACAGTACGCTGCGGTGCTGTGACCGAGAGATTTGATCCAGTAGCCCATAATCGCGCCGCCTGGGACCGCGAGGTGGACAGCGACAACGAGTGGACCCGGCCGGTCGGGCCCGATGTCATCGCTCGCGCTCGCGCCCACGACTGGTCGGTGGTACTCATCGGCTACCAGCCCGTGCCACGCGCGTGGTTCCCGGCCGAGCTGGCTGGCGCCGCCGTCCTCTGCCTCGCTTCCGGCGGCGGGCAGCAGGGGCCGGTGCTGGCGGCGGCCGGGGCCGACGTGACAGTGTTCGACAACTCGCCGGCGCAGCTCGCCCGGGACGAGGAGGTGGCAGCGCGTGAGCGCCTGGCGCTGCGCACCGTGCTCGGCGACATGCGGGACCTGAGTGCGTTCCCCGATGCGAGCTTCGATGTCGTCTTCAACCCGGTGTCGAACGTGTTCTGCCCGGACCTTGCGCCAGTCTGGCGGGAGTCCTTCCGCGTGCTGCGCCCAGGGGCCATCCTGCTGACCGGGTTCCTGAACCCTGACCTGTTCATCTTCGACGATTCGGCGCTCGAGCGGGGGGAGCTCGTGGTGAGCCACACGCTCCCGTTCAGCACCCTCGACCTCACCGAGGCTGAGCGCCTGCGCATCGACGGAGACGGCCCGATCGAGTACAGCCATTCGCTGACCGACCAGATCGGCGGCCAGCTGGCCGCGGGCTTCATCCTGACCCACCTGGTCGAGGCGCCGCACCACGCTGGCGTCACGGCTCGGTACATGCCCGGCTACATCGCAACCCGCGCCATAAAGCCGTCTGGCACAGAGCTGCGGAAATAGGGCGAAGACGACGGCGGGGTCGTAGGCGGCGACGCTAGCATTTGGCCTCATGCGACTCATGCGTGGCATTACTGCAGGAATGGCCGCTGCTGCGGCGGGTCTCGCGCTGACCGCTTGCGCGACAACGGCAGCTCCGCACAGTGCAACGCTGACCGCGTCGAACTCCGCGGCGAGCAAGACCGCAAGGACACCATCGCCGAAGCCAGGCCCCATGGCCACGCACGCCACCCAGGCGGCTGCCACACAGGCTCTTCCGGCCGCGGGCAACCCGGATGGCCACGCGTTCGTGCCGCGCGCCGGCCGGGCGGTGAACACCAGCCACCCGAATCGGGTCATCGGCAACGGCAGCCCAGCGAGCTGCACCTCGGCCCGGGTGGTCAGGGCCGTGGCCAAGGGCGGCGTGATCACCTTCAACTGCGGCCCGAAGCCGGTCACCATCACGATGACTGCGACCGCAAAGGTCGTGAACACCAGTCACCGCGTCGTGCTGGACGGCGGCGGGCTGGTCACGCTCAGCGGCGGCGGGAAGCACCAGATCCTGTACATGAACACCTGTGACAAGAAGCAGATCTGGACCACCGACGACTGCTTCGACCAGGAATGGCCGCAGCTGATCGTCCAGAACCTGACCTTTGAGGACGGGTACTCGGCCGTTCGGCAGACGGCGACCTCGTTCTATGGCGGCGGAGCCATCTACGCCGAGGGCGGCCAGCTCAAGGTGGTCAAGTCCCGGTTCCTCAGCAACCGCTGCTACAAGACCGGCCCGGACCTCGGCGGCGCGGCGATCCGCGCGCTGGCTCAGTGGCGCAACCGGCCCGTCTACATCACCAGCGACACGTTCCGCGGTGGCGTATGTTCCAACGGCGGCGCGCTGAGCAGCATCGACGTCCACTGGGACGTGATCAACAGCCTCATGGTCAACAACAAGGCGATCGGTTTCGGGGCCAACCCGGCGCAGTCGGGCACCCCGGGCGGGGGCAGCGGCGGCGCCATCTACACCGACGGCGACAACTACAACGTGCTCA